>Ga0209297_1002480_pt1 | contig 10191 bp, 8 predicted proteins | sample S_130805_MF_Meta_FD_187322 | JGI IMG/M metagenome (GOLD analysis project Ga0209297, IMG submission 187322) | Freshwater microbial communities from Lake Simoncouche, Canada to study carbon cycling - S_130805_MF_MetaG (SPAdes) (version 2) | ecosystem: Environmental > Aquatic > Freshwater > Lake ... | reverse complement strand
TCCTGGGGACGCGCCTTCGAGCACATCGGCCACACCGCGCTGGGCTTCCTCAAGATGCTGGTCGGACGAGCCAAGGTGAATTGGGGCGACTTCACGCTCCAGCTGCAGACCGCCGGGGTCGATGCGCTGCCCATCGTCGCCCTCCTCGGATTCCTGACCGGACTTATTATGGCCTACGTCGGCCTCATCCAGCTCCGGCAAGTCGGCGCCACGGTCTACGTCGCTAACCTCGTCTCCCTCGCAATGACCCGTGAGATGGGCGCGCTGATGACCGGCGTGATCGCGTGCGGACGCACCTCGACGGCCTACGCTTCGCAGCTCGGCAGCATGAACGTCAGCCAGGAGACCGATGCCCTGCGCGCCTTGGGTATCAACCCCATCGAGTACCTCGCCCTGCCCCGCATCTTGGCCGTCACGCTGATGGTCCCGCTCCTCGCCGTCTTCGCTACCTTCATCGGCGTTTTCGGCGGCATGATCGTCGCCTGCGCCGGCGACCTCAGCATCGAGCAATACCTCACGCAGGCCGTGCGTGCCATCACCTTCAAGAGCTTCCTGGTCGGCTTCATCAAGTCCATCGCCTTCGGCTTCATCGCCGCGTGGGCCGGCTGCTACCGTGGGTCCGTCGCGAAACGTTCCGCCCTCGGCGTCGGCGAAGCCGCCACCTCCGCCGCGGTACTAGGCATCACCTTCATCGTGATCTTCGATGCGATCTTCGCGGTCATCTTCAACCTGTTCGACCTGTGAGCGACGCCCCCGACATCCTCACCTGCACGGACCTGGCCATCGGCCACGGCAAGACCGTGATCATGGATCGGCTCAATCTCTCGCTAGCCCCCGGGAAGATCCTCGCGATCGTCGGCCCCAGCGGCTGCGGCAAGAGCACGCTCATGCGCGCCCTCGGCGGATTGGACGAACCGCTCGGCGGCAAGACCACCCTCATGGGCGTCGACCTCGCCAAGGCGGAGGGACAGGAACGGCAGGATATCCTGCAACGGTCCGGCTTCCTTTTCCAAGGCGCCGCCTTGTTCTCCTCGCTCACCCTCCGCGAGAACATCGAGATGCCGATGCGCGAATTCCTCAAGGCACCCCGCAAGGACATCCGCCAGCTGGCCGAATACAAACTGGCCCTCGTCGGGCTGGCCGACGCCATGGATAAGCTTCCTTCGGAAATCAGCGGCGGCATGGCCAAGCGTGCCGGCATCGCCCGTGCCATGGCCCTCGACCCGGCCGTCATCTTCCTCGACGAACCCAGTGCTGGGCTCGATCCGTTGAGTTCCGGCCGCCTCGATGAGCTGATTCTCCGCCTGCGCGAAGCCTACGGCACGACCATCGTCCTGGTCAGCCATGAGATCCCCAGCATCCTGCGGACGGCTGACTTCTGCGTTTACCTCGACCCTGACACGGGCACGATGGGCGCGTACGGGCCCCCGAAGAGCTTCCTTCAGGCTGGCAATTCACCGAAGGTGCACGCCTTCTTCAGCCAAGCTCGTTTCGACTGACCATGCGCAGATCCGCCAACATGACACTTATCGGGGCCTTCGTGGTCGGAGGAATCCTGCTTATTATCGCCGCCGTGGTCCTCCTAGGGGCAGGCTCCTTCACGGGTGCCAAGCCCGCCGCGATCGCTTACTTCGAAGATTCGGTCAGCGGCCTCGATATCGGAGCCCCTGTCAAGTTCCGTGGCGTCACCATCGGTAAGGTCAGCCAGGTCCTCCTGCGCACCTCCGGTCAGTCGGCGTCCGACTATTCCGTCCCGGTGGTCATGGAGTTCTCGCCGGACCTCCTCACCCGCCGCGGCATCGATCAAGCCCTGCTCCAGAAGCAAGGCCTGCGCCTCTCCCTGGAGAAAGGCCTGCGCGCCAAACTGCAGCAGCAGTCGGTCATCACCGGCGTCCTTTACGTCGAACTCGATTACCTCCCCGACACCGCTTACAAGCTGCACGACCCGAAAGGTGAACTGCCAGAGATCCCGACCCAGCCCTCCAACCTCGGCGCGCTGACGAGGGCCGTCGCCCAGACGCTCGACCAGCTCAGCCGCATCGACTTCGTCTCAATCACGAAGAAGGTAGACTCGATCCTGACCCGCATCGACAAAGGCGCCTCGCAGATCGAGTTTGAGAAGATCAACGGCAACCTAGTCCAAGCCTCGTCCAACATCTCCAAGATCACCGGCGACCCCGCCATCGCCCGCGCAGTCACCGATTTCTCCGCCGCGATGCAAGGCATCGACACCCTCGTCAAACGCCTGAGCGGCAAGGTCGACCCGGTGACTGACGACATCAAGGCGATGGCGACGGCGGGTCGCAAGGCCCTCGAGCGACTCAACGAGACTTCCGAAAACCTGCGCACGCTCACCAAACCTGGCTCCCCTGCTCGCCGAGACCTCGATCAGGCGCTAGCCGACGTCTCGGAAGCCGCCCAGGCCATCCGCTCGCTGGCAGATTTCATCGAACGTAACCCCGAGACCATCATCCAGGGCCGAAGCAAGTCAGCCGCCAAGGACGCCAAGCCCAAGGAGGAGCCGGCCGCCAAATGAAATCCCCCGCTTTGCTGTTGGGCCTCACCGTATTGCTGAGTGGCTGCATCATCTTCGACAAAAAGAGCGAGGCGGTCACCTTCCACCAGCTCGCCTCGCCGGCCGCCGTCACCACGCACCCCAGCCCCATCCTTTTCATCCCTCGCGCGATCGTCCCGTCGGCTCTCCGCCGTCCGAACGTCGTGCTGATCGATGACACCGGCTGGGTGCGCATCGAAGACGCCCACCGCTGGATCGCACCGCTCGACCGCGCGGTCTCCGAAGCCGTCGGCCGCCACCTTACGGCGCTGACGGGCCTACCCGCTTCCACGCAGTCGCCGACTGACGAGCACCTCGTCCTGCTGTTGACCGTTGATAAGATGGAGATCTTCGCTCCCGCCGGACCGGGTCGCTCAATCTTCGCTATCCCCGGAACGACGGCGAATACGGACACCGCTACCCTGCAGCTCACCTTGCGCCTCGAAAAATCCGACGGCTCCCTCCTGTCCGCCAAGACGATTTCACAGTCCCGTCCGCTCAAGGAACGTTCCGCGACCGAGTTCGCTCAGGCCCAATCCGCGAACCTTGCCGCCATCTCCGCAGAAATTGCCAAGCTGATGCCTGCTCCTTCCCCGTCGAAATGACCTCACCTTCCGCTCCTCGCCCTGACGGCTTCTCCGAAGCCACGGGTGAAATCTGCTACGACCTTCCCTCGGCCTACATCCCGCATCCCGCAACCGGCCTGCTCCATCTGGCTCGTTTCCTCGCCAAGATCCGTAAGCACCTGAAGGGCGAACTCCCGAAGTCCTATCAGCGTAATTTCTGCAAAGGCTTCGATCGCTTCCTCTGCATGCACCTTGGCGTCGACCCTGAACAGGTCATCGCCTGCGTCCGCGAGACGCAGACGGAAGCCGAACTCGACGTCCGCCTGAAAGCTATTTTTCCCGCCGACCTCCGCGTCGCCGTCTGGAACCGCGAACTGGTCCAGAAAGGCATGAGCCCGATGGGCCGCGAAGCCCTCGACAGCGCCAAAAGCAAGATGGGCGCCGAACAACGCACCGACGTGATCTCCTTTGCGGACATGATCGACTTCGACGAAGGACGCATTCTGTGAATACCAACGACCCCCATCCCAACCGCCTGGTCATCCGGGGCATCGCCGCGCTGCTCGCCTGCCTCAAGCACCACCCCAAGGCGTTGCGCGAGGTGGTCGCCACCGCCGCGTTCGCACCGAACCTCGCCGAATACGACGCCGCCTTCGCCGAACTCGGCGTCAAGACCCGCATCGTCGGGCCGATGGAACTCGCCCAGACCGCTGAAGGCCCCTGCGACGATGTCTGCGCGCTCACGATGCGCCCCGACTTTGGCCTAGCCCGGATCTCGGACTTCGCCGAATGGCGCGAATCCCGCGAAAGCATTGTCATCGCCGATGGCGTGACCGAGGCGGCCGACCTCGCCGCGATCGCCCGTTCGATGGCCGCCTTCGGCCTGAAGCGCCTCCTCCTCTCCGGCGGGACCGAGAAACTCTCCTTCCATCCGGAAGCCTGGCACCTCTCCCGAGGCGCGATGGAACAGCTTCGCCTCATGCGCGCTGCCGCCCTCGGCGGCCTGCTGAAGCTCGTCGAAGACCGTTGCTGCGTCGTGGCGCTCTCCCCGGAAATTGGCCGCAAGATCGACCTCGCCGTGCCTGTCCGCGTCCCGGGCCGTCACCTCGCCCTGCTCATCCCGGGTGGCAAACTCGACCCTGATATCCAGCCGCGCGTCGAACATTGCTACCGCTTCCCTGGCCTCGTCGGTCAGCCCTTGCTCTCGCTCTCCGAAATCGCCCCCTTGGCCATCGCCTGGTTCGCCTCCACGCCCCAACCCCGCGTTGATGGCTTCCTGTCCCGCAAAAGGGCTCGCCACGCCAAGGACAAGGGTTCCAATCCGACCAGCTAATTTCCCATGTCGCAGCCCCCGCCCGGCAACGGCGAGAATGTCCTCTCGCTCCAGAACATCAGCCGCACCTTCTTCACGGCCCTCCAACGCCAGCATGACATGCTCGCGTTCAGCATCGCCGGACTGCACACGGCCGACCCCAAGGCCTACGAGCACTTCTCCTCGGTCTCCCGCGTGATGCCGGTCCCGCAGGCGCACCTGCCTCCGGAGCAGATGCTCGCCTATGCCCGCGGCCTGATGATGCGCACGACGGTCAACGACCTGCTGACACTTTCTTCGGAGTGCATGGTGCAGTGCCATCTGTTGTGCCTCTTCATCCGCGAGCAGGGCAAGAACCAGCGTCGCGACCCGCTGATCGAGAAGATCATCATGGAGAAGCAGCAGGGCTTCCAGCAGATGTCCCTTCAGGACCGCTTCACGGCGCTCGAAGAGAACTTCGGCATCGTCTGCGACCTTGAAGATGGAATCTTCAGCCTCGCCGCCGCCCTCCGCGTGCTCGTCCGCGGCGGCCTCGTCACCAACGACGACATCACCCCGGACGGATCCCTGACCCTTGAGTTCAAGGCGATGAAAGATTTCGAAGCCCCTACTGAACCAGAAAAGGCTCCGGAAGCTGAGCCTGAACTTCCGCCCGGCGTCACCCGCCATGTCCTCAGCGATGAGAACAAGCCGAAGACGGTCGCTCGCCTCACGGATACCACCCGCACTTTCAAGCCCGGCGAGATGCTGAGCCTGACGGACTCCGAACTGCTCGGCCTGAACATCACCGTCGCCAAGTTCGTCGACGGCCTGCTCCGCTCCGTCGATCACTTCGGCCGTGCTCAGCTGGGCGAAGGCGCCTAAGCGATGAAAGAGCCTGCGGCACTGCCCCGTCGCGCCTGGCTCTGGGTCACCGCTGCCTACCTCTTCCAGTCCATCCCCGCCGCGGTCCGCGACGAGGCCCTGCCGGTCGCCCTCAAGAATACGGGTTACGCGGACAAGGACATCACTAAGGCGGTCGCTTATCTCGGCCTGATTTTCGGCTTCAAGATCCTGCTGGCTCCGCTGGTCGCCGCCTTCCGTCCACGCGGCTTCATTCTCTTCTCAGAACTGGCCATCTCCATGCTGCTCGGCGGGCTGGCCCTACAAGTAGCCGCCGAGCACCCCTCCTCTCCTGCCATCATCGCCTGCTTGGTGCTGCTGTCATTCGTCGCCGCCGCTCACGATTTCGCCCTCGATGGGTACTTCGTCTCCGCCCTCGACGACCGGACCCGCGCTACTCACTCAGGCCTACTCAACTTCGCATCCAAACTGGGCATGGTGCTGGCTGGCCCTGGCCTGATCTGGCTCGCCGGACGCATCATGGACTACGGCCCTCAATCAGCCGACGCGTGGTCCTGGTCCTTGGTCGCGGCCGGCCTGCTCGCGCTGTTCGCCACCGCCGCCAACGCCCTCGGGCTCAGAAGCGAGACCGACCAAGCTGCGGATGTGCGGACCATCCGCGAACGGTTTGGCGAAATGCTCCAAGGTCTGCGCGCGCTCTTCGTCGACCCGCGACTCATCGCCGTCTTCGGGCTGATCCTGTTCTACCGCGCCAGCGAGATTCACATGGCGCGCATCCTGCCTCTCTTCGCCACCTCGACTACCACCGGCGGCTTAGCCTTAGATAACCAGACCTACGCGCAGATGCGCATCGTAACCGCGGTCCTCGGACTGGCCCTCGGCGGCATCATCGGCTCCCAAGTCGTGGCCCGACTCGGACTCGGCCGTTCGCTGATCCCGCTCGGCATCGCGATGCACACCCCTCTAGCCGCCATCGCCTGGCTCGCCGCGAACGGTTCCCACGACCTCAGGGTCATCGGCATGGTCTTCTTCGTCGAATACTTGGCCTATGGAGCCGGCCTCTGCGCCTTACTGCTCGCGATGATGAAGCTAGCCTCGGGTCCCGGAGCTGCCGTCCGCTACGCGGCGCTCTCCACCTTAGCCCTGCTTGCCAATTACCTGCCTGGCCTCTGGGCAGGCTCTCTCTCCGACCGCCTCGGCTATGCCCATTACTTCCTGTTCGCGCTCAGCCTCGCGATTCCCGGCATCCTATCGGCCTGGTACGCGAAGCGTCACTTCCAGGACGCCTGATCACTCCTTCGGGAGGACGATGAGTTCCTGCTCGAACTGGATGTCGAGATAGCGCTGGGCGAAAGCCTGCACGGCGGCTTCATCGGTCAGGCTCATCCGACGTTCCCATTCGGCATCGAAATTGGCGCCTAGGCCGGCCACCTCGCGCACGAGCGCGCCCTGCATGCGAGCACCGGCGGATTGACGACCCTGCCGACGAGAGACGCGCATGCGACGCTTGGCGTCCTCGATCTCGTTCGGGGCAAACTTGCCCTTGCGGAGACGATCGAGCTCGAGGCGCATCTCCTTCGCGACCTCCTGCGCCGAGGAGGGCGCAGTGCCGGCATACAGGTAGAACATGCCCTGATCGACGACTTCGACGCGCGTGGCGCCGACGAAATAGGCCATGCCCTTCTCTTCGCGCACCCGGCGGAACAGCCCGCTGGCCATACCGCTGAGCAGCTCTTCAGTCACGTTCGCCGCGACGACCTCGTCGGGCGCGAAACCGCAGTGCGGGAAAGCGATGGCGACGACGGCCTGCTCGCCCTGGGCACGGTCCAAGACCTTACCAGCCGAAGCCGGAACATGCTTGGGCAGTCCGCGGCGGCTTAAAGACAGCTTCGGCAGAGATCCGAAACGACGGTTCACAAACTCCATGACCGCCGGGCGGTCGAACGCGCCGCTGACGCCAACGACGATGTTGTCGGCCACGACGAGTGACTGATGAAGCGCGGCGAGGTCGGCAGGCTGGATCTTCGCCAAGGTCTCGGGGGTACCGCAGGCGTCGATCGACAGGGGGTGTTCACCGAAGTACTGGCGCTGCAGGCGGAGTCGGGCTTTCTCGACGATGTCGTCCTCGGCTTCACGGCAAGCGGTGATAATCGCAGCGCGCTCCAAGGCGAAGGTCTCAGGCAAGATCTTCGGGCCGAGGATGCCATCGGCGATGAGTTCGGAAATCTTTTCGAAATCCGAGCTGAGGGCCTCGCCCCACAGACCGCAGGAAACCTGAGAACCATGGTCCGCGAAGGTCGCGCCGATACTGTCGACGAGGTGAGCCACTTCTTCCTTGGTGCGATGCACGTTGTCACGGGCGAACATGGTACCAAGCAGGCCCGTCGTGCCACGTTTGTCGGCTTCCTCGTAGGCGAGGCCTCCGGCGAGGAAGACACCGACGCCGGCCTTCGGGATTGTCGCGTCGTGTTGCAGGACGACGCGTACGCCGTTGTCCAAAGTGAAGGTTTCGAAGCGATCCGGCGTGACCGTCGCCGTGGCGCTGGCCGTGGACGCGTCAGCCTTGCCGCCGCGCATCGTGCCGAAAGTGACGTTGTCAGGGCGGAGGTACTTGCGCGCTTCGCGCGTCAGGTCTTCGGCTCCCAGCTTGGCGAGATGCTCCACGCCGCGCTGCGGCCAGGAGATGTCATGGCCGATCGTAGCCGCATGGGCGACGCGGCTGGTCAACCCATGGATGTTCTTCTGGCCGTTCACCATGGCCACGACAGATTGGCGGCGGACCTTATCGAACTGGGCAGGCGTGACGCCTTTCTGCAGGAGACCGTCAACGACCTCGGCGATCGCCTGTTCTACCACGGGGGCGGACGTGCCGGCTTCACCTGTCCAGCTGCACCAGGCGAGACCTAGGTCGCGAATACCGAAGCCAGAGGCATCGATACCATGGACGAGCTTACGCTTCTCGCGCAGCTCGCTCCACAGCAAGGAACTGTTGCCGGCACCCAGCACGCCGAGAAACAAATCCGTGGCGAGACGACCATCGTCGAAGTAGCCAGGGATACGCCAGCAGGCGACGCCCTTGGAGGTACTGACCTCGCGGATAAGGTCCGCCCGACGGACGCCACCTTGGGGCGGCTCCTGATGTCCGGCGATGTCGACGAGAGGGCGACGCGCGAAACGACCGAACCAGCGTTCGGCCGAGGCGAAGACTTCCTCCGGAGGCATGCTGCCGCCCAAGGCGAGCACCACGTTCGTCGGCACATAGCGACTGGAGTGATAGGCGCGCAGGTCTTCCGGGGTGATGCGAACGAAAAGATCGCGATGGCCGATGACAGGCTGGCGCAAGGGGTGTGACCGCACGGCCTCCTCGAGGACGGACTTGGCCAGCACTTGATCGTGCTCGTCATCGCACATCGCGATTTCACGCAAGATGACTTCGCGTTCCATCTTGGCGTCGGCATCGGTGATGAGCGGGTCGAAGACCATGTCGGCGATGGCTTCCATCGCCGTCTCGAAACCTTCCTGCGGCGCGTCGACGTAATAGACGGTGCGGTCGAAGGTCGTATAGGCGTTGGAAGAACCCCCGCTGCGGTGGATGGCGTCGGTGAGCTCACGGTTCGTGAAACGGCCGGTGCCCTTGAAGACCATGTGCTCGAGATAGTGCGAGATGCCCGAACCTTCCCAGCGACCTTCGTGAATGCTGCCGGTGCGCACCCAGGCCTGCACCGTACAGAGGCCGATGCCGGGGCGATGCGAGTAGATGACCTCGAGTCCGTTGGCAAGGACCCGGCGCTCAGGCAAGGGGCCGGCAATTTGGGCGAAACTCAGACCTTCAAGATACGACATGGGCTGGATGTATGCCCCGCCCCCGACGGGGCGCAAGTGCGACCAGTCCGCACCCCGGCAAATGAGACCGGGGCGGGCCCACTCTGACATTGAAAACAAAGGAGGTCCTCGGTATTCCCAACCTTCGCCCACCGACCAAGGAGGGCCCCTCCCCCTTCCTTACGCTTTCCGATGTATATTCCGCCCGAAATCCGCGCCAGTCTTGACGAAGTCGAACGCCGCGCCGGCTACCTCTGGAAGTTCCTCGATGTCGCAGGCAAACAGGCCGCGATTGCGAAGCTCGAAGAGCAGATGGCCGCCCAAAACTTCTGGGACAGCCAGAAGGCCGCCCAGAAGGTCATCTCGGAGTGCAACGGCCATAAGGTCATCGTTGCCCCGCAGGTTGCCTTCCGCCGCCAGATTGAAGACGCCAAGACCCTGGCCGAGCTCATCACCGAATCCCCAGACGGTTCCGCCGACGCCGAAGTCGAAGAACTCCGTAAGCTCGGCACCGATCTGCTCGTCGCCGTCTCCGAACTCGAGATTGCTTCGTTCCTCTCCGGCCTGCACGACCGCTCCAACGCCATCGTCACCGTCAAGGCTGGTGCCGGCGGCACGGAATCCAACGACTGGGCCGACCTGCTCTACCGCATGTACACCCGCTGGGCCGAACGTCGCGGTTTCAAGATCGAAGTCGAAGACATCGCCGAAGGCGAAGGCGCCGGCATCAGCCAGGCCACCTTCCGCCTCGAAGGCCCCAACGCCTACGGCTACGTCAAAGCCGAGCGTGGCGTCCATCGCCTCGTCCGCATCTCCCCCTTCGACGCCAACGCCCGTCGCCATACTTCCTTCGCCTCAGTCGACGTGGTCGCGGAAATCGACGATGACATCGATGTCGAGGTCAACGAAGCCGACCTGCGCGTCGACGTCTACCGTTCCAGCGGCAAGGGCGGCCAGCACGTCAATAAGACCGAGTCCGCGGTCCGTCTCACGCATATCCCGACGGGCATCGTCGTGGCCTGCCAACGCGAACGCTCCCAGGTCAAGAACCGCGCCCTCGCGATGAAGATCCTACGCGCTCGCATCTACGAGAA
>Ga0209297_1002477_pt1 | contig 10198 bp, 7 predicted proteins | sample S_130805_MF_Meta_FD_187322 | JGI IMG/M metagenome (GOLD analysis project Ga0209297, IMG submission 187322) | Freshwater microbial communities from Lake Simoncouche, Canada to study carbon cycling - S_130805_MF_MetaG (SPAdes) (version 2) | ecosystem: Environmental > Aquatic > Freshwater > Lake ... | reverse complement strand
ATCTCATTGCAGGTGGACACTCCAACCTCACGTTTAGCGTGACCGATAGCGCCAACCATCACTATGTGTTGCGCCGGCCGCCGCTGAGCCATGCTCTTGCCAGCGCGCATGACATGGGTCGCGAACACCGTGTGATCTCGGCACTGCAGAACACCAAGGTGCCAGTAGCCCCAACTCTTGCGATGTGCGATGACGTTTCGATAAATGATGCACCGTTTTATGTGATGGGTTTTGTCGATGGAATTATTGTGCGTGATCCAGAGATTGCGTCGAGCATGCTTACTCCGGCCACTCGCCTGCAGGCCAGCAACTCGCTCGTCGACACCATGGCCGCAATTCATGCTGTCGATCCTGTCGCAGTTGGGTTAGGCGAACTCGGTCGACACGACGGCTACATCGAGCGCCAACTCAAGCGTTGGTACGGACAATGGAATGCTTCTAAGACACGCGAGTTGAGTGCCGTCGACAGAGCGCACGACGAATTGCTCAAACATCTGCCGGTGCAGGGCCCCGCAACGATTGTGCACGGCGACTATCGGCTCGACAACTGCATGATTAATAGTGCAGGCGACATCATCGCAGTGCTCGACTGGGAGCTGTGCACGCTCGGCGATCCACTCGCCGATCTCGGCTTGCTGATGGTCTATTGGAGTGGCCCAACAGACGAACCTTCTGGCACCACATTTGGCACCACAACTGCCGAAGGTTTTTTAAATCGAGCGCAACTTGCAGAGCGCTACGCACAAGTTTCTGGACGCGACATTTCGCACCTCGATTATTACGTCGCATTTGCCTACTGGAAACTTGCATGCATTATTGAAGGCGTCTACGCCCGCTACATTTCGGGCGCCATGGGAGAACAAAGCGACACAACCGCATTTGAGCCATTCAAATTACAGGTTGAAGCATCGGCACAAAAGGCCGAATTGTTGCTGTCCCGCCTACAATGATTACTCAATGAGCGACGCATATCGCATTGCCCCACAGTTTGGCAACACACTTCCACGATTAAGCGATCCGCTCCTTGTCGTGATGTTTAGTGGCTGGATTGACACCTCGGTGGCTGCAGGCAATGCAATGGAGTCTCTCATCTCAGAGACCGGCGCAACAATGTTGCTCGAATTTGATACCGACCTGTTTGTCGACTACCGCGCACGACGACCAACAATGGAACTTCGCGAGGGTGTCAACACCAAACTCGACTGGTCTGCACCACACTTGATGATCGGTCACGATGTCAATCATCGCGACGTTCTGTTGCTCACCGGCCCCGAGCCAGACTCTCGTTGGAAGCAATTTGCCAACGAAGTAGCAACCCTCTCAACCACGCTCGGCGTGCGCCGCATGCTTGGCTTAGGCGCATACCCAGTTGCCACCCCGCACACTCGCGCGGTGCAGATCTCGTGCACTTCACCCAACGCCCCATTGATCCAAACGCTTCCGTATATCAAGAGCTCGCTCGATGTTCCTGCCGGCATGGAAGCAGCTCTCGAGCACGCACTTCACGATCAAAGCATCGACGCATTGGGATTATGGGCCCAGGTGCCTCACTATGTTGCATCGATGGCGTACCCACCAGCATCGGCTGCTCTGCTTGGCGCAGTATGCGACGTGGGTGGCCTCACACTCGACATCAGTGGCATCCTCGAACAAGCAGTCGTGCAGCGTGAGCGTCTCGACCAACTTGTGCGCACCAATCCAGAACACGCAGCGATGCTCACCCAACTCGAGATTGCGTTCGATGCCGAGCACAGCGGTAACGGCACACTGACCACGGGCTTTGGTGGTGTTCCACTTCCAAGTGGCGACGAACTTGCTGCCGAACTCGAAAAGTTTTTGCGCGAAAACCGCACAGACTCATGAAACTCGACGGCGGCATTCCAAGTTCATTGCACAACGCCGCATCAAGTGCCCAAGACCTCGAGCGCGCTGGCTACACAGGTGGTTGGACAGCCGAGACATCGCACGACCCGTTCTTGCCCCTACTGCTCGCTGCCGAACACACCAGCACACTCGAGATCGGCACAAGCATCGCTGTTGCATTCGCCCGCAACCCAATGACGCTCGCCAACACGGCATGGGACTTGCAGTCATATTCCAAAGGCCGTTTCATTCTTGGTTTGGGCAGCCAAATTAAACCGCACATCACCAAACGCTTCAGTATGGAGTGGAGCCACCCTGCTCCCCGCATGCGCGAGATGATTTTGGCCATTCGTGCCATTTGGGACACCTGGCTCACTGGAGCACCGCTTGAGTTTCGTGGCGAGTTTTATCAGCACACACTGATGACACCTTTTTTCACGCCTGACAAAAAAGATCTTGGTGACTTTGGGATTCCAAAGATCTTTCTCGCCGGTGTTGGCGAAATGATGACCGAAGTTGCCGGTGAAGTGTGTGATGGTTTTATCTGTCACGGTTTCACAACCGAAAAATACCTACGCGAAGTCACCCTCCCCGCACTTCGCCGCGGTCGTGCCAAAGCCGGCAAGACCATGGACGGCTTTGAAATCGTCGGACCAAGCTTTGTTGTCACCGGCAACAGTGCTAATGAGATGCAACAAGCTACGGCCGGCACACGCCAACAGATTGCTTTCTATGGTTCGACTCCCGCCTATTCGGGTGTGCTCGAGATTCATGGTTGGAATGATCTGCAGCCTCAACTCAATGCACTCTCCAAGCAGGGCAAGTGGGTCGAGATGGGCGATCTCATCACCGATGAGATCCTCAACACATTTGCTGTCGTTGGCGAACCCGAAACGATCGCACCAGAACTCACCAAGCGCTACGGCGACGTTATTCAACGCTTGAGCTTTTATGCCCCATACTCAAGTGACCAAAGCCGCTGGGCGCAAGTAATCGCCGACATCAAGTCGGTTTAAAGACGACGCTTCCTTGCCTGATAGGCAACGAGCGCGCAGTCACTACAGTCAGTGCCTGGGGAAACAAGCACAGTTGACGGGGCGTTTATGACAACTTCATTCGTATCGCGGATACCGCGCGCTTACCAAGTGCTCAGCCTGACAGCGCTTGCAACCTTTCTTGTCTCACTCGATGTGTCAATTGTTGTTGTGGCCAAGCGGACGATTGAAGCCGACCTCGGTGGCGGAAGCCTCATCACCTGGGTCTTCTCGGCATATGCGATTGCTTACGCTGCGGGGTTGCTAACGGCGGGTCGCTTTGCCGATGTTTATGGTCGCAAGCGTTCGTTTCTGCGCGGACTCTTCATCTTTAGCGTCGGGTCGCTGCTCTGCGGCATCTCACCAACCACATGGGTGCTGATACTTGCTCGCATCATTCAGGCAATGGGCGGTGCGCAACTTACTCCTGCATCGATTGCATTGGTGTTGCCAGAGTTTCCGGTGGAAAAACGTACTCAGGCAATTGCCATCTGGGGCGCAACAGGTGGTCTGGCTGCAGCACTCGGACCATCCGTTGGCGGCATCCTTGTCGACTCTCTTGGTTGGCGCTCACTGTTCTTTATCAACATTCCATTTACCATTGTCACCATCTTGCTGGGCCGCAAGATCTTGCATGAAAGCAAAGACCCAAACGCGCAGCGCAAAGTGGATTACCCAAGCGTCGTGTTTGGCTTTACGGGTATCGCACTTGTGGTGCTCGGTATTTCGCAAAGCGAAGCATGGGGCTGGACGGATACCAAAACACTCGGCTCGATCGCTCTCGGCATTATTTTGGTCGCGCTCTTCGTTCAACGCTGCAGAGTCGTGACAGACCCGCTACTCGACTTGAAACTCTTTCGATTGCCATTTGTATTGGCGGCCAATCTCTCAGGCCTGCTGTTCAGCATTGGCTTTATCGGCATGTGGCTACTCAACACATTCTGGCTACAAGCAGTGTGGGGTTATGGTGTTGCGCACTCGGGACTCGCCACCATGCCGGGACCAGGCATGGCTGCATTGGTTGCGCCATTCGCGGGCAAGTATGCCAACAAATTTGGACACGCCCGCGTCTTACTTGCTGGCTCGATCATGCTGAGTGTTGGCACGTTTGGTCTCACTACGTTTATCCCCATTGAGCCCAACTACCTGACGCACTACTTGCCATGGATGCTCCTCACCGGGTTCGGAGTTGGCTTGAGCATTTCAACACTGTCAAGTTCGGCGACTGCCTATCTCAAACCAACCCAGTTTGCGATGGGCTCTGCACTCAACACCACGGCTCGCCAAATAGGTACGGCACTCGGCGCTGCATTGTCGCTCGCGATTGCGGCTCCTGCCCTTGTGCGCATAGAAGCTGCTCGGCGAGCAGGCACTTCGCTGGATCTGATTGATATGAGCGAGATGCACGTTGCGTGGATCATGAACGGTTGTGTGTACCTCGTTGCAGGAATCACGATGATCACAATTTTCCGCAAACCTACCGAGGCTCAGATGGACGATGCCCGAGCGGCCGTAAAATTCGAGGATTAGCGGGTACTTGACAGCCAGAGCAACCTTCGTGAAACAATCCACAGCACATTGGCATGCTCGTCGTACACATACGGGCATGAACACAACAACGCTTGGAGCAGTCATGGAAAAAGACGAGAACGAAAGAGCCCACGACGAGATAGAAAAGCTGGTTACAGCAGATCTCATTTCGGATTGGAAGGAACCTTCTACTCGTGGTGACCTACGCAATTTTGCAATACGAATGGACTCACAGTTCGGCAAACTTGAACGAAGATTTGACAAAATTGACGCACGCTTTGACAAGATGGACGCACGCTTTGACAAGATGGACGCACGCTTCGACAAGATAGATGCACGATTTGATACTTTCAAAGCCGAAATCATCACACTGATCAATACCAGTGGTCTGAGATACGTCGGTGCAATGATCACCACAAATATTGCGATGTTCGCAATATTCGAGAGATTTTTTGCTAGCTGAGAGTCAGGAAGCAGCGAGGCCGTGCAGCCAAGCTTGCACGTTGTTGCCCAAAGCATCTACGTCGTATCCGCCTTCTTGCAACACCACCGTTGGCAAACCCATCTGACGCACTAAGTCTCCACTGCGCTTGAAACCGTCTTGCGTAACCGACAAGTCGCTAATTGGATCGGTGAAAAATGTGTCAAGTCCAAGCGAAACGATCACCATGCTCGGTCCAAACTTGGTGATTGCTGAACACGCTTTGTCGAGAGCGGAGATAAAAAAATCATCTTCGGTTCGAGCAGCAAGCGGAACATTGAAGTTAGAGCCGCGACCTTTACCCGAGCCCTGCTCATCGCTATAGCCAGTGAAGTATGGATAGGCGCGCTGTGGGTCGCCATGCAATGACACATACTGCACATCGTCGCGCTCATAGAAAATCTCTTGCGTCCCATTGCCATGGTGATAATCCACATCGAGCACAGTTACCTTTGTGCCTGTTGTTGTTGCCACATGATGTGCAGCGATTGCTGCATTATTAAAGAAGCAATATCCGCCATACAGGTCGGTGGTGGCGTGGTGGCCAGGAGGCCTGCACAGACCATATGCATACGACTCGCCATCGAGCACCAGTTTCGTTGCAGTCAGGGCAGTATCAACTGCACCACGAGCCGCCGTGTATGTGCCTTCGGTGAGCGGTGTCGTTGTCTCGAAACACCACCAGCCGAGTCGAGCATTGACCGCTACTGGCTCTTCAATCTGGCTCATCGACTCGCGCAACGATGGACGATAAAAGAAATCGGGAACAACTTCGTGACTTGGACGCATCTCGCGCTGATAGTCGGCCCATGCCGTCATCAAAAATTTGTTGAGCCCTGGCGTGTGCACTGCATCAATCGGCTCTGTGCCCCACTCTGTAGGCGATAAAAACTCCATGCCCGAATCGTTGATCAATGTCTCTTTGATCGCTTCTGCGCGACCAATGTGTTCAAACGGCGACGCAGAGCGTGATGCAGCAATTTCTGCATGAGGGTTATGACCCATATGTGCTGGTGTGTAAACAACTTTCATGAATTCTCGTCTCTTCTCGTCCCAATAACTTACTAGTCGTACTGTGGTCGATCACGAAGTGTGCGCTTTATTTCGCTCACGCCAGACTCTGCAATAACCTGCACTGCATCCCAGAGTCGAACTGCTTCGTCTCCCCGTGGAATCTTGGAAATCACTGGACCAAAGAGACTCGCTGCACGATCTGTTTGTGGGTTGAAGGTGATGATTGGCGTGCCGACATCTTTTCCTGTGCCGGCAAGGGCGGCATCCGACTCAAACCGAATGACTGCATCGTGTGCAGTGTCTGTGCTGGATTCGGCCCACTTGACTGGCAAGCCAGCTTCGGTCAGCACCTTGGCGTAAAACGTTGGTGAATCTTTCATTGCCTCTTCACGGCGGTGATTAGTGTGCACTGCAGTGCCAAACGCGGTGTAGACACTTGCGACACCCGGATTGCCCTCTGCGGTGCGAGCCGCACTTGCAATACGCAACACCTCTAAGCCAAAAACATGTCCTTCAAGATGCCCAGGTGACATCTTTGAATAGTCCGTGCTTTCGTTGATCATCTTGAGCGAAATGAATTTCCACGAGACGTCGTAGTTACGCAGTTGTTGAACTTCTGTCACCCACCTGCTGGTGATCCACGCCCATGGGCAAATTGGATCGAAATGAAAATTGATATCGGCCATAACCGACAAGACTAGTCGCGCGCGATTTGGCGCAGCTCGAAGGTTTCGATGATGTCGCCTTCTTTGAGGTCTTGGAAATCGGTGAGGCTAATACCGCACTCGAAACCTTCACGAACCTCACGCACATCGTCTTTGAAGCGGCGCAATGTGTTGATTGCACCCTTCCAAATAATTGTGCCGTCGCGCAGGAAGCGCACCTTAGAGCCACGAGTAACAACACCCATGCGCACTGAGCAACCCGCAATGGCTCCAACTTTTGGCGCACGGAAGATTTCGCGCACTTCGGCTTCGCCAGTGACCACTTCTTCGAATTCTGGGGCAAGCATGCCCTTCATGGCCTTCTCGATGTCTTCGATCAGTTTGTAAATAATTTCGTAGGTGCGGATCTCGACGCCTTCAGCAGCAGCCATGTCGCGCACTTTGCGATCTGGTCGCACATTGAAACCAATCAATGTCGCGTTGGTTGCTGCAGCGAGCGCAATGTCGTTTTCGGTGATTGCGCCAACTGCGCGGTGCACAAATGCTGCACGCACATCGTCGCGCTCGAGCTTGCGCAAGCTCTCGGTTACGGCTTCCAACGAACCATGCACATCAGATTTGATGATGACGTTGAGCGTGGCAACTTCGCCTGCCTGAATCTGGGAGAAGATGTCTTCCAATTTGACTCCACGTTGCACACGCGCATCTCCGCGCTGATTAAGCGTGCGATAGCGCTGCTCACGGGATTCGGCCACAGTTTTTGCCGTCTTTTCGTTTGGTGCGGAGCGAAATTCGTCTCCGGCGTTTGGAACGGCACTGAGACCAAGCACCTGCACAGGTGTTGACGGTCCGGCTTCTTTAATCTGCTCTCCACGATCGTTGATCAGTGCGCGAACTTTGCCCCACGCAGCGCCAGCGACGATCGGGTCGCCCACTTTGAGCGTGCCTTTGTCGACCAGAACCGTTGCAACTGGGCCACGACCGATGTCGAGCTGTGCTTCAAGCACAATGCCCTTGGCGCGACCAGATGGGTTTGCGGTGAACTCTTCCACTTCAGACAAAACGCTTAATTGCTCAAGTAAATCATCTACACCAAGGCCGCTTTGTGCTGCCATTTCAACGACAATTGTTTCTCCGCCCCATGCTTCTGGAGTGAGTTGATTTTCTGCAAGTTGCGCGAGCACACGTTGCACGTCGGCATTGTCTTTGTCAATTTTGTTAATCGCAACGACGATTGGAACCTCGGCAGCACGTGCGTGGCTAATAGCTTCGATTGTTTGTGGCATGACGCCGTCATCGGCAGCAACCATGAGCACAACAATGTCGGTGACTTGAGCACCGCGAGCGCGCATCTTGGTAAATGCAGCGTGACCAGGTGTGTCGATAAAGGTGATTGACTTGCCCTCTTTGACGACTTGGTAAGCGCCGATGTGCTGCGTGATTCCGCCTGCTTCGCCACTGACCACGCTTGTTGAGCGAATGCGGTCGAGCAACGTAGTTTTACCGTGGTCAACGTGACCCATCACCGTGATGATTGGTGAACGCGGTTGCTGCAAAGCCTCGTCGTCGTCATCGGAGTCGTCGAACATGGCTTGCAATTCCATCTCTTCTTGTTGACCTGGATCAACGAGCAAGATTTCTGCGCCAACTTCGAGTGCAAACAATTCCATTTGCTCATCAGCAAGTGTCATCGTTGCAGTCACCATCTCGCCGTGCTCAAGCAAATAGCGAACAACGTCTGCTGATGTGCGATTTAATTTAGGTGCAAACTCTTGCGCAGACGAACCGCGCTCGATAATGATGATGCCCTCAGGAACTGCTGCATGGCTTGCCGTGTAACTCGTTGGAGTTTGCGGCAACATTTCGTCGAAGTCTTGACGACGACGTGCACGAGATTTCTTTTTTGGTGCGCGACGTTGACCGCCACCTGGGCCACCTGGACGGCCGCCACCTGGACGACCTGGACCACCAGCGCCTGGGCCACCCGGACGTGCTCCTGCACCAGCACCTGGACCGCCTGGACGAGCGCCACCACCAAATGGAGGACGACCGCCTGGACCACCTGGACGAGCACTTGGACCGCCTGGACGAGCGCCGCCCGGAGCCGAAGGACGCATAGGACCACCAGTGCCAACAGGACCACGACCAAGCGCAGTGCCAGACAAACGGCCGGTGCGTGCACCTGCACCACCACCCGGACGACCCGTTGAAGGGCCGATTGGTCGCGTAAGAGGAGGACGACTTGCACCCGTGTCACCGGGGCGACGAGCGCCACCAGGTGGAGGCGGAATTGGACGGCTGCTGCCTGGTGGTGGAGGAATTGGACGACCACTTGGCGCAGTGCGAACAGCTGGTGCGCTCGGCTCAACAGGAGCAGCTGCTGCAGGAGCCGGCTGTGTAACAGGTGCTGCTGATGCTGGCTGCGCTACGGGTGCAGTAGGTGTTGGCTGCGCAACAGGAGCAGGCGCAGTGCGTGCAACAGGAGCAGGCGACTTGATTGGCCTCGCAGAAGAAATCACTGGAGCATGCGCGACTGGAGACTTTGGTGCTTCAACCACTTCTGCTGTAGGAGTTGCTGATACCGGCTCGCTCGTGTCAGACGAATCTGAGTCAGCAACAGACTTCTTGGCAACTGCTTTTTTAGCAACTGCCTTTTTCGCTACAGCTTTTTTAGCAGCAGCCTTCTTTACCGGCGCCTTCTCTTCGGTTCCATCATCAGATTTTTTTGCAGCAGCCTTCTTCACAGCCTTTTTTACTGCCTTTGGTTCTTCAGGCTGCACGTCACGCACAAGACCTTCACGTTGCGCTTTTGTACGCACACGGTCTGCTTGTTGATCGATGATCGTGGAAGATTGTGTTTTTACACCGATACCCATCTTGCCGCACAAATCAAGGGTCTCTTGATTGGACATGCCGAGCTCTTTAGCAAGCTCATGAACGCGCAAGATCTTGGCCAAGTGTTAGTTCCCCTCACCATTTGTTGCAGCATCATCGTTTGCGGTGCCGGTGTTTTGCGCCCATTGTTCTTGGCTCACTACAGAACCATCAGCCGCATGCCACTCCATCGCGCCACTCTCTGCATTAGTAACCCACTCGCCTTCGGCGTAGTCGGCTGCAGGTGCATCTTCAGTAACAACTGCTGTGTAGCCAGATGTTTCGTCAGCGGCTTGTGTCTCGCTCTTAATGTCGAGACGCACACCAGTAAGTCGTGCTGCAAGGTTGGCGTTAACGCCCATCTTGCCGATTGCCAACGAGAGTTGGAAGTCGGGAACGATGACGTCGGCCTGAGTGCCGTCGCTGCTCAATCGAACATCGGTGACCTTTGCAGGCGACATTGCTTTAGCAATGAAGTCGCGCACGTCTTCGCTGAATGGAATGATGTCGACTTTTTCGCCGCGCAATTCGGTGACGACCATGCGAACACGGCCACCACGAGCACCAACACAGGCACCCACTGGGTCGACGTTGTGGTCATTTGACCAAACTGCGATCTTTGTGCGTTGCCCTGGTTCGCGCGAGCAGGCCTTGATTTCTACGACGCCATCGGCAATTTCTGGCACTTCAAGCTCGAACAAACGCTTGATGAGACCAGGGTGCGTACGGCTGACAAC
>Ga0209297_1002472_pt1 | contig 10204 bp, 7 predicted proteins | sample S_130805_MF_Meta_FD_187322 | JGI IMG/M metagenome (GOLD analysis project Ga0209297, IMG submission 187322) | Freshwater microbial communities from Lake Simoncouche, Canada to study carbon cycling - S_130805_MF_MetaG (SPAdes) (version 2) | ecosystem: Environmental > Aquatic > Freshwater > Lake ... | reverse complement strand
AAGATTTCTGATGGCAAGGATGCCGATGTGATGTATCTGCGCACACTTGCTAATTTTGATCCAAAGGCAGCTTCACCACTCTGGCTTCGACGCCGGATTGAGAAATGTGGAATGCGCTCCATCTCGTTAGCCGTTGATGTCACCAACTATGTAATGTTGGAGTTAGGACAGCCACTGCACGCATTTGATGCTGCAAAAATTGCTGGCACTTTGAAGGTTTCGAGGGCAAGTAAAGCGACAAAATTTGCCACCCTCGATGGACAAGAACGCACTGTTACCGCAGCTGATCTGCTTGTCTCCGACGATAAGAAGGTGTTGGCATTAGCCGGAACTATGGGTGGTTTAGATTCCGAAGTTACTGAATCGACCACTGCGCTAGCGATTGAAGCGATTCGATTTAACTCAGTTGCAATCGCAAAGAATGCGCGCAACCACAGGCTCTCTACTGAGGCCTCTCGTCGCTTCGAGCGGGGAGTGGATCCAGAATTGGCAGAGATCGCCTCGTTGCGTGCCACATCGCTGCTGGTAGATCTTGGTGGCGCAGATTATGTGGGCGTAGCCACTGCCGGAAAAGTTCCAGCAAAACGGAGCATTCTTTTAGATCCGCAATTTCCAGGAAAGATCTTGGGTTATGCGATTACCAGCGCCACGGTTTCAAAGCAGCTTAAATCAGTGGGCTGTGGTGTTGTAGCCGCCGCGGGAAAGAAGTTGAAAGTTTCGGTGCCATCGTGGCGACCTGATCTAGAGGAAGCCATTGATTTAGTAGAAGAGATCGCGCGAACTATTGGCTTTGATTCGATTCCATCTCTCTTGCCGCCGCGGCCGGCAAGCACTGGTCTGACGCAGACCCAAGCACGCCAACGCAAAGTTGGAGCGCTACTCGCCGATCTTGGTCTCTTTGAAGTTCAGACTTATCCATTTGTGAGCGAAGCAACGATGAAAGTCTTCAATTACACCGGAGAGCGTGCCGCAACTTATCGCATCGCAAATCCCATGGCCGATGATGCGCCATTACTTCGCACCCATTTGATTCCCGGTTTAGTGCAAGCTGCCGAGCGGAATTTGGGGCGCGGTGCTAGAGGCTTTGGTCTCTTTGAAATTGGTTCGATTTTCCGTAAGACGATTCCAGAGAGTGCGGCGCCGGTAATAAGTACAACTGCGCGTCCAAGTGAAGCGGTAATCAAGAAACTTTATGCCGGAGTTCCACCACAACATCAACACGTTGGCGGTGTTCTGGTTGGCGCTGCCGAGGCAGAGGGTTGGCAAGGCAAGGAGCGAAATTACAGCTGGAGTGATGCAATTAGCTTTGCGTTAAAAATTATTGAGAGCACTGGTTTAACTGCGACAGTGGTTCGATCTGATTTTGCTCCGTGGCATCCCGAGCGCTGTGCCGAACTGCAAGTTAATGGCAAAGCTGTTGCTCATGCCGGTGAGTTACATCCAAGGATTATTGCCGCTCATGGATTGCCAGAGCGCGCCAGCGCATTCGTAGTGAATCTTTCAGCTCTGCCCGAGACTGGAGTTATCCGGGCGCAGGCAATTACAACGATGCCAGTTGCGGTACAGGATTTAGCTCTAGTAGTTGATAGTTCGGTTGCGGCAGGAGAAGTCATGGCCACGCTGCGCGAAGGTGCGGGCGAGTTATTGGAATCGATTGAACTCTTCGATCGCTATGACCAATTGGGCGAGGGCAAGATCTCTCTCGCATTCACGCTCCGCTTTCGCGCCGCCGATCGCACTCTCACCACAGCCGAGGTTTCCGTACTACGCGAAGCCGCAGCCACTCTTGCCGCCAAGCGCCATGGAGCCGTAGTACGCTCTGCATAAAAATACGCCTGATTGCATAATTATGCATACTGGGTTACTCTAGGTCCATGAAAATCGGAATCGTAGGGGCCAGCGGGTACTCAGGCAGGGAATTGCTGCGGGTGCTTTCCGGCCATCCAGAATTCTCAGTTGAGGTAATCGCTGCACATTCCAATGCGGGCGAGGAGATCATTTCGGTCCATCCTCAATTGGTATTTTTTCAGGGCCGAAAATTTGATTTGATCGACATTCCAACCTTAAGTAAATGTGATCTTCTCTTCTTTGCACTGCCTCACGGTGAGTCGGCGAAGTTAATCAACCAACTACCGGAATCGATCAAAGTGGTTGATTTAGGAGCTGACTTTAGATTGAACTCTGCCCAGAGTTGGCAGAAGTATTACAGCGGAGAGCACGCAGGTACTTGGGTTTATGGACTGCCTGAATTGCCGGGGCAGAGAGTGAAGATCAAGGCAAGTACCCGGATTGCCAATCCCGGTTGTTATGCCACTGCAATTGCGTTGGGCACTGCGCCACTGGCTGGCATCGCAGATCTCTCCGATGTAGTGGTAGTTGCCGCATCTGGAACAACGGGTGCGGGCAGAAGTGCCAAGATCAATTTAATCGGGAGTGAAGTAATGAATTCACTCACCTCCTATAAATTTGGGGGAGTGCACCAACACACACCCGAGATCGAAGAAGCTGTAAGTTCCGCGACAGGTGAATCGGTCGGTATCTCGTTTACTCCCATTCTTGCGCCAATGCCTAGAGGGATTCTGGCAACTATTACTAGCAAATTGCAGATTGAGATGGACACTGCAAAGCTCCATGCCCAATTTACTCAGCACTACGCCAATGAAGAATTTGTTCAAGTGTTACCAATGGGGCAGATGCCGAAAACTTCTGCAGTATTAGGAAGCAATTTCGTGCAGCTCCAAGTTGCAGTTGATGAGCACTCCAACCGGGCCGTTATTTCAATTGCAGTAGATAACTTGGCTAAGGGTGCCGCAACTGCTGCAATTCAAAATGCCAATTTAATTTGCGGTCTGGCCGAAAATACTGGCCTACTTGGAACAGGAATCGGCGCATGAAACTCCCACTCGGTTTTCGCTCTGGCGCAGTTGCCGCTGGGCTAAAAAGTAGCGGCGCACTTGATCTCACAGTGATCGTGAATGAGGGCCCAACAGCTACAGCAGCTGCTGTATTCACTACAAATAAAATTGTGGCAGCACCTGTTACATGGACCCGTCAAGTTATTAAGGGTGGCGTAGTTCGTGCAGTGGTTCTTAATTCTGGCGGTGCCAATGCCTGCACAGGGCCACAAGGTTTCGCCGATACCCATAAGAGTGCAGAGTTAGTCGCCGATGCTTTATCGCTTTCGAGTTCGGAAGTTGCTGTCTGCTCCACTGGGTTAATTGGTGAGTTCTTGCCGATGGGAAAGATCGGCGAGGGCATTTCCCAGAGCGTTGCTTCGCTAACGTCAGCAGGTCTGGAACTTTCAGCTCGGGCCATAATGACAACAGATTCAGTTCCAAAGATTGAAACCGTGGAAGTAAAGGGAACTCAAACCAGCGGGATTGCAAAGGGTGCGGGCATGTTGGCACCTGCTATGGCAACCATGCTCTCAGTTGTAATGACTGACGCGATTATTGATGGAGATAGCGCACAAGAGATGTTGCGGATTGCAGTGGACCGGACCTTTAATCGGATTGATTCAGATGGTTGTACATCGACGAATGACACAGTGTTGCTTATGGCTTCGGGTCAATCTGGCGTGACATTGAGCGAGAGCGAATTTGGCGCCGTGCTTACGAAGGTCTGTCAATCCCTTTCGAGCCAGCTCATTGCAGATGCAGAAGGTCATAGCAAGTTGGTTTCGATTCAAACTATTAACGCAGCAAGTGAGAGTGATGCAGTTGCGATTGGTAGAGCGTGTGCTCGCAATAACCTTTTGAAGTGCGCAATCTTCGGTGGCGATCCCAATTGGGGAAGAATTCTTGCTGCAGCTGGTAGCGCTGAAGCGCAGTACGATCCCAGCAATGTTGATGTCACTCTCAATGGAATCAAGGTTGCGATAGCCAGTGCTCCGGGTGAAGATCGGACCTTAGTTGATTTCTCTGCAAAGGAAGTTTCGATAATTATTGATCTTCACGCCGGATTACATGAGGCGACAATTCTCACCAATGATCTGACTCATGATTATGTGCACGAGAATTCGGCATACTCAACATGATCGTCGTGAAATATGGCGGACATGCGATGGATGATTCGATGGGCCATTTCGCTACTTCAATTAAGGAGTTGATTTCTGCTGGTGAAAAGTGCGTGATTGTTCATGGCGGCGGACCACAGATTGATGCGGCTTTGAAGAGTGCAAAAATTTCGTCCGAGTTCGTAGGTGGCTTTCGGGTGACAACAGAAGAGATTTTGGCTGTTGCAACCCAGGTGCTTAACAAGGAAATTCAACCAAAGATAATTCAGCAACTGGAAAGTGCCGGAGTCAGCGCAGTAGGAGTTGCTGGCAGCGAAGTACTTCAAGCGAGTAAGCAGAAGAAGTTAGTTGATGGAAGCGCTGTTGATTTGGGTTACGTTGGAGATGTGGTGGGCGTTGATAGTGCTGCCATCGAGAACCTTCTAGCGCAAGGCAAAGTGGTTGTAATCTCACCAATCTCGGGTGCTGCCGATGGTTCGGCCGATACTTTCAATGTAAATGCTGATTTAGTAACAGCGGCAGTTGCAGGTGCACTAGAAGCAGATTTAGCTTTATTTCTTACCGATGTTCCTGGCATCTATCGCAATTGGCCAGATACCGATTCGCTCATCACGGAGATTTCAGCGATCGAACTCGATTCGATCAAGGCGAGTTTTGTTGCAGGAATGGCACCGAAAGTTGCTGCCTGTTTGGCCGCTGTGTCGGCTGGAGCAAAGCAGGTGCGCGTCATCGATGGTCGTTCAGCGCAAGTTTTTCACGATGCACTACTCGGGCACGGCGGAACGTTAGTGAGGGCATGATGGCAAAGAATCGCAGCGATGCAGCAAGTGCGGCCTGGGATAAAGCACTCGTTAACAACTATGGCACGCCAGCGATCTCGCTGGTCTCCGGCAAAGGCGCAGTTGTTAAGGATGTCGACGGCAAGGTCTATCTCGATTTTCTCGGTGGAATTGCAACGAATGTTTTGGGCCATGCTCATCCATCAGTTGTCACCGCAGTGCGCAAGCAGATCGGAACTTTGTCGCACGTTTCCAATTTTTATAGCCATCCGCAAATGTTGCAGTTAGCCCAGAAATTGCAATCTCTCACTGGCGATTCGAAAGCGAAAGTTTTCTTCTGTAATTCTGGTGCCGAAGCCAATGAAGCGGCGCTGAAATTATCACGCAAAACCGGGCGCACCGGGGTAGTAGCCATGCAAGGCGCTTTCCATGGCCGGACTATGGGAGCGCTCTCCTTGACCGGGCAACCAAGTAAACGTGATCCATTTAAACCTTTAATCAAGGGAATTGTTCATGTTCCCTATAACAACATCGCAGCGCTTCGTCGGAAAGTTTCGAAGCGGACTGCAATGGTGATTGTTGAGCCGATCATGGGCGAACATGGTGTTGTCGTCCCTGATGCAGGATATCTCAAAGGGATTCGGGAGATCTGCAATCAATCTGGTGCGCTTATGGTCCTTGATTGTGTGCAAACTGGCATGGGCCGGACTGGTCAATGGTTTGGATACGAAGCAGAGGGTATTCGCCCCGATGTCATTACTCTGGCCAAAGGTCTAGGTGGGGGATTACCACTTGGCGCGATGATCGCTTTGGGCGCGGCGAGTGAACTCTTTGCACCCGGTGATCACGGCTCAACATTTGGTGGTAATTCAATTTCATGTGCTGCAGCCAATGCCGCAATTGCCTCAATCGAACGTGAGAAATTACTTCCGGCCGCGAAGAAAAAATTTACCTTAATCAAAAAGGAGCTCGAGAAGGCACCAGGAGTTGACTATGTGCGTGGTGGCGGCTTACTCATCGGCATCGTTCTCAAAAGAGATGATGCGAAGAGAGTTGCAGCAAATCTTGCAACGGCCGGCTTCTTAGTAAATGCACCTCAGCCAAATGTGATTCGTTTGGCTCCGCCGTTAAATGTAACGATGGTTCAAGTAGGTAAGTTCATCAAGGCTTTCACTGCGGTTATGGAGGAGCTCTCTCATGGCTAAATCAAAAGCGGCACTTGCCAGCGCAGCAGCGCGGCGCGCAAAAGCAATTGCCCTCATCGAAAGTGGCAAAGTTCATTCACAATCGGATTTAGTCGAACTACTTAATCACTCCGGATTCGAAGTCACGCAAGCAACTGCAAGTCGGGATTTAGAAGAGATCGGTGCAGTTAAGTCTCGTAATAAAAAGGGTGAGATCACCTATGTGCTCTCCGCTGCGGAAAGCGCGGTTGTTGGCAGCATTCCTTCGCAGTTGATTCTCTCAGTTGAGGCCAGTGGCAATCTCTGCGTCGTTCGGACCCCGCCAGGTGGGGCACAGTTGCTAGCCAGCGCTCTTGATCGAGCTGCCCGGAATAATCAGTTGAATTCATTGATTGGAACGATTGCGGGCGACGACACAGTGCTTGCGATATCTCGTAAATCCAATGGTGGCGCGCAATTGTCGAGAGAATTACTCACCTTAGGGAAGCGGTGATCTGATGAGTGGAAAATTATGGGGCGGTCGCTTCTCGCAATCACCAAGCGATACTGTCTTTGTGCTCTCACGGTCAGTGCAATTTGATTGGTGCTTAGCACCTTACGATCTGCGCTCCTCACTGGCTCATTTGGCAGTCCTTGAAAAATCGGGATTGCTCGATGCAGATAGCAGCAAGAAGATTCGCAAAGCACTTAAGGAATTGATTTCAGAAGTAGGCGAAGGCAGATTTTTGCCAGCAGCATCTGATGAAGATGTGCATAGCGCGCTAGAGCGGGGCCTAACCGAGAAACTTGGCGCAGTTGGTGGCGCCCTTCGTGCTGGTCGTTCACGTAACGATCAAGTTGCAACCGATCTTCGACTTTATGCGATCGATCAGATGTTAAATATCGCCCAGCTTCTTGTCGATCTTCAGGATGCACTGGCAAAGAAAGCTCAAGAATATTTCGATGCGCCAGCACCTGGATTTACTCACCTGCAGCATGCCCAGCCAGTAACGCTGGGACATGAACTCGCAAAGCATTGCCATGCACTGGGTAGAGATGTGGATCGGATCGCTGATTGGCTCGACCGCACAAGTGTTTCACCACTGGGGTCTGGCGCCTTATCAGGGTCATCGCTGCCACTCATGCCAGAAGAGAGCGCATCAGATTTAGGCTTTGCAAGCAGTGCTCGCAATAGCATCGATGCGGTGAGTGATCGCGACTTTGTTGCTGAAGCACTCTTTATCTTTGCAATGGTCGGTGTGCACATTTCGCGCATTGGCGAAGAGTGGTGTCTATGGGCATCTACCGAATTTGCCTGGGCCAAGGTCAGCGATGCTTACTCCACTGGTTCATCAATCATGCCGCAAAAGCGCAATCCCGATGTCGCCGAATTAGCCCGGGGTAAATCTGGTCGTTTAGTGGGAAATCTAACTGGCGTACTAACAATGCTGAAGGGTCTGCCTTTTGCTTATAACCGTGATCTACAAGAGGATAAAGAACCACTCTTTGATTCGGTTGATACTTTGCAGTTAGTTCTTCCTGCCCTCACTGGCATGGTTGAAACAACAACATTTGATCGCAAAAAAATGGCAGAACTTGCACCACTTGGATTCTCACTTGCTACCGAGATCGCAGATTTTCTCGTGCGCGCAAAAGTTACCTTTGCACAGGCACATGAGGCGGCAGGTAAATGTGTCGCACTCTGCGAAACGAGCAATCGTGAATTGCATGAATTAACCGATAGCGAGTTAAGCCAAATTAATTCATCCCTGACAGGTGAGGTGCGAAAGTTCCTCACCGTCGATGGCGCCCTTTCTTCCCGGACAACTCTTGGCGGGACATCACCTGCATCGGTGTCGGCGCAGATTGAACATCTCTTGGGCCAATCGGAGGAGAGTCGCCGTTGGATTTCCGACGAGCGGGCTGCCTTTTCGGCAATGATGAGCGCATGAATCTGATTGAGGATCTGCGCTGGCGCGGATTGATCGCACAGTCAACTGATGAAGCAGCTCTGCTGAGTGCCTTAAATAAACCCACCACGCTCTACATTGGATTCGATCCAACAGCACCGAGTTTGCACGTGGGAAATCTCGTTGTTCTCTTAGCACTGCGCCGCTTTCAATTAGCGGGGCATAATCCGATTGCCTTAGTCGGAGGAGCCACCGGCTTGGTTGGAGATCCCAGCGGTCGCAATGAGGAGCGCACTCTCAACGAGAGTGAAGTAGTGGGGCAGTGGGTCGAGCGAATTCGCCTCCAACTCTCGAAATTCCTTGATTTTGACGCTGCCAAGAACCCAGCTCGCCTTGTCAATAATCTTGATTGGACTGCGCCATTATCTGCGATCGAATTCTTGCGCGACATCGGCAAGCACTTCAGTGTCAATCAGATGCTATCTAAAGATTCGGTTGCATCACGCCTTGAAGCCGGTGGAATTTCTTATACCGAATTTTCTTATCAAGTATTGCAGTCACTAGATTTCCTCGAACTCTATCGCCGCTTCAATTGCACACTGCAATTAGGCGGCAGTGATCAATGGGGAAACATTGTTGCCGGCTTAGATTTAATTCGCCGGGTTGAAAGTGGCAGTGGCCATGCATTAACTATTCCGCTCCTTGCAAAATCAGATGGAACAAAATTTGGAAAGACAGCTGGCGGAAGTATCTGGCTAGATCCTGAAATGACTTCGCCATATTCCTTCTATCAATTCTGGCTCAACACTGAAGATAAAGATGTTATTAATTTTCTCAAAGTATTCTCCTTCAAAACACATGAAGAAATCGATGCACTTGAGCAATCCTTTAACGCAGATCCTGGAAAACGTGATGCACAACGAGCACTTGCACGTGAGTTAACAACTCTGGTTCATAGTGCGCAAGATTGCGAACGAGTGGAAGCAGCTGCTAAAGCTTTATTTGGACAAGGCGAGATTCGCGATCTTGATCTTGCAACGTTAAAAGGCGCACTTTCGGAATTACCTCGAACTGAAATTGCAAAGGGCGCAGCGATGCCTTCCTGGATCGAACTTATCTGCGCCACTGGCGTCGTTGATTCAAAATCAGCTGCCCGGCGCCTCATAAAAGAGGGTGGGGCCTACCTCAATAACGAGAAAGTGCTCTCAGAGGACTATTCCCCGAGTGAAAATGAGCTCCTCCAGGGTCGATTCCTGGTCCTGCGCAAGGGCAAGCGGGAGTTGGCCGCAGTCGAGGTAATCGGCTAAAGGGGTCAAAAGCCTTGATTTATAAAGGTTTTTACCGTTATTTCACGATCTCGGAATAGCTGGAGAATGGGCTAAAACCCCGATTTGCATGCGGAGGCGCCAAGGTCTTATAGTTGCGCTCTTGCTATGAACCGGACGTTTCTCGGCCGGATAGCAGGTACTCACTCCAGAGTCTTAGAAGTGGCTAATTGTGGGATTTGACCCCTGCTTTGAGCCTGACTAAGTTTGGAGATCCGCCCTTTGAAAAGCGAGAGATCGCTCGACAGTGCGCGGCCGTACCTTGAGAACTCAACAGCGTGCCATAAGTCAATGCCAATGGGGCATGATTTTTTCATGTCCCTAATTAATACCTCAATGAGGTATGGCAAAAAAGTATTGAAAAATACTTGGAAAGTCATACCCGTTGATTTCCTTTGGTAAAGACAAAAAATAACGACAGTTGTTTATGTCTGTATGCCAGCAAACTTTCTATGGAGAGTTTGATCCTGGCTCAGGACGAACGCTGGCGGCGTGCTTAACACATGCAAGTCGAGCGATGAAGTTTTGTTAGCAATAACGAAATGAATTAGCGGCGAACGGGTGAGGAACACGTGAGGAATCTGCCTTCTACTCTGGGATAACTCCGGGAAACCGGGGCTAATACCGGATATGAAACTTGGTGGCATCACCGAGTTTGGAAAGTTTTTCGGTAGAAGATGACCTCGCGGCCTATCAGCTTGTTGGTGAGGTAATGGCTCACCAAGGCGACGACGGGTAGCCGGCCTGAGAGGGCGACCGGCCACACTGGGACTGAGACACGGCCCAGACTCCTACGGGAGGCAGCAGTGGGGAATATTGGGCAATGGAGGGAACTCTGACCCAGCGACGCCGCGTGCGGGATGAAGGCCTTCGGGTTGTAAACCGCTTTCAGCAGGGAAGAAGCGAAAGTGACGGTACCTGCAGAAGAAGCACCGGCTAACTATGTGCCAGCAGCCGCGGTAATACATAGGGTGCAAGCGTTGTCCGGAATTATTGGGCGTAAAGAGCTCGT
>Ga0209297_1002471_pt1 | contig 10205 bp, 6 predicted proteins | sample S_130805_MF_Meta_FD_187322 | JGI IMG/M metagenome (GOLD analysis project Ga0209297, IMG submission 187322) | Freshwater microbial communities from Lake Simoncouche, Canada to study carbon cycling - S_130805_MF_MetaG (SPAdes) (version 2) | ecosystem: Environmental > Aquatic > Freshwater > Lake ... | reverse complement strand
GACAGCGATAATCGGGGAAGAACAATCCATTCCCCAATAAATTTTCCAATCGCATTGTGCATTTCCTTTGATAAGTGTAAGAAATCCGAAAAGGAGAAAAAAGGAGATTTTATATAAAGTATTTTTCATGTTAATCAGAGGAGATGTGACCGATATATTTACTCAGTTTGATGTGACGTAAATGATAGTGTATATTTCTTATATAGATTGACTGGAAAGCTGCGAAATTTTGTTCTTAGCCGATACTATTTGGATTTCACGAATTAAATGTGAAAAAAGCCGTGTTCTTGACTAATAATAAACCTATTTGAATATTCTTTTTGGTATGAAAAAGTTAAAGGCATCCTACTGGTGTTGTATTTACCAAACTTAGGCAAAGCAGTGATTGAAAATTTTCAATCTTATGGTTTAGCGCCAAAGTCCCAAATGATATAGGCTTTTATTGATGTCTTAACATGCGCAGTTAAATGACATCTGGTGTTTTGTTAGGGATAACGTATATGCCGTTTTGAATTGCAAAAATCACCATCCCGGCCAAATTCTGGGAATTCGTTTTTTCCATTAATTTGCTGCGATATTTATTTATTGTATTCACAGACATTTTCATCTCTTGTGCGATTTCGTTTGCGTTTTTTTGTTGGCAAATTAATTTCAGTATTTCAAAGTCGACATTGTTGAAATGATCTAATGATTCTTTTTTTAAATTATGCTTGTTCGATAGCATTTTAAAAGCAATGGAATCTTGAAAAAACACCGAGTCTTTGTAAACAACATTAATTGCATTGATCAACTCCTCTGTGGAGCTTTTTTTGAATATGATTCCATCAGCACCCATTTGCATGAGTTTTAGATTGATATAATTTGAAGTGTTTGCAGAAAATACTAATACTTTGAGTTTGCTTTTATATTCCTCGCGAATTGTTTTCAGTACTTCCAGGCCGTCCATTCTTGGCATTTCAAGGTCCAATAGAACGATATCGGGGTCTTTGAATTTCAGAATTTCCAATAATTCAATTCCATCACAACATTGCCCAATGATTTCAATTTCACTAGAGCCATTAGTCAAGTTGCTACATATAGCGGACCTCATCAGTGGATGGTCTTCCGCAACGATTATTTTAATCTTTTCCATATGGCATGATAAAAGACATTGTATATCCCTTTTTTTTCTGGTTCGAAGTGATAATTTCACCACCTAGTATGTGAAGTCGCGTGTTGATTGTAGTGGTACCTAATCCTTCGACATTTGATTTTTTATTTAATCCAATTCCGTTATCGGAATAATTTACACAAATTCCGAGTTCGGTGTTGTGAATGTGTATGTTGACCTTGGTCGCTTTTGCGTGTTTTAAAGTGTTGTTTAATAACTCTTGGAATATTCGAAATAAATTGCTGGATTTATCATCGGATAGTTCGAAATCATCATGTTTGAATTCAATGTGTATCCTAGTTGCGTGTTGAATATCGGATATCAATTCTTGTAGACCTTCAATAAATCCAAGGCGAATTAATGTTGCCGGAAAGAGCATCTTTGAAATAGATGAACACCTTTCTGATGCTGAGTTACAGAGGTCCTCAATCATTTTGAGCGATGAATTATCCCTATCATTTTTTTTCAATTCAGAAAGCTGCATGTGAATCAAGGTTAATAATTGGCCAAGGTCATCATGCAAAATACTGCCCAATTTTCTTCTTTCATCTTCTATGGATTTGAGTTGTACTTTGTTGAGTATGGTTTCAAATTCCAATTCTTTTCTCTTTACATCCAGCAATGTTCGTTTTTTGGCATTGAGTGTAACCAAAATTAAGATGAAAATAATGCCTAGAATGAATAGACTAGAAAAGTAAAAGGTTAGGGTGAACTGGTCTAATTTTTCCATATTAGACCCATTAAAATAAAGCATTTTGAAGTGTACAACCTCATAGGAATCAGTAAGTTTAAAAATTCATTGTGTGAATGACTCTCTGTAATAAAATATGCACCCATTCCAAACTCAGCAAGAGCACCAATATTGTATATTGCTATCCCAGAAATTATAAATATGATATTCAATGAAGGCGTATCGCTTTTAACGATTTTAATTGTAGTTTGGGTGCACAATATTAGGCAAATGATTGCCGACGCAAAACAAAAATTTGAATACTCTAAGGTGTTCAAGTATCCATATTTTGAGTATAAATCGATATTTGTTTTTGGCCAATCTTGGCTGAACAAGATAAAGGCATATGTTAATAAAAGAGTGTATAAAGTTGTTAGTTTTGTGCGTGAAATTGTTATATTTTTAACCTCTAAAAAAAATATGAAATACAATCCTACTGATAACAAATTATTGATCAGTAATAGCTCTAGATTAGATGTTAATATGAATTGATCAATCAGGTTAGTTACTATGTCTAAAATACCAAGAATAGAAAATATCATGTATTTTCGATCACTTGAGTTGACATATCTCAAATAGCCCAAACAAAGTAGGGCTATGTAAATTGAAAATTTTAGACTTAAAAAAATCAATTAACTATTTAATGGATTGTTTGTGGAGTGATGTGGGGGATCAGGTTTGCAGTCTTCGGCGAGAACACCTTCGAACAAATCGTTTTCATCAGTTTTTGCGCCACATAATACCAACGTGAGGTTTCCGTTGTCAAGAGCAAAATAAAACTTAAGTCCTACGCAAGTAGGTTGATTTAAAATTGCTTGAATTGCATCTTTTCCGAAAAAGCCACCAATCTTGGAATTAATATCGGCGTCTCTATAAGCTTTGGTCATAACAGAAGCAGCCGCTAATGTTATTGAGTGATTTTCATTAGGATTAAAAGACATGCTGCGAATTTATGTAGTTCTAATCGATAGATTTGATATCATTTGTGATATTTATTCGCTACCAATTATGGTATAGGGGCGCTTTGATGATATTAACTTCCTAAGTGTTCTTTTGGCGAGAGTCATTTAGAAAATACGGTCTTAAATCTCTATTTGAGCAACGTCACCGTACTGCTGAACGTGTATTCTTTATTCTCACGAGAAGCCTTAACCGTGTATACATAAACTCCTTGTGGAATATCCACAGCGGGTTTCCAAATTGCGGATGACCCTTCCTGCTCATGTATTTTTTGACCCCAAGAATTAAAAATAGACAGTGTGAAATGGTCAAACCCATAATTGAAAATTTCAAACTCATCGTTCAATCCATCACCATTGGGCGTGAATGCACTGGGCGCAAACAAAGTGACCTGATATCCCAAACAATAACTGTTGCTTTGCGATTCATAGGCGAGGTCGCTACTTTGGGCTTTTACGATATAGCACTTTTGGAATTTCTTGGGCTGCACAAAATCTTTGTCGCTGAATTGCGTGTCCTTCTGATTATTCAAAGGCTGCCAATTCGATGTTTCAATATCGTAGGTGCCAAATGATTCATGCCTTTTCACACCACCATTTGTGGTCCAGTCTTCGTAGGGCGTCCATGTGAGCAGCGCCGTTGGGAAGTCGGATTTTGACGCGGGCTCAACCTCCGTGACTTTCAAGAAAATCGTTTTTCCGATATTGCTTTTTAAGCCACCCAGATTGTCGCAACTGTCTTTGGCTTGGATCTCGTATGTGTGTGATTGGTCGATCTCGGCAGACAGGTAATCCATGAACATTGTATCGTTCACAACAGCATGTAACTGCCCATTGCGATACACTTGATAGTTTTTGGCATACGGAACAGGCTTCCATTCGGTGCGTATGGTTGTGTTGTTTAAGACCGTGCTGCGTTTGAGTTGAGGCTTATTTCCAGCAGCGATTCCAGGGGTAATCTTCAATGGAACTGAATCTTGCGTGATACAACCAGAAGGCCCGTACAGTTTCTGATATAAAATGAATTTACCAGACTGTTGAATAAGGACTTTGTTGATTGCCTGATCAAATCGATTGTTCGGCACCAACGATGGTTTGAAATGATAGACAGTTGAATCTGTAGGATCGGTAAACAAGCGTCCAAACTCGACGTTCAGCGGTGAACATCCAGTGGTTTTGTCAATGGCGATTCCCGGTCTCGGCGCGGGCAGTATTGAGATGTTTTGGGTTGCCTTGAAGGTGTCGACGCACCTGCCATCGCTGACTTGCAGTTGTACATTGAATTTGCCAGAGGTGGTATAGGTGTGCTTGATGGATTTGTTTTTGGGCATGATGTTGCCGGGCGAAGTCAAGCTCGTATCGGTTCCATCGCCAAAATCCCATTTCCAAGTATGACTTTTCTTTTGAAGGATGGATGAGTCAGAAAACTCAACGGCAATCCATTGACAGCCAACAGTGTTTTTGGTATGGTACTTTGCGATGGGCTCTGGAAGAATCTCCACAGAATCCGAATACCAGACCCAACCACCATCGGCGGTGATAGATTTAAGTAGTACTTTATATTTTCCCGGCTTAGAATATTGGTGTCGGATTTTTGTTTGTGACTTTACAGATTTCGTGGAATCACCATCACCCCAAAACCACTGGAAATGATCAAACCAATTGGTGTCCGTTTCATTGGTGAATTCATGGGTTAAATCATTGCAGATGCTTTTGTTGGTGAAGTTGATGTAATGGTATGGAGTTGGGGTGGTTGGGAAGTAAATTTTGTCAATTCCCTGGTTGCGAAGTGTTTTATTACCAATATTTACGCCCTCTAGCACCCCTAAAGGATTTAACACTATAAAATTAGCCCCATTTTTTTTTAATTCAGCAATGAAAAATTTTCGAAATAAAGTACTGTCCCCTACAGCGTTTTTGACGTTCAAACATTTCTCAATAAAAACATAATTCTTACCATTGGGAGCTAGAATAAAATCTTTTAGTTTAGGACGGGTTTCATTATCAGGTTTATAGGCTGGATCAATCTGTATATTGCAATAGGTCTTTTTCAAACTACTTCCTGAAATTATTATCTCCCAAATACCGTAAACAAATTGACAATTAAAAACGGGAGAAGGAACAATTTTCGTTTTTGTTTCTGGAATAATGATAATGGAATCATTTTTAGTAAATGTTGCGCTCTTCCAGCCCGTGAAATCATTAATTTCAGTATTTCCAGAATCCTTCATAATTTCTATTACATTTAGATTTTTCTCGTTGTCTATCAAAAAAACCTTGGTAATGGAAAAAGTATTAGAAGATGTTCTAGTGTCAAAATGTGAATACGCCCAATTAAATACTGTCCAATGACCCGAGGGTGAAACTACCAATTCAGTAGGCATAGCGTCTGCCGTACTATATTCAAACCAAATTTTATTGCCTTTTCGATTTCTATTAATGTAATTTTCTTTGAGAATATTAACCATACTTATTTCAAATTTTTTTGAAATATTAACATCGTATAAATATTTATCCCATACAAATTGCAATCTAGTCTCTTTGTTTTTTCTGGTAAATACTACAACATTACTTTGTAAAAGCGTTGGATCGCCGAATTTTGCAAATCCTTTAATTCGTTTTTTCGATACTCGTTTATTTCCTACATATGTAGCTTCAAATAAAAAAAAGGAATCGTTTGAGTATGGTGAATTAAATTGACCCGTTCTAAAATATAGTTCTTGTTCAAAAGAACTGGCATTTTTCTCAATCTTAGAACCTATGTAAAATAACACAAATGTATCGTTGTTCTTTACGAAAGAGGAGATTCCTTTTTTGCCGCCATATTGGGTAATGTAATCAAGAGAATCTCCATTTTGATTAAATAAAATATTATTAAATACAAATGCCAATAATTCACCTTTAACATTGGAAACTGTATGGTACCCTTGCGATAATTTTCCTGGAAATACATTTAATTCAGGAGTTACAGTATCGTGGATTTCGTACGTTGTTCTTTTAGATTTGATGTTATTGATTTTAATCTCAGGATAATTAAAGTCAATATCGTAATAAACTGTCTTTCTGAGAGCTTGAGAATATGTTTCGACTTGCGTATTCACCAGCTCGTCATACGCCTGTACAACCAAATGATTGCTTTGTTGGGCAATGGCTAGATTTATTGTGGAGCATATTGTAAAAATAAATAATTGTTTCACAGGTTATTGTGTAATGAAGAGTTTGGTAGAAAACGTCTGGTCATTTATCAATATTTTGGCAATATAGAACCCTTGGGAAACATTTTTTAGTAATATAGAGTGGTTGTCAATATTTTCAAATTTAATTTCTTGTCCACGCGAGTTGTAGATGTTAATTGATACATCGGGAATTAGGATATTTGAAAAACTTAACGTTGGATTTTCAAGTGAAACTGGATTAGGGTAGATTTGATAAGTTCCATTTTGATAAAATTCCAATGTGCCTCCGTTATTATCAGAGTTTATAGGTATGAAAGAATTATCGTCAATCAAAGGTATTCCATTTGAAATTCGATTTTGCTCACCTTTGATAAGTTGGTCATTGATGTCTTTATTTGGGGGCGGAATTGGTGGGAAATAGGCAATACTTCCGCTGAAAAGCACACTCAATTCTGATGTCCATCTAGATACATGACAAGAAATGGAATCTTTGCAAGCATTTAATTTATTACTTGGAAATACATTTGGTGAAATAGGGGGAAACCCGGGAATTGATTGAAAGTGTGGCTTTGCACGTTGCGGTATTGTGCATCTCCCGTCGTCCCAATAATTAATTAGTTCACCTACATACCAATCAATTGCATCTGATGGTGATGTAACACATGGACCTTCTTTCGAGAATAAATTTCCAGCCGCCACATTGGTAGTGCCAATTTGAGTGATATTCGTAAACGGATTAAAAACCCAATCCGTACTAATGTTTGTATTAGTGTTACATTCAATTTTCAAGTTTGAACTCGATTCGCTCACTTTAAGTGCTATATTCTTGTTGTTTTGGAATGTTTGTGCTGTGGTTTCATTTTGATAAATAACAGAATTGCCTGTTGTACTGATATAATCACTGTTTATTATTGAGATACCATGAGAGAATCTGCCGAGATCATTTATTTGAATCTTGTTTTGGATAATTTGAAATTGTGATACCCCATTCATCGTGATTCCATAATTTCCATCAAGTTGGTAAATCGGTTCTTGACCCAAATTCGTATCTTCAACAAAAATCTCGTTTTCAAATACTGTGATGTTGTTCCCATTTGCAAAGTGCATCGCATGTCTACAATTAATAAAACGATTGTTTAATACTTTAATTCGATATCCGGTGTAATAAGTTGGTATAAGGTAAACAGCGTCTATGCCAATGCTTAATGATTGGAATATACATGGGGGTTCTGTTGGAAGTGGAGGTTGACATTTTTTTGTTTCAGAGTTATATACGTTTAATTGATTTTTAAGCACATTAAAGTTTGAATTGATTGCTTTTATCCCAGTTCCACGGTAAGTCCCTGAAATTACATTGGATGATGCGTCGGAATTGATAAATTGGGATCCCCAAATATTTAAACCGTTCATATTGTCCAAATAAATGTGGTTTTCTAACCCTTCGTTAAACCCTGTTTCAATGGGTTTAGTATAATGAAAAATACTTTTTATTATTTTTGAAGTACTGTAATTGTCATTATACATTTCAATTCCAGTCCGACAATTCGTGAATTTTGCGTCATTTCCAAGTGAACTTCCAATGCTGATTTTGGAAAATGCATTGGTTTTAATTGCTGTAATTGCATCCTTGATTTCGGCTGATCCCATTAATAACTCCGCTTTTACACCTCCCAGTACACTCGATTTTAATTCAATTCCCTCCCAACTACTGTTGCATTCTGCAATTCCCCTCAAAACAACTCCATTTTCGATTATTACTTTCCCTCCTGGTTCTACAACAATATTTTTCATTGGTTGTCCACTGTAGGCAATTCCATTCCCAAATTCTTCGACATGTGGAAATTGTAAATTGACATTTTGGCCTCCCAAAAATTTCAACGTGTAACCTGGTTCTACAATTATGCGGCTTCCTACAATCCCACTTCCTCCGATTTGCATTGTGGTAGGATTACCAGGTGTTGTCATTGACCATTGCTGTAAACTAAAATCGTGTCCATTTGGGACATTGGAGATGAATTCATTTGCGTTATTGACGGCATTTGCTTGGCATGGGCTTCCCCACAAAGCAATGTCTAAATCTTCATTGTCTGAGAATATTGATGTGTTGTAGTTGTTTCCAGCAGTGATATATCTTCCATTTTTAGTTACCAATAATTCGAAAGGACAAATTCCACTTGGTCCGATGCCGAGTTTGATTGAGCCCCACTTTTGGGTATGTGAGGATCTATCAATCTTTTGTAAGAAATAGTGGTTGGTTACAGTGGTAGGATGGTCAGTATTGTTTGTAAGCACAATAAAGTCATCGTCTAAATCCAATGCGATTCTAGGATAGTAGTCCGATCCTGATGCGTGGCCATAGTTATTTATGACTTGGGTTGTCCCACTTAGGAAAGTATCTAATGTAAAATTTACTGGATCGAATTTTAATTCTCTAACGTAGATATCTCCTGCAATCAATTGATCTGCACCACTAGGCCCAGTTCCATTTTTTCTTTCCGTCGAACATGTCGTGCTGCCAGAAAAAAACATGTAATTCCAAAGTTCTAGACCTCCGATATTTCCATTTTTTGTTTGACATATATCATACCCTTTAAAATTGTATGTTAACGCCGGATTGGGTGTGGCTGGTAAAATACTTAAGTCTCCAAATTGGGGAATGGAGGAATTTTGGCTACTTGGATTAGAATAATGTTTAAGTTTGTAAAAATTAATTGTTGATAGCGATAAGTTTGCTGCGCCATAATAGACGTTGAAATTTCTTACAAATGTTGGGTAACTATCGCCATTATCGCTCCAGCCCGTAAATGCAATACCTGTTGGTTGTTCATTTTTGATTTTTGGCATATCTCTCGAAGAACTGCCACTGGAAAATAACAGGCACAGCCCAAATATTTCCCCCGTAATATTTGTGCCATTTCCCAACATTGTAGTAGTTAAATTTTCAAGTTGTTCGTCAAACTGAAAAATAGCCATTTGATTGTTTTTATGGCCCACACCTATATATCCTGTGAAGTTATTTGTGTTTACGTGAACAATGTCGTTGATTTGGTAGTTGTATGTGGAATAGTAATCAAAAATTCGTGGAAAGTTTGGAGCAACATTGCCTTCTTTGTCAACTTTCAATACGAAAATTTTAGATCCTAAATAATAATAACCAAAAGCTAAAAATCCATCATTAGTTTCTATGACTTTCGTATGGATTTCGGCCCCTTCAATAATTGCTGAATCAATAATTGCAGGAAATCCAAATGGAGCAATTTTTGCATATTTACCCGGCTTAAGGAACTGATGCCATTGAACATTAAAATATTTATCGTATTTGATAAGTCCAGGAAATTCTTGGTGTCCGTTTAAGGCATTGACAGATTGTTCAATTCGAGTAGTGAAAACAAATCCGCCATCTTCTGTCTCAACACCTCCATAATGCCAATCTTCGAGGGTCTGGATGCTCATAGAATTGTATTGTCGTGTTAGAATGGGTGTTCCTCTTTGATTAATAATGTTAGGGCTCGAAGTCTGAGCAATAACATTTTGAGTAACACAATGAGCAAACAGGGAGATTAGCAGTTTGGCGATTGTAACGGATTTAATATTTATCATCAATTTTTTGAGTTTATAGAACAGTGGCGCATTATTCTTTTAGCTTTAATCTTGTGCCCACAACTATAATTCGGTTTTGATGATATTATTGTCTCATATATGATCTTAAATTAATTTTTTATGGTATAATTTTTATCATTAATAAGTATATGAATTTGGGTTATAAATAATATTAATTAGTACTATTAATAGTCCATTGTTTCATTGCGCGTTGTGGGTTTTTTTGCATTGCTGATATTCGTTTCCATTATTTGCCAAATTAGTATTGGTTTTGGGAATAAAAAGTATCCGAACAAATTGGAAAAAACCGATACGTGGCTTTAGACTTGGTTAGACGAAAAAAGACAAATTAGCAAAAAATATTTTTCGAAAGACCCCATTCCCAATGTTCATTTGTTCAAATGTTCACTGTTCATCGGGGTGTATTTTGAATAGGGGGGTGAATGTAAAAAACGATAAAATTCGATAAGGAAATACAACTATCAAGTTTTTATAATATCTTCGTTTTACCGTTCTTTTTTGTTGCTGTTGTGTTGCTCAATAATTTCGAAATCTGATGAGTAGTTGCTCATTTGTTGCTCGAAATAATT
>Ga0209297_1002470_pt1 | contig 10206 bp, 8 predicted proteins | sample S_130805_MF_Meta_FD_187322 | JGI IMG/M metagenome (GOLD analysis project Ga0209297, IMG submission 187322) | Freshwater microbial communities from Lake Simoncouche, Canada to study carbon cycling - S_130805_MF_MetaG (SPAdes) (version 2) | ecosystem: Environmental > Aquatic > Freshwater > Lake ... | reverse complement strand
TGGCACCTAATCCGACGCCGAAGAGTCCGCCGCTACCTAATCCGAGCAAACTATGTGCCGGTTGCCATCCAGCAAATTTATACACCGATGGATCGAAGGGATCGATCACTGCTTGTAAGCGGTGTAGCCGATTTGGCGCCACGACCACCATTGCGCCAACACCAACCACCACGAAAGCAACTAGACCGGCAAAGTGCTTCATTCCAAGGCCAGCGATAAAGAGTAATCCGCAGGCAATTGCAACGAAGATCACGGCAGTACCTAAATCACGACCACGCAAAATTAAAGCGCAGGCAATTGCAAAGCCAGGACCAATGGCCATAAGGACTTGCGTCTGAATCCGACCGCTACGTTCGCGCATCGCCAACATGTGCGCTGCCCAGAGAATAAGTAGGAACTTTGCAGCTTCGCTAGGTTGGATATCTACTGGCCCTACTGAAATCCAATTTCGATTTCCATTTACTAAGTGGCCAACACCGGGAAGCTGAGGAAGCACAAGAAGGAAGAGTGCAATAAAAAGGGCAACTTTCGCCAATGATCGCCATCTCTCCAATGGAAGTCGCGAGGCAACATAGGCACCTGGTATCGCAATTGCGAGAAAAATAATCTGGCGCAGCGCAATGGAAAATACTGAGCCCTTGGATTCAAATGAAGAAACAGCCGATGCCGATACCACCATCATCATGCCTAGAGCAGTGAGCGCTGTTGCGCTAATAAGAAGTAAATAGTAATTACTTGCTGGCTTTGCCAATACTGAGCGATGTGACATTACTTCTCCCCATCGCTAATTACGGTACGAACTGCAGAGGCAAATTTATCGCCCCGATCACTATAAGAAGTGAATTGGTCCATGGACGCGCAGGCTGGCGCCAATAAAACCGTATCGCCACTGACTGCAATCTCATTCGCTAACTTCGCTACTCGCACCATGAGATCTTGCGCCGATTCGCCCTCACTCTGCTCGATCACATGTACCGGAACCTGCGGTGCATGAGTTCGCAGCGCACTCGCAATAAGTTCGCGATCTTTGCCAATTAGAATTGCCGCTCTCATTCGAGGATGTGTGCGTTGAATAAGTAACTCCATCCGTGCACCCTTTGCTAGGCCACCAGCGATCCATACCGAAGATAAGTGTGCAAGTAGCGCAGCAGCTGCAGCATGTGGATTGGTCGCTTTTGAATCATCGACCCATGTAATTCCATTGCTCTCTGCCACTACTTCTAGTCGATGCCGGCCAGGGCGAAATTCACTCACTGCCTCTTTTATCTTTTCGCCTGTGACATTAAGTGCGCGGGCCAAGCCTGCCGCGGCAAGTGCATTCGAGACCGCATGCGGAACGGTTGGCGCAACATCTTTGAGCTCTGCAACCATGGTGGCCTCTTGTGGATCTGCCACAAATGCACGGTCTACTAATAATTCTTCTACCACTCCCAATTCACCAGCGCGAGGGCTATTTAAAGTGAAGAAAACTTTCCGGCCGCGCCAATCGAAGGTGGCAGCAACAGTGGCGCCATCATCACCATTGAGGATTGCACATTTTGCATTGTTGAGAATTCTGACCTTTGCCTTTGCATAGGATGCGAGATCGCCATGCCAATCCAAGTGATCATCAGCGATGTTAAGCAGTGCTACTGCCTCAAATTCTGGAAGTTCGCTGTAATGAAGTTGAAATGAAGAGAGCTCTAACACCAAGTAATCGGCAGGTTCGCTTCGATCTACGGCGGCGATTACCGTATCGCCGACATTGCCACAAGCGACCGCATTCAATCCGGCACGATTCAAAATAGCCGTAGTCAATTCCACGGTCGAGGTCTTGCCATTTGTGCCAGTGACTGCAATCCATTTCTGATGGGGCGCACGTTCTTCTTTAATCTGCCACGCTAAATCAATCTCATTCAAAAGAGTTTTACCTTGCGCTGCTTGAATCAATGGATGGCGTGGTTGCCAGCCAGGAGAAACGACAACCTGATCCCACTCCGCCATGCGAGTAATCGCCTCCGAGACTTCAATGACATCAAATCCATTAACTTTTCGCTCTGTTACAACATCTTGCACGCATGTGACTGAGCAACCATAACTCTGCAAAGTTTGCGCAACAGCAAGACCGGTGATGCCAGCACCAAATACAAGTGTTGCCTTATCTGCAAAGTTTTGACTCATGAGTTATCGCGCCACCCATTGGGCATAAAAGAGGCCAAGGCCGAGTGCAACACAGAGTCCAGCAATAATCCAGAAGCGTAGAACGATCGTTACCTCTCCCCATCCTTTAAGTTCAAAGTGATGTTGAAGGGGTGCCATTCGAAATACTCGTTTGCCACCAGAGAGTTTGAAGTAAGTGGTCTGGATAATGACCGAGCCGGTGATGATGACAAAGAGTCCACCGAGTGGAATGAGTAGTAACTCGATTCGCAGCGCTGCTGCAATTCCGGCAAGTGCGCCACCTAATGCAAGGGATCCGGTATCGCCCATAAATATTTTCGCTGGCGATGCATTCCACCAGAGAAAGCCAGTGCACGCCCCTGCTAGCGCAGCAGAGAGAACTGCCATGTCTAACGGGTCACGCACTACATAGCAATTTACTGAATTAAGAGTTGCGCAACCTTGGCGAAATTCCCAGACACCGATCAGAATAAATGCAAGGAAAGTCATCACAGCTGCGCCAGTTGCTAAACCATCGAGTCCATCGGTGAGATTCACACCATTTGATGTTGCAGTTACCATCAGAATAATCCAAATAATTACCGCAACTGTGCCCAGCACAATTGATGTATCGCGCACGGTAGAGAGGTGGGAAGAGATTGGTGTTAGGCCCTTCTTATCAGGAAAGCTAAGACCGAAGTAGGCAAAAATTCCGGCATAGAGAACTTGGCCAATAATCTTCTCTCTCCCAGTAAGACCTAGCGATTTCTTTCTGGAAACTTTAAGGAAATCATCGATAAAACCGAGAATGCCAAGGCAAGTCATGAGGCCGAGAACTAAGAGCGCCGATGCACTTGGGCCAACTTGGGTAATCACATGTGTAAGCGAATAAGCCACTGCGACTGCGAAGAGAATAATGATGCCACCCATAGTTGGTGTGCCACGTTTTACATGATGACTCTGTGGACCATCCTCGCGAATTACTTGGCCATAGCCACGCGCTGCTAAGCCACGAATAAGAACTGGTGTACCAAAGAGGCTAATACCAAGTGCAAATGCACCCGCTAAGAGAATCTCAATCATGGGCTACTTCCCTCTCATTCCATTTCGCAGTCATTGGTGCCACTAATTCATTGAGGGCTTCAGCTCGTGATGCTTTGAGCAAAATTACATCACCAGGTTCGACATGAGTCATAAATGTAAGAGCTTGGGCCTTATCAAGTGCTTGGTGAAATTTTGTTGTAGTGCTTGACTTGATTTCATAACGTGGCTCTGCAACGCACACAACATAATCGATATCTAGATCAACACAGACTTGACCGATCATTTGATGCTCTCGTGCTTCACTCTCGCCTAGTTCATGCATGGTTGAGAGAAATGCCCACGCTGATCCGCCACGCTCTTGGGCAAAGAGCGCCAGAGTTTGCAGAGCGGCTGCCATTGAGTCTGGATTGGCATTGTAAGAATCATTAATAATGAGCAGATCTGAAAGCTCATGGAGTTCCATGCGCCACTTACTGGAAGGCTCGGCAGTTGAAAGCGAGCCGGCAATAACATCGAGTGAAATTCCTAGCGCATGGCCAACACTTGCTACCGCTAGCGCATTCGCTACTTGGTGTGCGCCGATTAATCTCAAGCCCACCGTGGTGCGACCGGCAGGTGTTACTAAATCAAAATGTGGTCGACCTTCGCGGATTTCTACATCTGTCGCGCGAACATCACAATCATGACCTGGTCCAAATGTGATGACATCTAGATCGAGACCCTTAGCCATCTGTGGCGTGAACTCATCGTAGGAACCGAGAACAGCTGTTCCATGAGATGGCAGTGAGGCAATTAGCTCACCTTTAGTTCGAGCAATTGTTTCGCGATCGCCAAATTCACCAACATGTGCAGTCCCCACTTTCAAGACAACACCAATTGCGGGCTGAGCGATCTCGCAGAGTTTGGCGATGTCGCCCGAGTGGCGCGCGCCCATCTCTACGATACAAAATGTTGTGCTCTCATCGCATTGCAAAATAGTCAGTGGCGCACCAATCTCATTATTAAATGAGCCCGCTGGTGCCACTGTCTTGCCAATTATCTGCAGAAGATGTGAGAGTAAATCCTTGGTTGTGGTCTTTCCCTGTGAGCCAGTGATACCGATAACCATCAAATCCGATAACTCTTCGCGTACATGCTGCGCTAATTTTCCTAGTGCAACTACGACATCAGGTACAACAATGCAAGGCTGGCTGACTTGGCGATCGGTCAGACTCAATAGTGCGCCATGCTTGCTGGCATCTGTGACAAAGTCATGGCCATCAACATTCTCGCCTTTGAGAGCGAGGAAGAGTGAGCCTTTGCCACATTTGCGCGAATCAACTTCTACCGAGCCGGTAACTACGATATTTGCATCACCATGTAGGACACCGCCGGTAATGCGCGCAATCTCGCTGGCTTTTAATGTAATCACGCAACACCTGCAATAGCTTCGCCCAGTACTACCCGATCATCAAATGGGTGAATCACGCCATAAATTTCTTGTCCAACTTCGTGACCTTTGCCCAGTACTAAAAGAATATCATCGCCACTTGCTAGCGCTACCGCACTCTCAATTGCCTTCCGGCGATCAACTATCACTTGATGTGGCTTCTTAATCGTTAGGCCTTTGCACATCTCTTCCAGAATTTCTTCCGCAGATTCTGAGCGCGGATTATCACTGGTAAAAATTGCAATGTCGCTACCGGCAAGGAGTGCTTTGCCCATCGGTGCGCGCTTGGTTGCATCGCGATCTCCACCACAACCTAAAACTGCAATTACCTTTGATGAGGCAGATCGAGCCTCTGCGATTTTGCGCGCAGTGGCTAAAACGCGCTCCACTGCATCTGGGCTATGGGCATAATCAACTAATGCGGTAAAACTCTGGCCAACGGCAACTTGCTGTAACCGTCCTGGCGCACCATTGAGCGCTGGCACGATGCGTGCAATATCAATCGGATCCATTCCGCTCTCGGTTGCAATTGCAATAGCCATCAGCGCATTCTCTAAGTTGTAATCGCCATGGAGCGGAATGAGCGTTTCAATCAGAATTCCACCACGACCACGAATTGCTACTTGATAACCAGCGCTCACTGCATCGATTGCGACATAGTGCCAATTGGCCGACTTATCTTTATTTGAAAGGGTCAATTGTGGAATTTCACAGCTCTTTGAGAGTGCCGCGCCATAAGTTGAATCAATATTGATTACTGCTAAATCGGCGAATTCAAAGGTGAATATCTTCCGTTTGGTATTGAAGTAACTCTCCATGTCCCCATGGAAATCTAAATGTTCTTGAGTCAGATTAGTAAATCCCACAACGTTAAAATGCGATCCACGTACACGTTCGAGGGCGATTGAATGGCTCGATACTTCCATGACAAAGTCACGGACGTGACGCTCGCGCATGGTTGCAACTAAGGCTTGCAATTCTGGTGCCTCTGGCGTGGTGTGAGAACTTGCTAGTCGCTCTACTCCAATTCGCGTTTCAACTGTTCCGATCAATCCGCTTTCACGACCCGCTAATTGCCAGAGTTGATTGAGCAACATCGTCGTTGTTGTCTTGCCATTGGTGCCAGTAATTCCCACAGAGAACATGGCGCGCATCGGATCGTCATAGAACCAGGCACTCAGTAGCGCAGCTGCACGGCGTGGGTTAGGGACAATCAGCGGAAGTAGTTTGCCGCACTTCGCTGCACCTGCAGCATCGGTAAGGATTGCTACTGCACCAAGTGATTCTGCTTCACCTGCAAAATCGGCGCCATGGGCATTAAGTCCAGGGAAGGCACAGAAGATATCTCCTGGTTGAATCGCCTTGCTATCAAAGGAGATGCCGGTGAAGTGAAGATCGCTTACCGATTCAATACCGACAATTGCTGCCGCGCTCTGAAGTGATTTTTCGAGTGTCAGCAGCGGGCGCATCATGCACCCAGTTTCTTAACAGGAGTCTTATTGAGTGTTGCTTCATTTAATGGATATGGCACATCTAGCGTTCGAGTTGGCGCAACGTGGCGGGTTTGTAGAACGAAACTCATTACCTCTTTAAATACTGGGCCACCTAGCGAGCCACCCCAGTGAATTCCTTGTGGACCTTGAATCGTCACACTAATGACATATTTCGGCGCATCGGCTGGTGCAAAACCAATAAAGGATGCGGTGTAGCCGCTGTAGCAATTGCATGCGTCGTTGTGACGTTGCGCAGTTCCAGTCTTACCTGCAACTCGATAACCCGGAATCGCCGCACCTGGCGCAGTACCTTGAGCGCTGACAACACTCTCCATCATCAATCGCATTTGGGCCGCTGTATCTGTGCTGATTACGCGAACCTGCTCGCGTGTTTTAGCTGGCGTGAAGTGGCCACTTGCATCACTTGTACCTGCGATGACTGTCGGAGAAACACGAACTCCGTTATTTGCAATTGTGGCAAAGACGCTTGTCGCTTGCATCGCAGTTACGTTATAGCCCTGTCCAAAAGCGAAAGTTGGGGCAGATGTCCCTGACCAATTCTCAACTTTCAACAATTGACCTGCAGATTCACCAGGCAATCCTGAGCCGGTACTACTTCCTATTCCAAACTTACGTAGGTAATCATAAAAAGTTTGATGAGATATTGTTTGACCAATTTTAATGCTGCCAGTGTTGCTGGACACGGCAAGAATTCCAGTTGTTGTTAAACGCTCGGTCGCATGCTTCTCGTGATCTTTAAATGTGCCGTTAGAAACTTTTAATGAATAAGGAACTGTGAACACAGTCCGAGGGGTTATCTTCCCCTCTTCCATTGCAGCGGAGAGAGTAATTACCTTTCCCGTTGAACCTGGCTCAAATACTTCCTGTACTGATGGATTAGCCATTTGGCGCAGCGATACATTTTTCGTGTTATTAGGATCAAATGTTGGCGCAGTCGCGTGGGCCAGAATTGCACCAGTCTTTGGATCGAGCACAATTACAGTTCCACTAATTGCATGGGCATCTTTTACTGCTTTAGAGATTGCCTGCGACGCAATCCATTGCACGTCGCGATCAATTGTGAGGCGAATCGATGTTCCTTGCTGGGCAGCTACTAAAGATTGTGTGCTGCCAGGAATCTTGGCACGGTAGCCATTCCCGTAAACATATTTGCCATCGATACCGGAAATAATAGAATTCTGACTCGACTCTAAACCGGTTGCACCTTTGCCATCATGATTAACGAATCCCACCAAAGAGGCAATGAGTGAGCCCGATGGATATTCACGGCTGTAAACCCGCTCTGAGAAGAATCCGAAAATTCGCTCTGCATTCTGCGCTTTGGTTAATGATGCGTTATAGGAATCAAAGGCTGCATTGAGCGCGCGCCACTGTGCCGGAGTGACAAGGTCGGCAACTTTGCTCCACCTTCTACTTCCTGTAATGCTCGCTTCGACCTGAGCAACTGGCAGCTTTAAAATTGGCGCAGCAATTCGCGCCGCAACTTTTGGATTTTGGATCAGAGTTTGATCTGCAACAACTCGCACCGAGGAGACACTTCGCGCAAATTCAACGCCATTAATGTCGGTGATTGTGCCGCGGGGTGCTGGCATGGTGCTAGTCATCATAATTTCATTCATGGCTCGCTGAGAGAGTGAACTCGCTTCAACTGCTTGAATCTGAACTAATCGAATTCCAAATGCAGCAAAAATTACCGCAACGGCAGCAATTAACATCCGCATCCGACTACTTGATAAGGAGAGGTTGCCCATATTATTTACGCACCTCCGTGGGAGATAAGTCGAGGAAAGTTGGATTAAGACCAGGCTTCATTCCTAATTTCTTGGCAGCAACTGCAAGGTGTGATGGATCTGCTGCATCTGCCAGTTGATTTTCCAAAGCATCACGTTGGTCACTCAGCAGAACCGCCTGGCGTTGCAACGCACTCAAGGCAAATGCATCTTTTATTAGGAAGGTTTGTATGGCCAAAGTCAGCACAAGACCGCCAACTAAAATCGTAGTCATTCCTAAATAGAAAACCTGGGTGCGAGCTTTTGCTTCATCCTCTTTCTCCGGAACAATCCGAAGGGCGGCGCGATTGGATTTATGGATAAATAATTGGCCCGAACGGGTCAGTGCTGGAACGAAATCTGCGATCGCCATTACGCAGCCACCCGTTCTATTGCACGGAGTTTTACTGAGGTCGAACGTGGATTACTGGCTTGCTCATCATCACTTGCCGATTTACTTCCGCGAATTACGAGCGCAAACTTCGCAGCTAATTCAGGAATCTCCACTGGCAATTCGCGCGGAGTACCAGATGCTGTTGCGAGTGTGAAAAACTCCTTAACAATCTTGTCTTCTAGTGATTGAAAGCTCATCACAACTAACCGACCGGAAATCGCCAATAGTTCTAGCGCTTGTGGAATAGCCGAAGTGATCGCATCGAGTTCGCCATTGACTGCAATGCGAAGGGCTTGGAAGGTGCGCTTTGCTGGATTGCCACCGGTGCGACGAGTTGCAGCAGGAATCGCCTTCTTTACTATTTCAGCTAATTCGATGGTGTCAGTGAGCTGAGATTTCGAGCGTCGCTCAATGATCGCATCGACAATTCGTGGTGCAAATTTCTCTTCACCAAAGTTACGAAGAATCGCCACTAATTCTTCACGTGAATAAGTGTTGATAATTTCCCCGGCGGTGATTCCCTTAGAAGCATCCATGCGCATATCAAGTGGTGCGGAGTGCGAATAAGCAAAGCCACGATTCTTCTCATCGAGTTGCATCGAAGAAACGCCAAGATCAAAGAGGATGCCGCAGACTTCACTTCTGCCTGTTGCGCGGACGACGGAGGAGATTTGATCAAATACTGCATGTGTCACAGTGATGCGATCGCTAAATTCTGACAAATTTGCTTGAGCGATGGCGATGGCAGCAGTATCGCGATCAATAGCAATTATTCGTAATTGAGGAAATTTCTGGAGAAGTGCCCTGCTATGTCCGCCTAAACCTAAAGTAGCATCGACGACAACAGCTTCGCCACGTTGCGCTATTGCACTCTCAATTGCTGGTCCGAGAAGCGAAAGGCATTCATCAAGCATTACCGATACATGATCTGCCATTCTCGCTCCCCCTCTCTTGCTACTTTTTGATCTAGTACTTCACTGAAACTTCGCCAATGTTTTCTCTCTTCATTACCTCTGGTCACTGCCGGCCGACGGATCTCGTAACGGCGCCGGGGAAGGGGCGCCGTTCTTGAAGGTCGGCAGTGGCCACAAGTGATGAATAAATCTGAGTTAGAACAACCCTGGGAATACCTCCTCAGAAACATCAGCAAAACCCTTTTCGCGATCGGAGAGGTACTCACTCCATGAAGTTGCATCCCAAATTTCAACGCGAGTATTTGCGCCGATAACAACGCATGCTTTTTCTAATCCGGCATATGTACGAAGGCCTTGCGGAATTGTTACGCGACCTTGACGATCTGGAATTTCATCGTGTGCGCCGGCAAACATCACACGCATGTAATCGCGAGCTGATTTTGCAGTGACTGGCGCTTGTCTTAGCTGTTCTGTGATGGTTGCAAATTCATCGCTTGGAAATACATACAAGCAACGCTCTTGTCCTTTAGTAATTACTAAACCTTTTGCAAGATCATCGCGAAATTTCGCGGGAAGAATGAGGCGACCTTTTTCATCGAGGCGGGGTTCATGCGTGCCAAGAAACATCGGTGAATCCCCCCTTCCCCAAGGTGATGGATCCCCACTTTACTCCACTTTCCCCCTTTTTCAACCACCTGCCTCCCTTTAGAGCCCCACCGCTCCCCACATGAAAAAGACCCCCGAACCCGGTCAGGGTCGAGGGTCGAGCGCGAGCGCTTTAGCTATTAATTATCGAAGTTGCGGCGATCCCAGCGTGATTCCATGCGTGAGGCCCAGGTGCTGCCCTTGGCTTTGGCCGCCTTGGGGCCACCGCCACGGAGGGCGCCAATGAGAGCGGAGATAGCACCGATCGCCATGATGACTCCGCCCAGGGCGATAAGGAAGCCGAGAATTCCAATAACGGTCTGCTTTGAGATGAGGCCGGCGAAGAGCGTGGCGATAC
>Ga0209297_1002467_pt1 | contig 10209 bp, 10 predicted proteins | sample S_130805_MF_Meta_FD_187322 | JGI IMG/M metagenome (GOLD analysis project Ga0209297, IMG submission 187322) | Freshwater microbial communities from Lake Simoncouche, Canada to study carbon cycling - S_130805_MF_MetaG (SPAdes) (version 2) | ecosystem: Environmental > Aquatic > Freshwater > Lake ... | reverse complement strand
GTATGCAACTGGGATGAAGAGGTAAATGAATGCAAGTCCCGCATAAATTCGAATTAGGTTCTTAGATAGCCAACGCGTCATACCAGTTCATCCGTTCCGGCTCGACGAATATAAACAGTAATCAATACCAAAATTGCTGCCATTAAAGTAAAGGAGAGAGCAGCTGCCGTTGGGTAATCAACAATTCGGAAGAAGCGCGAGTCAATTACATTTCCAATCATTTTAGTTGTTGGATTTCCGAGGATCTGGGCGTTTACATAATCTCCTGCTGCTGGAATAAAAGTTAGTAATGTTCCGGCCACTACACCAGGCATCGACAAAGGGAAAGTTACTCTTCTAAATGTAGTCAAGCCGTTCGCGTAAAGATCCCCGGATGCTTCCATTAAGCGTGGATCAATTCGCTCTAAACTCGCATAAATTGGCAGAGTCATAAATGGAAGAAAGTTATAAGTCATACCTGTAACCACTGCAAACGCAGTTGCAGTGATGGTTGTATCAGGACCGATTAAATGAAAAGTCCGCAAAACCGAAATTACCGGTCCTTCTGCTCCAAGAATTTGCTTCCACGCGATTGTCCGGAGTAAGAAAGACGTAAAAAATGGTGCAATCACCAAGACCAATAAAATGTTTTTATATTTTCCACTTTTAAAAGCGATTGCATAAGCAAGTGGATATGAGATTGCTAGTGCTAAAACCGTCGCCAAAAGTGCGTAAATAAAAGAACGCGAGAATTGAGCGCTATTTTCTGTAAACGCGTCTACGTAGTTTTGCAATCTAAAAGTTTGTTCATAAGAACCCGTCTCGCCACCTGCAACAGGAGTCTTTGTAGATGTTTCTGCCAGATTCACTAACGGCAAAATAAAAAACATCAAAAGCCAGAGCAAACCCGGAAGTAGAAGTAGGTATGGGATCCGCATTCCCACGCGACCAGGTTTACTTGCAGTAGCTGTACCAGCGTGTGCAAACGCCATTATTCGGCTTCCGCTCCTGCTAAACCTGATGTGACATCTTCATCTCCGTCAAGAGCAAAAGTGAAATGTGGTTCCCATGAAAGTGTGACCGCATCGCCCTTTCGAAGATTTGGCGCTCCACCGTCATTTTGCTCGAAGATCATTAACTCTTGCTTCCAAGGCATCTCGACTTGGTATTGCGTGCTGACTCCTACGAAAGAAATGTCAGTCACAACTCCACCTTCTAATTTGTTTCCAGTAGTTGCATCTCCGACATTATGAATTCTGAATTTTTCAGGCCGAATTCCAACTAGCACGCTCTTATGTGTACTGCTATTTCGAGCAGCTGGAATTGCAATCCGAGTACCTTGCAAATTTACAAATTGATCAGCGCCAGAAGTTGATTCAACATTTCCCTTGATGAAGTTGGATTGGCCCAAGAAGTTTGCCACAAATGCAGTTTTAGGATTCTCATAAAGATCTGCAGGTGAACCTAATTGCTCAATTCGCCCTTCATTCATAACTGCAATTGTGTCGGCCATTGTCATAGCTTCTTCTTGATCATGTGTGACATGGACGAAAGTAATTCCAACTTCGGTTTGAATCCATTTCAATTCAATTTGCATTTGGCGGCGCAGCTTAAGGTCAAGAGCCCCAAGTGGTTCGTCTAAGAGTAATAAAGCTGGACGATTTACTATTGCTCGGGCAACTGCGATGCGCTGTTGCTGTCCACCTGACAATTGCGTTGGCTTGCGATCCCGCAAATGCGCTAGTTCGACTAAGGCCAATACTTTTTCCACAGGTTCTTTTACATCTTTAATACCGCGTCTGCGCAAACCAAATGCGACGTTTTCAAAGATTGTTAAGTGTGGGAACAAAGCATAATTTTGAAAAACTGTATTTACCGGCCGTCGATATGATTTAGTATCAGTTAAATCAGTGTCACCCAAATAGATTTTTCCTGAAGTTGGTTCCTCAAGACCTGCGATCATTCGCAAAGTTGTGGTTTTGCCGCAACCCGAGGGTCCCAAAAGCGCAAAAAAAGAACCTTTAGGGATAACTAGATCCAAATCATCAACTGCTAGGAAATCACCGAAACTCTTGGTGATACTGCTTAGTTTTAAATCTCCTGTTTTAGCCGCTGCTGAATCAGGGTGATTTGCCACAATTAGTTTCCTGCTGCAGATTGGAACGCTTCGGAGTACTTAGTGTCTTCCTCAGGAGTGAGAGTGCGGAACACCCGTACTTTTGCCAAAGTTGCATCATCAGGGAAAATAAATGGACTCTTGGCTAACTCTGGATCGATTTTTTCCATTTCAGCTTGAGCACCAACAACAGGACAGATGTAATTAACAAATGCTGCTACTTGGGCTGCAACAGCTGGGTCGTAGTAATTATTAAGTAATGTCTCGGCATTTTTCTTATTCTTTGAAGTCGATGGAATTAGAGCGTTATCACTCCACAATGTTCCACCACTCTCTGGAACCTGGAATCCAAACTTTCCACCATTCTCATTTGAAAGAGAGAAGATGTCTCCACTCCAACCGATTACTGCGACTGCATCGCCACTGACCATATCTTCAAGGTAATCATTTCCTTTTACTTGACGGATAAATCCATCTGCAATTTTCTTTTCCAAGAAATCTATTGCATTCATGAATTGATCGTCAGTAAATGGTTGAGAAGGGTCGACTCCTTGGGATAACAAAATAATTCCCATGGTGTCGCGCATTTCACTCAGAACTTCAACGCGACCCTTGTTCTTCTTGTCAAAAAGTTGTTCTATGCTTTGAATTCCACCCGGAATTTTTTCTTTGTTCCATCCAAACCCTGCAAAACCAGACTGCCAAGTTAAAGTGCTCTTTCTTCCTGGATCAAATCCCACATTTGCCAAAGTTGGCAAAATATTTGCTTTGTTTGGAAGATTGGCTTCATCAAAAGCTTGGGTGTAACCCATTCTTACCCAACGCCCAGCCATCCAATCTGTTAGTGTGACAATGTCATAACCAATATCTTTGCCGAGTTTTAATTGACCTTGAACTTTTCCATAAAATTCATCGTTGTCATTAACATCCTCTTTATAAACTACATTGATTCCTGATGCTGCTTTGAAGGTTTCAAGAGAGGTGTATGTTTTTTTATCTGAATCAAAATCTAAATATGCAGGCCAGTTAGCCCAACGAACTGTGCCACCTTCATCAACAGGTGCACTAGCAGTTGCGTCTGCACTTCCACTCTCAGCATCTTTTGAACCGCATGCTGCCAGCAAAGTTGCACCGCTTACCGCACCTGCACCAGCAATGAAGCGACGGCGTGAGAGTTGGGCGCGGACGATTGATCGCACTTCCGGAGTTAGCTCTGGCTTCATTGAAATTCTCCTTAATCTAGAATTTTAGGATTTAGGTTGCGGGACTGATCGTAGGACTTAATAGCCCTATATGACCAGATTTCGCCATCAAATACGCTGAGATTTACGCCTCGAGGTTGGTCATGACGTGTTTGATCCGGGTGTAATCCTCAAAACCGTAATTTGAGAGATCTTTGCCATAGCCAGAGTGCTTAAACCCGCCATGTGGCATCTCAGCCACAATCGGAATGTGGGTATTGATCCAGACGCATCCGAAGTCAAATGCCTTAGCCATCCGCATGGCCCGCCCATGGTCTTTAGTCCAGACACTTGATGCCAATCCATATTTAACTCCATTGGCAAAGCGCAGCGCTTCGTCGTCATCAGTAAATTTCTGCACTGTAATTACTGGCCCAAATATTTCACTTTGGATCATTTCGTCATCTTGCTTGAGGCCCGCAACAACGGTTGGTGGGAAAAAGAATCCAGGCTGTTTCAATGGAGCGCCACCGGTCATAATTTTTGCATGGCTTGGAGTCCGCTCTAAAAATCCGGCGACCCGTTTTAATTGCGCTTCGTTATTTACAGGGCCTACTAATACATCTTCATGTGGCATACCAATTTTGATTTCATTTTTTGCTTGCTCAGTCAGCAAAGCGACAAAATCATCATAAGCTTTTGGTCCTACAAGTACGCGAGTTGCTGCGGTGCAATCTTGACCGGCATTGAAAAATCCGGCTACTGCAATCCAGGCTGCTGCAGCTTCTAAATCAGCGTCATCAAAAACAACAACTGGTGCCTTACCGCCTAATTCAAGGTGTACTCGTTTCACATCTTGTGATGCAGCTGATGCAACTTCCATTCCGGCACGGACAGATCCAGTTATTGCAACTAATTGCGGAATCTCATGGCTGATTAATGCTCGCCCAGTGTCTCTATCTCCGCAGACAACGTTAAAAACACCTTCTGGTAAAAACTCAGACATAACTTCTGCCATGAAAACCGTAGATGCAGGAGTTGTATCACTTGGCTTTAATACAACAGTGTTGCCTGCAGCTATGGCTGGTGCCCACTTCCAAACTGCCATCATCATTGGATAATTCCAAGGAGTTACTTGTGCGCATACTCCAATTGGTTCACGTCTGATGAAAGAAGTCATGCCGTGCATGTACTCCCCTGCAGATAAACCTTCTAAGTTTCTCGCTGCACCTGCAAAAAATCTAATTTGATCAATCATTGGAGGAACTTCTTCAGAGCGAGTTACTGCAAGAGGTTTTCCGGTATTTTCTGATTCAATTGCAATAATCTCTTCTGCACGAGATTCAAGTGCATCGGCAATTTTCAATAGCGCACGTTGGCGCTCACTTGGCGTGGAATCCCGCCATCCACCAAAAGCTTTTTCGGCAACTTTAAGTGCATGGTCAACATCTGCGGCATCAGAAACTGGCGCCGTCATGTAAGCCTGACCGGTGGCCGGATTTATTAATTGGCTGCTCTTGCCACTTTTAGCCTCGATAGATTTCCCACCAACAAAGTTTTTAAGCGCTTTCATCGCAACTTGCCCCTTTAATTTTTGGAGTTCTAGTGGGATCAGGTTACGCGCTAAACCCCGCCCTTGTCAGCAAGGACAAAAACAAGAGTTACTCTCGATGTGATCTAATTGCCCGATGAGCGAATTATCCCCGACCCAACGGACAAAGATAAAACGCGTCCCCCACAAGGCGGCCACAGATACGGCGGCTCTATATGACCTACTGGATCAATCTTTAGTGGCACATGTCGGAATCGTTGAAGATGGTCAACCATTTGTTTTACCGGTAGTTGCGGCACGTGTTGGCGATCAATTACTTTTGCATGGATCAAGTGCGTCAAGGCTGATGAAAACAATTGCTTCAGGTGCGTCAATTTGCGTGACGCTAACAATTCTTGATGGATTAGTACTGGCCCGATCTGCATTTGAATCTTCAATGAATTATCGAAGTGCGATGATATTAGGAAGTGCGCGGGCTCTTGAAGGTCAGGAAAAATTGGATGCATTCTTACATCTAACTGAGAAGCTATTTCCTGAACGAAGTAAGGAATTACGTTTAACCACTGAACAGGAGAGCAAAGCGACCTTGATGCTTTCCATGCCATTGAATGAAGCAAGTGTGAAAATTTCCAAGAAATTTCCAGCCGATCCAGCAGAAGAGTATTCACTTCCTATTTGGGCCGGCGTTTTACCAATCAAACATTCTTATGGCGAACCAATTCCAGATCCAAATTTGATCCCAGGAATTCCGGTTCCTGATTACATTTCAAGGTGGCCAGAAGGTCGGACATGAATCTTTGGGATGCCACATTAAAAAATAAATCTCCAGAAAGAGCATCACTCAAGAAAACAGAAGAAGTTGATGTTGCAATTATTGGCGCTGGTTTCACTGGATTATGGAGTGCTTATCACCTACTTTCACACAACCCTGATTTAAAGATTGCAATCATCGAAAAAGAACGAGTTGGTTTTGGTGCGAGTGGTCGAAATGGCGGATGGGTTAGCGCGCTTTATCCAAGCGGAATAGGGGCTGATGAAGTTACCCCTCACCTAGTGCAATCAATTAATGAAATCGGAGTTTTTGCCAGCAAGTACGCACCTGATGCAAATTTTAGAAAAGGTGGAACAGTTACATTCGCTTGCAACAAAGGACAGTTAAAGAGATTAAAAAATGATATTGGTTCCGCTACTTTTTTGGATAAAAACGAAACCGAGGAAAAAGTTAAAGTAGATGGCGCTTTAGGGAGTTTGTTTACTCCTGATTGCGCAACCATTCATCCTGGAAGGTTTGTCCGAGCCCTTGCCGATCATGTGGAACAACTTGGAGCACGGATTTATGAAAAATCACCTTCGCTTCGGAACTCTGATCACAAAGCAACCACTCCTTCAGGTGCACTAATTGCGAACAATGTTATTTCTGCAACAGAAGCTTTTGCTAAAAGTGGCCGTGAACGGGTTCCCCTTTACTCACTCATGGTTGCAACAGAACCGATTAGCGAAAAAATTTGGGAGCAGATTGGTTTAAATCATGGTGAATCATTTGCTGAAGCTAGTCACCTTGTGACCTACGGACAACGAACCGCAGATAATCGGTTGGCAGTTGGTGGGCGTGGAGCCCCTTATCTATTTGGCTCTCTGATGCGATCTTCTGCAGAGAATAATTCGCGAGTACACGATCAATTAATTGCGATGGTGCGCGAGTGGTTTCCGTTACTGGTTAATACGCAATTCACTCACCGATGGGGTGGGGCAGTAAGTGTGAGTCGCGATTGGCAACCATTTGCTAATTTCAATAAAGCAACGGGACAAGCGAAAGCCGGTGGCTACGTTGGAGATGGAGTGACTCTTTCCTACTTAGCTGCCAAAACTCTGGCAGATTTAATTTTAGATAATGGTTCAGAGTTAACTAAATTGCCATTTGTAAATCACTCTGTTCCGCTTTGGGAACCTGAGCCATTTCGATGGGTGGGAGTGAACTCTGTAGTGAAATTAATAGGTTTGGCAGATCGTGAAGAAGCTATTACAAACCGACCATCGCTGATTGCCAAAGCCTTAACTCGAGTAACTGGAAATTAACTCTCAACAGTTGAAACTTTAAATTTATTGCGACTATTTACTTTTTCTGCTGCTGCTAATTGACCACAAGCACCATCAATTTCGCGTCCTCGGGTATCTCTTACCGTTACTGGCACGCCATAACTTTCCAAAACTTCAACAAATTTCTTCTCATCCTCAGGTTTTGAAGCAGTCCATTTCGAACCTGGAGTTGGATTCAAAGGAATGAGGTTCACGTGAGCGTCGCGGCCTTTGAGCATCCGTCCAAGTAAATCTGCCCGCCAAGCATGATCATTAATATCTTTAATTAATGCATATTCAATGGAATATCGCCGACCAGTCTGTGCTGCATATTTATCGGCAGCGACTAATACTTCTCTGACCTTCCAACGGGTATTGATCGGTACTAGTGAATCTCGGAGTTCGTCATCTGGCGTGTGTAGTGAGACAGCCAAAGTTACCGGTATTCCTTCATCTATCAATTTTTCAATTCCGCTTACTAATCCAACTGTTGAAAGTGTTACTGAGCGCGCACTAATTCCAAATCCATCCGGCGTTGGGGCGGTGATGTTTCTGATTGTGCGGATAACGGCGTTGTAATTAGCCATTGGTTCGCCCATACCCATAAAAACAATATTTGATAGACGCATTGGTTCGCCCATCTCCCCTGACTCCATGGCGCGGGATGCAGCAAAAACTTGAGCAGTAATTTCAGCAGCGCTTAAATTGCGAGTTAAGCCAGCTTGTCCGGTGGCGCAAAATGGGCATCCCATTCCGCAACCGGCTTGGGATGAAATACATAAGGTGGCGCGATCTGGATAGCGCATCAAAACGCTTTCCACCATAACACCATCATGCAACTTCCAAAGATCTTTGCGCGTGCTTCCACCATCGCAAGTAATCGAGCGAACTGGCGTAAGTAAAGTTGGGAAAAGTGCAGCTGCTAGTTTGTTTGCACTCTCACTTGAGATGTCACTCCACTCTGCTGGATTCTCGCTGTGACGACCAAAATAATGGTTTGCTAATTGCTTTGCCCTAAATGCTGGTTCACCTAATTCGGCAACTGCTATCGCCCGATCTTCTGGGGATAGATCTGCAAAATGTTTTGGCGGCTTCTTGGAAACCGGAGAAATCTCTATATTTTCCATTTATTTATCCGACCAAAGTTAAAATCGCCCAAATTATTGGGGCTGAAAGCAAAACTGAATCAAGGCGATCAAGCATTCCGCCATGGCCTGGCAAAATTGCCCCCATATCCTTCAAATCTAAATCACGTTTAATTGCACTCTCAATCAAATCTCCACACGTTGCAGTAAATACCGCAGCAATTCCAATAGCAGCACCTACTAACCAATGCTTTTCAAACAAAAGCGAAAGCATTAGTCCACCGCCGAGAATTGCGAATATTAGTGAGCCGAACAATCCTTCCCAAGTTTTTTTAGGACTGATTGCTGGTGCAAGTTTATGTTTACCAAGCAAGACTCCAAATATGTACCCAAATGTATCGTTGCAACCGACCACAACTACAAATGTCATTACGCGAGCTAATCCATCATCTGGCTTTGCTAGCACTACCAAAAACCCTGCCAGAAACGGCAAGTAGATTGTTGCAAAAACTGTTGCAGTGGCATTTTTTACAAAATTATGATGCCCTTTTGGCAAGCCCGAGATTAATAAAAATGGAATTGAAATCGCAGTGGCAACGGCTAACCCAGTAACATCTTTTACCCAAGCACTTGTCATTATTGCTACGGCACAAAATGAAATTGTTGGTACTGAAATCTCGATGTCAGCTCGATCTAACGCCTGCCCCAACTCCCAAACACCACGAATAATGGCAGCAATTGCAAGTGGTAGGAACAAAACTCTTTCAAAGGCTAGAGATGCAATCACGAGGCCAAGCAAAGTTAAGCCAACGGCTATGGAAGGGAATAACTTCCTTCCAGCCTTTTTGTTGATTGCCTCATTTAAAGCATGGAGATCCGACATTGATTGTTGGAACTCTCAGACTTCGAGAAGTTCGCTCTCCTTATGTTGTAACAACTCATCAATCTTGGCAACATGAGTAGAAGTATGTTTCTCAAGATCCTTTTCGGCGCGAGCCACTTCATCTTTTCCAACTTCTCCGTCTTTTTCTAATTTTTCTAATGCTTCTTTTGAATGACGACGGATATTGCGAACAGAAACTCTGGATTCTTCAGCTTTAGTTCTGGCAACTTTGATGAACTCTTTACGACGTTCCTCTGTTAATTGTGGGAATCCAACTCGGATTACTGCACCATCTGATGCTGGGTTTACGCCTAGATCGGAGTCGCGAATTGCTTTTTCAATTAATGGCATTGCACCCTTGTCGTAAGGAGCAACAACGGCCATGCGAGCTTCAGGCACCTGTACAGATGCTAATTGTGAAAGTGGTGTGAATGTTCCGTAATAATCCACCATGATTTTGGCAAACATCGATGGGTGCGCACGACCAGTACGTATGGCACCGAAATCTTCTTTTGCAACATCTACAGCTTTGCTCATTTTTTCATCAGCTTCACTGAGAATTTTATTTGCAAGATCTGACATTTATCTCATCCCCTTACGAGACTAATGTTCCGATTGATTCGCCACGTACAGCGCGACCGATATTTCCTTCTGTCATTAAATCAAAAACAATTATTGGAAGCTTATTCTCGCGACATAGAGAGAAAGCCGCCGCATCGGCTACCGCCAATGATTTACTTAAAACTTCATCGAAGGAGATATTCGCATATTTCGTTGCGCTTGGATCTTTCTTTGGATCAGCTGAATAAACACCATCAACTCCGCTTTTAGCCAAAAGAAGTGCTTCGGCGTTAATCTCAAGTGCGCGCTGTGCTGCGACTGTATCTGTTGTAAAAAATGGCATTCCCGCACCTGCACCAAATATAACGACGCGACCTTTGTTTAGATGTCTGATTGCGCGAAGTGGAATGTATGGCTCCGCAACTTGTCCCATGTGTATTGCTGTTTGCACGCGAGTTGCTACACCTTCTTTTTCCAAGAAATCTTGAAGAGCTAGGCAATTCATAACGGTTCCGAGCATTCCCATGTAATCAGCACGGGAGCGATCCATTCCACGCTGTTGTAATTCGGCACCGCGGAAATAATTTCCACCACCAACAACGATTGCAATTTCTACGCCAGATCTAGCAACATCGGCAATTTGCTTTGCGATTCCTTGAACAACATCAGGATCAACACCGATTCCGGCTCCCCCACCAAAGACCTCACCCGAGAGTTTTAGTAGGACTCTCGAGTAGGTCATGGTCAATATTCTCTTACTGTCCTACGCGAAAACG
>Ga0209297_1002464_pt1 | contig 10212 bp, 8 predicted proteins | sample S_130805_MF_Meta_FD_187322 | JGI IMG/M metagenome (GOLD analysis project Ga0209297, IMG submission 187322) | Freshwater microbial communities from Lake Simoncouche, Canada to study carbon cycling - S_130805_MF_MetaG (SPAdes) (version 2) | ecosystem: Environmental > Aquatic > Freshwater > Lake ... | reverse complement strand
CTGAAGTAATTCTGAAACTGGAGAATGTCATGAACACTTTGACCCCCCGCAAACTTTCCCCCCGCAAACTTTCATTGTCAGATATCGCTGATGTGCGCGCCTACGAACGTGAGCGTCCCGAATTTAAAGATCGAGTGATTGCACTCAAAGAACGTCGCCGCTTGTCACTTGGCACGATCATTTCGGTGATGTTTGAGAATCGTGACACGATTCGTTATCAGATCCAAGAAATGGCGCGTGTTGAACGTCTTTCCACCGACGAAGAGATTCAAGGCGAGATCGACATTTACAATCCGATGATTCCTGAACCCGGCCAGTTGTGTGCCACGTTGTTCATTGAATTGACGAGTGAAGAACAAATGCAAGAGTGGCTGCCAAAATTGGTGGGTATCGAGAGCTCAATCGTTTTCCGATTGGCTGATGGTCGTGAAGTTGCGGCAATCACCGAAGCTCAACATGAGAGTCAATTGACCCGTGATTACGTCACTGCTGCAGTGCATTATCTGCAGTTCGTCTTCTCATCAGAAGACGTTGAAGGTTTGGCGCAAGGCGGGGCGGTGCTGGCCTGCACCCACCCTGACTATTTGGAAGAAATCACCTTGTCGCCGGCCAACTTGGCTGAATTCCTCAACGATTTGCGCAACTGACCATTCTTTTTTGCCCGATCAGGGCAGGTCAGAGCGATATTTGAACTTGCCTATTCACAAACGTACAAGAGCCTTCTATTGTCTCGCTCTAAGAGAAGTCGTTGCCATAATCGGAACGATGTCACTTGGGGGAATCCAATGGAAGTCATATGGCGGTCACTGGGAGCGTGTCGGGGTCTTGACCCTGAAATGTTCTTTCCAGAAACCGAAGATCAGGCTGATGTTGCGAAAATGGTGTGCCACGGGTGCGATGTTCGCATCTCGTGTCTTGAGCATGCGTTAGCAAGTCGAGAAAAAGTTGGTGTTTGGGGCGGAACCACCGAACGTGAACGTCGACGTCTCATTCGTCAACGCCGGCGCATTGCCTGACCGTCGTACTCAGTAGTACATCTCGCTAGCCTCAAACGCATGGCCGAGGCACCCCAGACTTCTGAGATCACCCTTGAATCAATAGGTGGTTGGCCCGAACTGATTTCTTCGCTGCTTGATCGTCAAGACCTTGATGCAGCCCACGCCCGTGCGGCGATGACCAATATTTTGTCGGGCTCGGCAACGCCAGCTCAACTCATCGGATTTGTTGTTGCGCTTCGCGCCAAAGGTGAAACACCTGAAGAACTTTCAGGATTGCTTGACGCAGTTCTTGAAGCAGCAACTTTGGTTCCCCTCGACGATGCGACTCGCGAACGGGCGATTGACATCGTGGGTACCGGTGGCGACCGCAGTCATTCAATCAATGTCAGCACGATGTCGGCCATCGTCGTTGCTGGTGCAGGAGTGCCGGTGTGTAAACACGGTGCTCGCGCTGCTTCATCGCAATGTGGCACCGCCGATGTGCTTGAAGCATTGGGTGTTGCCGTTGAGTTGTCGCCACTAGGTGTCAAGCAATGTGTTGAACGCGCTGGCATGGGATTTTGTCTGGCCGCGCGTTATCACCCAGCATTTCGTTTTGCCGCACCATCGCGTCGCGAAATTGGTGTGCCAACAGTTTTCAACTTGCTCGGACCGATGGCCAACCCGGGTCGCGTCAAGCGCCAGTTAATTGGTGTGGCAAATCCGTTGGTTGCCGAACGAATGTTGGCGTCGTTGCGACTTCATGGTTCGAAGTCGTCATGGGTCGTGCATGGCGGTGGACTTGACGAACTGACCACAACTGGACCATCCACTGTTTTAGAACTGCGCGGTGGGCAAGTGCGAACGTTTTCTGTTGATCCCGTGTCATTGGGATTGGCACCCGCAATTTCGGAAGAGTTGACCGGCGGCACGCCGGCATTCAACGCCGATGTGGTGCGCCGAGTCATGAGTGGCGAACAAGGTGCTCATCGCAATATCGTCGTGCTGAACGCCGGTGCAGGTTTGGTTGTCGCCGATGTTGCGCGTTCGCTTGAAGAAGGCGTCGCTCTGGCTGCTGAATCAATTGATTCAGGTCGTGCCAACGAAACACTGACAAAACTCATTAGTGAATCGCAAGCTGCTCTCGCCGAATTCGGCGCTTAGAAATTTCTGGCTGTTCAGCTATGAATTTGGCTGTTCAAATTCCTGCAACATCAGCCAACCTTGGACCGGGGTTCGATGTTTTAGGAATGGCGTTATCGCTCTACGCCACTGTTGCTCTGTATCCGATTGGTAACAGCGAACAGGTGAGTGATGGTCATCCGGCAATGCAAGCTTTTGTGCGGGCTGGTGGTCAAGGTGCGCTGTGGGTCAATTCTCCTATTCCGTCGGGACGGGGTTTGGGTTTCTCGGGCGCGGTTCGTGTTGGCGGCGTATGTCTTGGACTCGCGCAAAAAGCTGGAGTGACCGAAAAGGACCTTTCGTTCTTTATTACTCAGCACCGTGACGACATCATCAATATTGCCGCTGAACTTGAAGGTCATTTTGACAATGTTGCGGCGAGTGTCATGGGCGGAATCGTTGCTGCTTCATCTCAATCAACAGTTGCAGTGCCAGTGGTGGCTGAAGTTCTTGACGGCATTCGCGTTATTGCGTGGGTTCCATTTTTTCAAACATCAACTGCGTCTAGTCGTTCAACCTTGCCGGCAAACATTGATCGGGCCGACGCAGTTTTTAACATTGCCCGATCAACACAGATGGTGATCGCATTAACAAATGGCGATCTTGAATTGTTAGGCACCTCAATGACCGACCGTTTGCATCAAGATCAAAGGCTCAATGAAACACCGAAGTGCCGTGAGGTCATGAACCGCATGATCGAACTGGGAGCAATCTCATCGTGGTTGTCGGGGTCTGGGCCCACGGTCGCGGCATTTGTTGAGCAATCTGGGGCAGAGAACATTGCAGAGTTATTGAGTCAAGAGTTCTCTGATGGGCACGCGAAAGTTCTCAGTATTGATCGTCTTGGATTGCGTAGCGTCGCTATCTAAAGAACTAGGCGGCCCGATGAAAATCAAGTCGGCGAAGTTCGGGGACTGCCTGAACGGGTGACGCCCAATGACCACTGCAGCCTTCAAGCACCGGATGCGTTGCTTCGTCATCTAAAAAGCGAGCGATGCACATCACCTCGTCAAAGATTTGACGGTCAAGTGGTCCGCTTTCAAGCGCTTCGGGCTGGTGTGGATGCAGATAATCAACAACGCCCTGAAGGACCTTGCTCTGATGTGCAGCAATCGGGCTAAAGAGCTGATCATCGCGGCGCGTATTGACCAAGACACCCGACTCGATGTCGTAATGAATGTGGCCGGAGCGAATGCTCACCGAACCTGCTGATCTCAACTGGTCGCATCGGCGTTGGCGGTTGAGTGCAAGTACTAATGCCTGCGTGCGGTCGCGCATTTCGGCGGCTTCTTCAAACCTTTGAGCGGTAGCTAGTGATGTGATTCGTTCGTGTAGGCGCGCGAAGAGAGCCGAGGGTGAGTCAGTTAACGAATGCGTGATGAAAGAAACGATTGAGGCATACTCATCGGGGCTGGCAGTTCCAGAACACGGACACAATGCAACGCCTAATTGTGCAGCCGAACAAACGGGTGCATCTGAGGGCGCTGCGTAATTGCGGCCCATGCGAACTGTGCAGCGTCGAAGTGGGACCACTGACTCAATTGCTTCAACAACTAATCGTGCTGCAGTGCGACTTGTGAGCGGTCCGATATGTAAGCCCTTTTTGGCAGGATTTTTTGTGATGACGAGGCGCGGCCAATCTTCTTCAACCGTGAGACGTACATAGCAATATTTGTCACTCGTGGTGCCGGCCTTGTTGTATTGCGGTAGTAATCGTTGAATGAGGCGCATTTCAAGTACTTCGGCGGTGAGTGCATCGGGAGTAGCGATGTAGTCGACGCCGTGGACTTGCCGCAGCATTGGTCCAACTTTACGGCGAGTTTCAGAAGTGCTGAAATAGCTACGGACACGTTGGCGTAAGTTCGTGGCCTTGCCGACATACAAAAGTCGCCCGGCAACATCGGAGAAGATGTACACACCTGGTGAACGAGGCAAATCTTCAGTGAGGCGAAGTTTGGCGGCTTGGGGATGTGTCCCAAGTTTGGGAAGAGCGATTAAGTCATCGAGTCCGAGTACTCCGAAGCCGGCCGCGCGCTCGATGAGAAGGTGAAGTAAGTCGCCTGTTGCCAAAACATCGTCGAGGGCGCGGTGGCTGGGTTGATGAGCAAACCGAAAGTGAGCCGACAAAGTTCCGAGTTTGCAATCTCTGACTTCGTCGCGAACGAGTCGCCGAGCAAGTGGAACTGTGTCAATGACTTTGTTGGTGAGGGGATCGCGGTCATCACGAATGAGGGCAGCATTTAAAAAGCCGACATCAAAGCGAGCGTTGTGCGCAACGATGACTGCGTCGCCGATGAAATGGGTCAAGGTGCCAAGTAACGACTCAATGCGGGGTGCTGGCATGATCATCGCCTCGGTGATGCCGGTGAGGATCGTGATGAATGGGGGAATCGCGCATCCGGGGTTCACTAGGGTCTGGAAAGTTCCGATGCATTCGCCCCCGAGATATTTGGCGGCGCCAATTTCGGTGATGCGATCGTGTTCGGCTTGAACCGCCAGTTGTTTCGAAGTCAATGACGCAAAAAGTGACATCGCTGAGCGGTGTCCCCATATCGTCAAATGATTTCTGCACCCTCAGAGTGTTTCCGAACAAATGTTCCCTGTCAAGTTTTATGGGTCAAGTCTTATGGGGTCAAGTCTTATGGGGGTAAGTCTTTACGAGAAGTGAAGCCACAGAATGTTCGGGCTTTAGATGGTTGCCCTACGCTCGCAGTATGTCTACTCGTTATCGCTGCACGTTGTGCGGAAACTTGACCCGATTTGATGTTGTTCGCACACAGCGAACCTCGGCTTATTATCACTACACAACCGGCGGCGAATTGTCGATTGAGGATGAGAAGATTCTCCTCGACGATTTGGAGTCGGTGTCGTGTCGCTGGTGCGGGCCCACAGGGAAGGTAGAAGAGTATGACGGGTCGGCCGAAGCCTCCTGAACTGATTGAACTATCCGACGGTTGCCTGGCTTATGTGCAACCCGACGGAAGTTGGGGTTGGAGTAACGCTGGTCTTGTTGTGGGAGACGGAGCATCGTTGCTCGTCGACACCTTGTTCGACTTAAAACTGACCCAGCAAATGTTGGACAGTCTTGCGCCGTTTACTCGTACGGCGCCCATTCGTTCGCTCGTCAATACTCATGCCAACGGCGATCATTGCTATGGCAACCAACTCGTTGACGGTGCCGAAATTATCGCCTCAACGGCTGCCGCTCATGAAATGACCGAGGTGCCCCCGGCGATGTTGGCAGCGCTCAACGCCGCGCCAGGCGAAATTGGCGAATTGTTCCGCAGTTTCTTCGGAGCCTTCGATTTCGCTGACATCGACATGAAAATGCCAACCCGAACCTTTGATGTACGTCTTGATGTTGAAGTGGGTGGACGACTGATTGAACTCATCGAGGTCGGTCCCGCACACACCAAAGGCGACGTGATCGCGTATGTCCCTGATGCGCGCACTGTGTACACGGGTGATGTTCTCTTTATTGGCGGAACACCCATCGTGTGGGCAGGGCCACTTTCAAATTGGATTTCTGCATGCGATCTGATGCTGGGTATGGACGTTGAGACTGTTGTTCCAGGACATGGTCCGGTTACCGACAAACAAGGCATCGTTCAAGTACGCGACTATTTGTCGTTTATTGAACAAGGCGCGACGGCAAGGTTTGAATCGGGAATGGATGCATTTGATGCAGCGCGTGACATTGCTCGAGAAATGTCGGTGACCGGATCGACGTTTGCCAGTTGGGGAGAAGCTGGGCGAATCAGCGTGAATGTTGAAACGGCCTATCGCTCACTTGATGTCAGTCACCAAAGCCCCGATGTTGTTGAACAGTTCAGGCGGATGGCGCAGTTAGAGCGCGGTTAGCAATTGACTTGCGGACTGCGAGCACCCAACCAACAATGACTGCGGTTGCAAAAATCAACCATTGGATGGCGTACGAAAGATGGGGACCCTCGCTGAGTTCGGGCGGGCTGACGGGTGCGAGCATTGAACTATCAGCCGGTTGTGAACGCTCGGCGATTAAAGCCACTGGAATGAGTTTGCGATCAATTTGTTGCTGGAGACGATTGATGTCGAGGCGGAAGAATTCTGTGAGTTTGCCACTTGCTTCAGTTGCTTGACCAGTTGCGCGCTCTTCGCTGGAGCGCAACGTGCCCACAATTTCGACCGTGCCGGTGGGTGCCGGAGGCGGAGTGGCGCTCAAAGCAATGAAACCTCGGTTGATCATGATGGCCCGCCCATCGGCAAGTAGCAGCGGAGTCAAAACGTTCATTCCGGCGATGCCACCTTGGCTGCGATTCAGAATGAGAACCTGCTCGTCGGCGAGGTAGGTGCCTGTGACGCCAGCGGGTCGCCATTCGACCGACGTTGGGTCAGAAATATCAAGCGTGCTGACATCAACGACGGTCAGGCTTGAGCGTTCTCTGACCTCGCTATTGAATGTCTTGCGTTCGGCTAAGCGGTTGAACTGCCACAACGACAAGTAGACCATTAAGACGACTCCGAAAATGCACAGCAGGTGAAAGCCGATCCATTTTGGTCGAAAAAGAAATCGATACATCGCTATTGACGGTATCGCAAGTGTGTCGTTCTGGCTGACGGTGTGGCACTCTATTTGTGTGGCAGAAAACATCGATCTTCCCGATTTCAAGATTCCGCACGCCGAAAAGATTGAGTGGATGATTGAGACTAATGGCTGGGCGCTTGAGCCAGTCGCTGCGGTGCCCGATTCTGACCCGCCGTCGCCTGGCTATGCCTACACCATTGGTCTTCATCAGTCCTTTGCATTTCCGGACATCGTGATTTTTGGTTTGGCGCCAGTTGCTGTCAAAGGACTCGTTGACCTAGTGATTGAACAGGTGACATCAGGAGTTGACATTCCTCGCGATGTTGCACTGGTGGGGTTGCTCGATAACGAGTTACGTTGCGTGTTTTCAACCGTTGATGTCACAGCCAATGCGCACCTGTTTATGACGGGGGTTAAGTGGAATCGTGGCAAAGTTGGCGACATGTTGCAGTTGGTCTGGCCCGATCGCAATGGCTGGCTGCCGTATGAGTCGGGATTTGATGCGAGTATGCGTATGGCTCAACCGACAATTGGCATTGCGCCGACGTTGTAAAGGACACTCCTATGGCACATCGGGTCACAGCACCAGCAATGCAACGAGCGCGTCGATTACTTGACCAACGGGTGCAGCCATTCGTGACGCACAGTGCGATTTCTTGCGATGTCTTTGCATCCGATGAATTATTCGAATCAGTCTCGTATGAAAAAGCGCAGGGTCTGGCAATGTCGCCATTCACTGTGGGAACACGCTGGGGTCAGGCGTGGCACACCGTTTGGTTCAAATTGGTGGCGACTGTTCCCGCCAATCTTGCGGGACAACCGTTAGTTGCAGCCATCGATCTTGGGTTCAACGGCCGAGGTGATGGATTCCAGGTTGAGGGCCTTGCCTATCGGCACGGGAAGATCGTGCATGCAGTTCAGCCCGACCGTCGACTCGTACACCTGGGTTCGGGCGTTGCGGGCGAAGTCATTGAGCTATGGATTGAAGCTGCGGCAACTCCGATCATCGCGGGTCATGTATTTGGTTATGGACCGACACCGCTCGGCGATCCAGCAACATCGGGCGCTGCGCCTTTGTATCAATTGCGACGTGCCGACATTGCGGTTTTTGATGCAGGTGTCAATGCATTAGCGGTGGCTTTGCACGCCACGATTGATCTCGCAATCGACCTTGAAGAAAATTCCTCTCAACGCGCGCGCTTGTTTGCAGCACTTGAGCGCGCTGGTAACGCACTGAATGTCGCCGATGTTTCGCAAACGGCTTCGGCGGCTTTAGATGAACTCAAGGTTGTGCTTGGCCGCGATGCATCTGGTTATTCGCACCAAATTGTCGCGGCCGGACATGCTCATCTTGATACTGCTTGGTTGTGGCCGATTCGTGAAACACGGCGCAAGGCAGTGCGCACTTTTGCGAATGCCGTTGACTTGTTACAGAAAAACCCTGATGTCGTCTTTAGTCATAGTCAGGCCCAGCACTACGCATGGGTGAGCGAAGACGCTCCAGAAATCTTTGCTGAAGTTGTCAAACTTGTTGCATCAGGGCAATGGGAGCCAGTGGGCGGGATGTGGGTTGAAACCGATCTCAATTTGCCAACTGGTGAGAGTCTGCTGCGACAAATGGTTCACGGTCAACGGGCATTCCAGTCGTGGTTCGGGGTTCGTTGTGACGGAGCGTTTCTGCCTGACGATTTTGGTTATCCCGGAACTCTTCCGCAGATTGTGCAGCATGGCGGAGGGCGTTGGTTCTTTACTCAAAAGCTGAGTTGGAATGAAACCAACAAATTTCCTCATCACACTTTCTGGTGGGAAGGCATCGACGGCACGCGAGTGTTTACTCACTTCAGTCCAGTTGATACCTACAACGCATTATTGACTCCTTCACAACTGCGGTTTGCCGAAAGAAATTTTGCCGATCATGTCGGCTCAACTCGATCACTTGTGTTGTACGGACACGGAGATGGTGGCGGTGGCCCAACTCAAACAATGATTGATCGAGGCAGGTTGGCCAGCAATCTTGAAGGCGTGCCACAAGTTTCATTTGGGAAAATCCGAAACTTTTTTGCTGACGCCGAAAGCGAATACGGCGCTCAAGCCCAAACTTGGGTGGGTGAAATGTATTTTGAAAAGCATCGCGGTACCTACAGCTCGCAACTTGGAACGAAGCAAGGCAATCGAAATAGTGAACGCCTGTTGCATGAACTCGAAGTTTGGTCAGCGGTATCTGGTCAGCGAGTTGACGAAATTGATGGGCTCTGGAAACGAGTCTTAACCCAGCAGTTTCATGACATTATTCCTGGCTCATCTATTGCTTGGGTGCACGATGATGCCGAAGCCGAACACGCAGCGGTTGCTCAAGAAGTTGGGCAACTCGTAGATTCGGTTTTGAGTCCACGAACCGATGGTTCAACATGGTTAATGAACCCAGCCCCAGTTGCACTTTCGGGCGTAGTCGATGTCAACGGTGTGGCGCATTGGGTAGATGTTCCAGCCATGTCGGGAACCCAGCATTTCTCAAACGAAGTTCCTTCGCATGTGGCCCGAGTTTCGTTTACTGAATCTGCAGATGAACTCGATCTCACTAACGGAATCGTGCAAGTGAAATGGAACTCGAAGGGCGAAATGATTGAGCTTCGAGATTGCCGATCAGGGCGTGCGCTCTTGAGTGATCATCAAGTGAGTTCATTTGTTCTTCGTCAAGACACGCCCGCCGAATATGACGCGTGGGATATTGATATGGCTGATGCAAATTCGCCAGAGATCCCCGTTCAGATTGTTCGGGGTCCGCGCATTGAATCGGCTTCTGATTTGAGTGTTGTCGTTGTCGCCGATTTCGCCACGGAAGTTTCGAAGTTTCAAGTTCGTTGGTCTCTCGCGGCTGGCGCATCTCGACTTGATGTTGGGCTTGATGCCGATTGGCGCGAATCTGAACATCGTCTGCAGTTGAAGATGCCGACTGCAGTGTTGTCACGTGAGGCAACGTGCGGAACACAATTCGGACATGTGCGGCGTCCTCGACATCACAACACGTCGTGGGATGTCGCCAAATTTGAAGTCTGCGCTCATCGCTATGTCCATGTTGGCGAACCTGGTTGTGGCGTTGCGATTTTGGCTGACGGACCACGTGGGTACGACGTACGCGGCAATGCTCTGTCAATGACGTTGTTGCGGTCTCCGAAGTTCCCTGACCCTCAAGCAGATATCGGACGACAACGCGTTGAATGGTCGTTGTACATCGATCTAAGTCCGGGTGATGTTGAAGCAATTGAAATTGAAAGTGCGAAAATTGCTCACCCATATCGATTGCTGACAGGAACTCCGGCTGTGATCAGCTCGGGAATCCGCCTCGATGTTCGTGGAGCCCTCATCAGCGTCATGAAGCCGGCCGACGATGGCTCGGGAGACCTTGTGGTCAGACTTTGGGAAACCAGGGGAGCGAGCACATCGGGCATAATGAGCATCTCGCGACCGTCAGGCGTAGTTGTGCAGTGC
>Ga0209297_1002463_pt1 | contig 10212 bp, 8 predicted proteins | sample S_130805_MF_Meta_FD_187322 | JGI IMG/M metagenome (GOLD analysis project Ga0209297, IMG submission 187322) | Freshwater microbial communities from Lake Simoncouche, Canada to study carbon cycling - S_130805_MF_MetaG (SPAdes) (version 2) | ecosystem: Environmental > Aquatic > Freshwater > Lake ... | reverse complement strand
TGAACGCAAACGATACGCACGCGCTGGCCGTTGGCGACCTGATCGCTCTCCCGACGCATGCGATACGAGCCACGTCGATCCGTCGCCGCCGCCCGCCCATGAGCGAACCGCCGGTACGACACGGCTTTTCACTGATCGCGGCGGGGTCGAACCGGCTAGAACGCGCTAAACCGCGCTTTGAGTCATCCCAATGCGGATGTTCCACCTGTCACACGTGTTTTTGATCCGCATGGTGAAGCGCTGCATGTTTGATCTTTTGATCGAAGGATCAAACATGCACCCCCTACATGTGAGTCAAAAACAGATGCTACAGGTGCTACAGGTGCTACATCCGCATTGGGACGCCTCAAATCGCGTAGCACCATGTAGCATCTTTGAACAGATGAGCTACGAATAGGTGCTACACGCCCCCCCAGTTTCTGGTCAATCTAGCCCGATTTCCGTGATCCAGCGGCTAGAAGGTGGAACAGGTGGAACAGGGTGGAACATCAGGGTGGAACGCGTTTTATAGCTTTGTAAAGCCTTATACATAAAATGTTCCACCTGTTCCACCTAAAAACCCCTCACGTGTATAGCCCTCACGATTCGTATTTTGATATCAAGATATAAAATGCACCCCCTACATGAGTGTCGAAAAAGGGTGGAACAGGTGGAACAGGTGGAACATCCGCATTGGGACGCCTCAAAACGCGTTCCACCCTGTTCCACCTTAGCACATAAGAGCTGCAATAGGTGGAACATTTGCCGGTACAATCCCCAGCATGCGATCAGTGATCTCGATCTTGCTGGTGAATAGGAGAAAAACGCAGTTTACGGCATTGCAATGCGATATACGGCCTTCAACTGCGCTTTTTTTGGTGTTTACGTGGGGCTACTAGTGTCAGAGGGTGTCACATCAAGGTAATACCGACTTTGAGGCTTCTAGAAGCCTTAGAACCCCAAGGTTCCACCTGTTCCACATGAAAAATTTTCGCGTGTACAGGGCTATGTTTGATCCTTCGATCAAAAGATCAAACATGCAGCGCTTCACCATGCGGATCAAAAACACGTGTGACAGGTGGAACATCAGGGTGGAATGTGTTTTAAGGCTCTGTAAAGCCTTAAACCAAAAATGTCCCACCTGAAAACCCCTCACGTGGACAGGGCTATGTTTGATCCTTCGATCGAAAGATCAAACATAGCCCTGTCCACGTGAGGGGTTTTCAGGTGCTACAGGTGCTACATTTTTAATATTTGGCTTCTGTGACGGCTCCCAGCGCTAAAGCTGCTGGGCTTCAAGGGGATGCCGCCCCATCCCGCAGAGTCATTGTCGAAGCGTCTGGAGACCCCGTTGCAGAATATTGATCGCCGCATTCTCATCACGATCCATGATCAGCCCACAATAGGGGCAGGAATGCGTGCGATCCCGCAACGTCTTGATCCCCAGTTTGCCACAGTGCGAACACAGCTTGGTCGTATTCCTGGGGTTCACCAGAATCACCTGTCGCCCAGCTTCTTCCGCTTTGGCAACCGTCATGCTGATGAACATCGACCAGGCCACATCCATGAGGCTTTTGCGCATCCCTCGGCTGGCCCTCGCCCCCATCTCTTGCGGGGCGAGGTCTTCAAACACGATCAGCCCGTAGGCATTGACCAGCTTGCGGCTTTCCTTATCGACGAGCGTGGGCGTGTAGCATCTATTCTCCGTCGATCATCGTTGAGAGAAAGCGAAACACGCGCGCATTCCCACGGGGGAAGAGACGATCACGATGGGTTGCGCTTCCGTCTGTACCGGCGAGAACAAGCCCACGGCGCACCCACTCTTTGCCAAATTCCTGCGCTGCGGTCGGGCCCACGCGCTCAACAAACTGCGGTGAGGTGGTGGGAACGCGCCAGTAACTATCCCCCACCTTCCGGCATGCGATCACGCCACCGCCACGATTCGCCTCCAGATACTCCCACGTCGATGGAACAGAGGCGGGGTCGCAGAGATCGCGGTTCGTGTGAAGACTGGCCTGAGCTAACATCAGCAGTAGGCGCTCCCAGGCGTCGCCAGCGGGGTCGGTGCGCTCGTGACCGACCCGTAGCAGCTCGCCCCAGCGGGCGATGATCGTCTCGGCACCCACCATCGTCTCCACACTGGCGGAGGCGAGTGCCACGCGCAGGGTAGCGGCCGCCAGCGCCAGTGCGTCGCGCCACGGGCCCAGCGGGGCGATGCGGTCATCACTCTGCCACGCGGTGACATCAGCCCGGTATGCAGGCCAGTCGCGCCAGATCGTCTCCAGCACACGCGGCGCGAACAGGCCCGCGCCCATATCCCACGCCGTCTCCAGCACCTGAGCGCGGCGGGCACCCTCATTGCTGGCCCGCTCGGCCCCCAGTGGTGCGTGTTCCGCGCTATCGATGAACAGCACGCGGTTGCGGCTCCCGGCGTGGCGAAAGTCAGGGATGGCCTCGCCGCAGAGGATGAGCGCACCGGAGATGGCCGCCCCGCCCCTGGCCTTACCATCGGGGCCGCCGCGCGTGTAACTCTGGCCGTTGGCGAACTGGTAGCAATCGCCCTCCAGCCGGGCCGGGTTGGGCGCGGTGTGGGCTTCGTCAATCAGCAGCGGTAGCCCGCCCAGACGCTCCAGGCTCTGGAATAGCCCAGCGGTGGTACTCCGACCTGCCTCTAGCTTCAACGGCGCAGCGTTGGGCATCCCAAAGGCTCCTGTGGCGAACTGCGCGATGGTGGTCTTGCCGCCGCCACTCTCGCCGAAGAGACCGACCACCGGGTTACGCCGAGGCCGTACACGGGCGATGAGCGGGCCGGAGAGGGCCAGCGCGAGGACGAGCCAGAGGGCAGGCACATCCCAGGTAGCAGCGGCGCGTAGGGCCGCTGGGTACGCCTCAGCGTTCGATCCAACGGTGATGCGCGGGCCATCTGCAATGGAACTCACCGGCGCATCAAAACCGATGGAGCGGTCGGCCAGGACGAGCCCGCCGTTGACGTAGCCATAGGTCGAGCTTTCCAGCCGACGGGGGATGGCGCTGCGATTCTCGGGGATAAACTCACCCAGGAAGGTCATGGCCTGCTTGATATTCCCCTCGTGAATGGCCGCCCCGGAGCCGCCGATCTGCTCGGAGAAGGCCCGGCGGTTGCTGAGCGTGTCGGCGGTGATGGTGCGATCACGCACGCCCTCGGGGGTGGACCAGGCCACCGTAACCGTGTGTCGCCCGCTCTGGAGGTCAAGGCCAGTCGAGCGCACGAAGATTGCCCCGGTGTAGACGTGGTGGGTCGCGCCCGAGGGGTCAACCCGCACGACCGTGTGGTTGCGCACATCGTAGCTGGCGGGGGCAAGCAGGGCCGCTCCGGTGTCGGGGTGGGCGAGGAAGGAGACGCGGGCCTGGGCCTGGGCCTGCACGAGCGGCTGGAGCAACTGGCGGAGCTGGGCGGCGGTTCCGCCACTGGCGAGGTAATCGTCTACGCCGACCTTCGTGCCGCTGGGGTCTTGGGGGAGGCTGCAGAGATAGACCGCGCCAATGCCGCTCCGCGCCGCCAGGAGGCGCACAAGCGCGTTAATGGCACGTTGGACGTGGGGGTTGGTTTTATAGTCCCCATCGGGGCAGATAATCACCTCACGACTGTTGAAGGCAATGAACTGCATGTCGGGGGAGGCGACTTTCCCACCATTGGCGTTGGTGGCGCGCCAGCCATGGACTCCGTTGAGGTTGATGGCGGCGATCTCGTTGCCAAAGGCAGTGGTGAGGGCATCGGCCTTCTTGGCCCCCTCGGTGAGCCAGAGTGGGCGGGAGGGATCGCCGAGGGCGTCACGATGACGGGGCAGGGCATCGAAGATATTGGTAAGGCCGGTCGGGTAGAGATACTTGCGCGGGCGGCCCTTGCTGTCGAGCGTGGGGCTATCCGGGCGCAGGACGTGGGCATAGGGCTGGTCATCGCCGAGGCGATGGAGGGGGATGACCAGCGCGCCCTGGTGCATGGCGGGCTTGATCGTGGCGGGCTTGATCCCGAGGATCTGGGCGGCGCCGGTCACATCGCCGGGCGCGAGGGTATAGTAGCCGCGCTCGGTGATCACATCCTCAGCAATGGCGCTGCTGAACAGGTGGGCGAGGTGGCGGGGATCCAGGATAGTCATGCGAGTGGCACTCCCTTCTGCGTAGCGATGGGTTGCGGCAAATGGGCACCATTGCCGCCCTTGGGATGGATTATCGCAATAGCCCGTAAAACCCAGGAGCTTCAGCCGTTCGGCTGAGCGCACGCCGAAGCCCTGGGATAGAAGGGCTTCACCTGCGGCTCGACTGAGCTCGCCGAAGTCTTGAGCGGCGTTAGCGGTAGCTTCGGCAGAGGGCTTCCTCGTGCCGCAAACCGCGTGTAGTAGAACGAATAATCTGATATACTGCCACCATAGACGGAGGCGTTTGTGGCCTTGCGAAAACCAAGCGGGTCACGTGATGGCGCAATGGCGTGGCGAGGCCATGTGGCCATGTGGCGGTATCGGTCAAAGGTAGGCGGGAGATCCGCTGGGGAGCGCCGGAGTCAGCGGTATGCGGGCTGTTGAAGCTTCGGGGGAGATATGGTAAGCTTGTACAGCGTGATGCGTATCGTTGACACGAACGCTCCCCAGTCGTGAACTCAATTGGCTCTGTCTCCTCCCTACTGCCCGCCAAAAGCATATAGGGGAGAGAGGTGGAGCCTTTTGAGTCTTTCCGACGGGGTTGGCTTGGTTTAGTCATGATTCCTTGTGGTTTGTCGGGCCGTATCGTTTGCGTGCATAAGAACCATTGCGGTTTGTCGCGTGCGCTGACGTTGCGACATTCAGCGGTGAACCGGCGGGCTGGCGCGCACTACTCCCCGTTCCGGGCGCGGAGGTAGAGGTCGAGGGCTTCCTCGATCACCTCGTAGATCTTGCGGCGCTCCTGTGCGGCAAGTACATCAATGCGATGGGTGAGGTCGTCACGAACGCGATAGCTCCTCACGCTGCGAGTCAGCTTGTCACTACTCTTGCTTGTCTGCTTACTTTCTTGTATGTTTATCATCTTATCGTCTTCTCGGCTTGTAGACATGTATGCAACCTCCACATTATCCGCGATCATCCCTTCCAGACCACGGCCATGGCGGATTGGCACCTCGGGGGTGAGGTCCCAACTGGCCTTTTTTACGAGGCCGACCAGCCGATCTGCGTTCTTCTCAGCCACGATCTACCTCCTCGGCAAGTGCCGCATACGCCTTCGCCCCCGCGCAGGTCGGATCATAGGTTGAGATCGGCGTTCCGCTAGCGGGTGCCTCAGCGAGGCGAATATTGTGTGGGATGACCGTCGTATAGACGAGGTCGCCGAACGTCGCACGAATCTCGCCCTCCACCGCCACCGACAAATTGTTGCGTCGATCCACCATCGTGCAGACGATACCGCTGATGCGCAGGCGGGGATTGAGCTTTTGCACGAGCTTTACCGTCTTTTGGAGCTGGGCGAGGCCGCGTAGCGCATAGATATGCACCTGGAGCGGGATGATCACCTCAGCGGCCGCAACGAGCGCGTTGAGCGTGAACAGCCCCAGGCTGGGCGGCGGGTCGATCAGGATATAGTCATAGGCCTCGTGCAGGGGGACGAGTGCCTCGCGCATCAGCGTCTCGCGCCCGATCTTCCCGGCCAGTTCCAGCTCGGCGGCCGCCATGTCGAGCGTTGCCGGGATAAGGTCAAGCATGTCGGCAATGTGCTGCACCGCGAAGCCCGCCCCGCGCTCGGGGTTGAGCAGAACTTCGTAGGTGGTCGCCTGCTCCGCGTAGGGGTTCACGCCGAGGCCGAGGGTGAGGTTGGCTTGGGGGTCAAGATCCACGAGCAGCACGCGCCGCCCGCGCGCGGCCAGCGCGGCGCCCAGGTTCAGGCAGGTCGTGGTCTTGGCCACGCCGCCCTTCTGGTTTGCCAGGGTCTGGATACGAACCATCTAGGGAGCCTTTTGCTGCGTTGAAAACTTAATCACAATATAGCAGACAAGGTTACTATATTGCAATCTTTCTTATGTATAAAAAAGTAAAAAAGTTTAGCTACAATCGATTTATGCGGCGCGGCGCGGCGCAGCGATGCCGTACCAGAATGTTCGCTCTGGTACGGGGGTGATGATCGCTCATCCCCACGTACGGATGCGCGAGCGCATTGGGACGCCCTCGACGTCTTGACGCACCGCCGGTTCCTGGGACAATCAGGCCACCAAACTCGTACCAGAACGATTGCGAGGGCGCATGTCGCTTGATTCGGCCATCCCCGACGACCTCGTGGCGGCCTATCTTGAAACGCTTCAGACCAAAGCCGCGAGTACGATCGATGTCTACCAGCGCATCCTGCACCAGTTCACCGACTGGCTCACCACCCGTCCTGGCGGGCAGGATGGCTTTCAGCCCGCGCAACTGACGGCGACCGCCCTCGACACTTATCTCAAACAGCGCGAGGCCGCCGGCATCAGCCTCAGCCACCGCACCCGCATCAAGACGGTTGTTGGCACCTTCGCGGGCTGGCTCATCGAGGAACATGGGCTACTGCGGCGCAATCCAGCCCGCCAGGTCACGCTGCCACCCCAGCCCGCGCTCGCCCCACGCAAGCTCACCAATGATCAACGCGATGTCCTGCGGGAACTCATCGAACGCGCGGATACCCCGCGTAGCGCGGCCATCTTCGCCCTGGGCTACTGGGTGGGCTGTCGGGTCAGCGACATTGCGCATCTGCGGATGGAGCATACCCACCTCACCCGCAAAACTGGCTGGCTCCACGTCGGCTACAAGGGCGGGAAGGCTCGCGATATCGACCTGCACAATGAGGCCCGCCGTCCGCTGCTCGCCTATTTGGATTGCGGTGGTCGTGACCCGGACAGCCCCTACGTCTTCACCTCGCAGCGCCACGCGCGGCTGACCGAGGCCGGCATCCATCACTGGTTTCGCCAGATCAAAGCGCGGGCGACCAAGTTTGAATGGGAGATCATTGCGCCGGTGCGGTTCCATGATCTGCGCCATGACTTTGCCCATCGCGCCCGCGCCGCTGGCTGGAGCCTGGAAGAGTTGGCCTACTACCTGGGGCATCTCACTCGCAAGGGCACCCCCGCCATTCAGACCACCGTACGCTATACCCAGGTGAGCCGCGATGACCTGAAAGCCCGCATCGCCGATCTCCGCGATTGACCGATTAAACCCGCCGCAAGCCGCCATGCTTTAGCCGAGCGGTGAGGCGGGTTTCTCGCTGGCTTTAGCCAGAACATCGAAACATCCTTGCGTACAATGTCAATCTGTGATATACTGTCAACAACAGAAACGACAGAACGCAAGGCAACCCGATGGAATATCAGCGCGACGAACACCGAGTCCATCTCATCGTCTATCACCTCGTCTGGACACCCAAGCGCCGCAAAGCTGTGCTTACGGGCGCTATCGGCCTTGATTGTCGGGCGCTGATTGAGGCGAAGTGTACCGAAAAGGGATGGGACGTGATCGAACTGGCCGTCCAGCCGGATCACATTCATCTGTTCGTGCGCGTGTGGCCGAACGTCTCGGCTGCCGATGTGGTGAAGGAGTGTAAGGGAGTCACGAGTCACGACCTGCGCGTGAAGTACCCGAGCCTGCGACGCCTGCCCTCGCTGTGGACGCGCTCGTACTTCGCTGCGACCGCAGGCAATGTGTCGAGCGAAACCGTCAAACGCTACATCGAAGCCCAAAAAGGGATCTAAGTCATGGCGCGGAAAGCCTTCCTCTATCGCCTCTACCCGAGCCGTTCCCAGGCACGCTTGCGGGATACGACCCTGGAGACATGCCGCTTTTTCTACAACGACTGTCTTGCCGAGCGCAAGACGGCCTACCAGGAGCGGGGCGAAACGATAGGCAAGTACGAGCAACTGCGCCAGGTCAAGGAGCGTAAGGCGACAAACCCGTGGGCGAAAAACGTGCATAGCCATGTCTTGCAGACGGTGGTACAGGATCTCGACAAGGCATTTGATGCCTTCTTCCGGCGCGTTAAGGCGGGCGAGAAACCCGGCTATCCTCGGTTCAAGGGGCGTAATCGCTGGCACTCGATTGGCTTCAAGGAGTACGGGAATGGCTTCCGAGTCGATGGGCGGCGGCTGAAGCTGTCGGGCATCGGGCGGGTTGCGGTGCGCTGGCATCGTCCGACCGAAGGCCAGATCAAGACGCTCCGCATCAGCAAGAAGGCTGGGAAGTGGTTCGCCAGCTTCTCGTGTGTGGTGGATGAGCCGACGCCGCTTCCCGCCACCGGCAAGGACGTAGGGATTGATGTCGGGCTGGCAAGCCTGATCACCACGAGTACAGGCGAGCGGGTAGCGCATCCCCGTTTCTACCGCAAGGCGCAGCGCCGCTTGCGGGTAGCACCGCGCCGGGTTGCACGCCGCACGAAGGGTGGGAAGAACCGACGCAAGGCTATTGTGATGCTTCAACGGCAGCACGAGCGCATTGGGAACCAGCGCAAGGACTACCTCAACAAGCTGGCACTCACGCTGGTGGAGCAACACGACCGCATTGCTCTGGAAGACCTCGCGATCACGCGCATGGTGCATGGAAACCTCGCAAAGAGCATTCTGGACGCCGGGTGGGGCTACTTGGTTCAGCGACTCACGTACAAGGCTGCAAGTGCCGGTCGTGTGGTCGTCCTCGTCAACCCACGCGATACGTCCAAAACCTGCTCTGGGTGTGAGCGAATGTTTGAAGGACTTACCTTGAAAGACCGTTGGGTTGATTGCCCCCGCTGTGGACTGTCGCTTGATCGTGATCACAATGCTGCAATCAACATTCTCAACCGGGGCGGGCAGCTCCGTTGGTCGTCAAGCTCGCCAATAGGCGGGTTGGGCCAAGAAGCCGCGCCACTTTAGTGGCTGCGGAGTGTCACGCCAAGCGGCAGAAGATCATAGCCGTGCAGCACCGTTATAGACCGTCAGATTAAAAAATCGCGCCAATTAATAATTGGCGCGATTTTTTAATCTGACGGTCTATATGGTAAGAGAAGACTGGTCAAATAGTACACTTTTTCCTAGCGTTTTATCGCAAGGTACTCAGTTCGCAGGGGCAATCCCTACGGGGTGGACTACCACACCCCCGATCCCATTGCCATAGGCGTTTGGGATTGCATGTTCACCATCGTGCGTTCGTCTGAGGTGATTCTCTCGCCTGTACCGTTCCTGCTTGGCGTTCTCTAGCGTACTGCGCACCCGCCCGGCTTCACACCATACCATACAGGGTCAACGAGTCTTGACGACTACGCACGACCGATAGAACTGCGACGGTCATCATTTTACCTGCCACCCGATTGCGTGGCAGAACCGCCAATGATTTGTGCAGGTACAACACCACAGCGATGCCGTGATGGGTTCATCATAGCACACTTGTATGGATTTCGCAACGTCAGCGAACGAAACAAAACGCAATGAAACGCAACAAAACTAAATGGTTCTTATGAACGCAAACGATACCACAATCCGCACGCCTATTCAAGTGTCAAACACTCCATCCTCACATGCCAGCAGATCGCATGCGCGATACCGTGGTTGCCCCGCGCCGCTGCAAGCGGCACGGAGGCGAACAGTTACCAGGGATAGAGGCCGCACAAGCCTCATTCCTCCCGCCTGTAAACGGACGGGAGGAATGAGGCTACTTCGATGACCTGATCGACCGCGACGTTACAATCCTAGCCCGTAAAGCCCAGGAGCTTTAGCCCTGGGAGCCATCACACGACGATGTAAAACTGGAGTTCCGGGCCATCCACAATATCATTCAAGCCGCCTGGGAGGCCCGTAGCCGCACGATAGGTCAGTGGGGTGACCAGGAGGTAGTGCGACTGGAATGCGAGGTCTGCAACTCCGCTGGTGAGCGGGACTGGCTGAGTCATGGGTGCGTGGTAGGTCACGGCGACCACCAGCTTGTAGGATTTGGTGCGCTCATCCTCGGCAAACGTGACGGTATCGGCAGGGATCTGCACCCAGGCCTCGTAGTCAACCGGGCCATGCCGAGGGGTGAGGGCGATCGTCGTGCCTGAGGTGAGCGGGATCCGCTGCTGCTTGCCAAGCTGGAGCGACTCCAGGTAGGCGCTGACGTGCCAGGTGCCCGTGATGAAGGGATTCAGATCCCCGTACATGCTCCAGCGAACGTGAACTTGGGTGGTCTGGTCAGCCTCGATGCTATTCTTCGGGGTGATGGGGTTGTACTCATGCACGTGTGCGTGAATGCTCTGCTCCTCAGCCTGCGG
>Ga0209297_1002460_pt1 | contig 10218 bp, 10 predicted proteins | sample S_130805_MF_Meta_FD_187322 | JGI IMG/M metagenome (GOLD analysis project Ga0209297, IMG submission 187322) | Freshwater microbial communities from Lake Simoncouche, Canada to study carbon cycling - S_130805_MF_MetaG (SPAdes) (version 2) | ecosystem: Environmental > Aquatic > Freshwater > Lake ... | reverse complement strand
CAAGCAGTTATAACTGTTCCTGCTTACTTTAATGATGCACAAAGACAAGCAACTAAAGATGCTGGAAAAATTGCAGGACTTGAAGTTTTAAGAATTATAAATGAACCAACAGCAGCAGCTCTTGCTTATGGTCTTGATAAAAAAAAAGCTAAAACAATTGCTGTGTATGATTTAGGTGGCGGTACTTTTGATATTTCAGTTCTCGAACTAGGTGATGGAGTGTTTGAAGTTAAATCTACAAACGGAAATACTTCTTTAGGGGGTGATGACTTTGATGCTGTAGTGACAGATTATATCATCGAAGAATTTAAAAAAGAAAGCGGAATAAATTTAAAAACTGACAAACTTGCATTACAAAGAATAAGAGAAGCTGCTGAAAAAGCAAAAATAGAATTATCTTCTTCAGCTCAAACTGAGGTAAATTTACCTTTCATTACAGCAGATAAAAGTGGTCCAAAACACGTTAATATGAAAATCACAAGAGCAAAGCTTGAAGCTCTTACTGCGGCACTAATTGAGAAAACAATAGAACCTTGCAAAATTGCTCTAAAAGATTCTGGTTATACTGCATCTGAAATTAATGAAGTTATTCTTGTTGGTGGAATGACAAGAATGCCAAAAGTTGTTGAGGCAGTTAAGAGTTTCTTTGGAAAAGAACCCAATCAAAGCGTTAACCCTGATGAAGTAGTTGCTTTAGGCGCCGCTGTTCAAGCGGGTGTATTACAAGGTGATGTTAAAGACGTTCTTCTTCTTGATGTTACTCCTTTATCACTTGGCATTGAAACTTTAGGCGGTGTGTTCACAAGATTAATTGAAAAAAATACAACAATACCAACAAAAAAAAGCCAAACATTCTCAACAGCCGAAAATAATCAGCCGGCCGTAACAATTAGAGTTTTTCAAGGAGAAAGAGAAATGGCAAATGACAATAAATTGCTTGGCAACTTTGAGCTAACAGGAATTGCTCCAGCACCAAGAGGTGTTCCTCAAATTGAAGTAACTTTTGATATTGATGCTAACGGTATTGTTAACGTTTCTGCGAAAGACAAAGGTACTGGAAAAGAGCAGAAGATTCAAATTCAAGCTTCGGGTGGTTTAACTGATGAAGAAATTCAAAAAATGGTTAAAGAAGCTGAAGCCAACAAAGAAGCTGATAAAAAAAAGAGAGAAGAGGTTGATGCAAAAAATCATGCTGACTCTTTAATAGCCTCAACTGAACAAAGTTTAAAAGAACATGGAAGCAAAATTTCAGAAGCTGACAAAAAAGCGATTGAAAAAGATATGGAAGATTTAAAAGAAGCTATTAAATCTGACAAAACTGAAGATATCAAAACTAAAACACAGCAATTAATGACTTCTTCTATGAAATTAGGTGAGGCTATATATAAAGCTCAGCAAGATACTTCTGGTGCTTCAAAATCAGATGCTAAACCTGACGATAAAAAAGATGTGGTTGATGCCGAATTTGAAGAAGTAAAAGACGATAACAAAAAGAACGGCTAATCCATTTATAACTGGTTTCGCCTTAAGTCATTATGTCCAAAAAAGACTATTATGATATTCTTGGTGTAACCAAAAAAGCAACTCCTGAAGAAATAAAAAAAGCTTATAGATCTCTTGCAATGAAATATCACCCTGACAGAAATCAGGGAGATAAAGCTGCTGAGGGAAAATTTAAAGAAGCATCCGAAGCATACCAAGTTTTATCTGATCCAAAGAAAAAATCTTCCTATGATCAATTTGGACATTCTGCTTTTGAGGGGGGAGCCGGTGGAGCTGGAGGATTTGATTTTGGTGGCTTTGAATCTGGTGCATTCTCTGACATCTTTGATGATTTTTTTGGCGACTTTATGGGCTCTGGACGCGGTGGCAGGAGTACTAAAAAATCAAGATCTAATCGTGGGTCAGATTTAAAAATTAATTTAGAAATAACTTTAGAAGAAGCTTATCTTGGAAAAAAACAAACTATTAATTTATCTTCTAACGAAAAATGTGAAAAATGTTCTGGAAGTGGAGCAGAACCTGGCTCAAAACCAAAAAAATGCTCTACTTGTGATGGACACGGCAAAGTAAGAACGCAGCAAGGTTTTTTCACTCTACAACAAACATGCCCTGATTGCGGAGGGGATGGTGAAATGCTTTCCAATCCTTGTAAAGATTGTAAAGGATCTGGCGCTGTTAAAACAAAAAAAAATCTCTCCATACAAATTCCAAAAGGTGTAGATGATGGAACACAAATGAGATTGTCTGGTAAAGGCGATGCGGGTTACAGGGGAGGATCCAATGGTGATCTTTATGTATTTATAACAATTGAAAAACATAAGATTTTTAAACGATCTGAAGAAAATCTATACTATAAATTGCCTATATCAATGACTGATGCAGCTCTTGGTGCTGAAATAGATGTTCCAACCATTGATGGCGGAAAATCAAAAGTTAAAATTCCATCAGGAACACAATCTGGAAAACAGTTTAGACTTAAAGGCAAAGGTATGCCAATTATAAGAAGTGATGATTACGGTGATTTATATTTAGAGACAAATGTAATAATTCCTGAATCTTTATCAAAAGAGCAAAAAGACTTGCTCGAAAAATTTAAATCTTTAGAAGATTTAAATAACAATTCAGAAATAAAAAGCTTTATAAGTAAAGCTAAAAAGTTTTGGAGTGGGAATTAATGAAAAAAATTAACATCACAATCACAGGCGCTCTAGGAAGAATGGGGAAAATTCTCATTAAAAGAATGTCTAAAAATAGAAATCTAAAATTATTTAGCTTAACGGATTTAAAATCTGGAAAAACTGTAAATGGGATTAAGACACAAAAAAATAACCTAGCAGCTTTTAAAAAAACCGATGTTATTATTGACTTTTCAAGACCTAAAGCTTCCCTTGAAATATTGAATTATGCAAAAAAATTAAAAAAAAAAGTTGTAATCGGTACAACAGGTTTTACTAAACAACAAAATAATTTAATTAAAAACTATTCAAAAAAAATTGCTATATTTAAATCTGGAAACATGAGCTTGGGCATTAATCTTCTTGAATATATAGTTAATATTCTCTCAAAAAAAATTCCCAATGATTATGATGTTGGAATTAACGATGATCATCATAGAAAAAAAGTTGATTACCCATCAGGAACGGCATTGATGTTAGCAAAAGCTGTATCTAAAGGAAAAAATAAAAATCTAGAATCAATAAAAGGCAAAACCTTTTTAAATAAAAAAGGTAGTCTACAAAAAGATAAAATTAATTTTTTTATTACAAGAAAAGGAAATACAATTGGGAAACATTCGGTAATTTTTAATAATAAGATAGAAAATATAGAACTAAAACATAGTGCTTTTTCAAGAGAGCTCTTTGCTGATGGAGCGTTAAATGCTGCTGTATGGATAAGCAAAAAAAATAAAGGCTTATTTAATATGCAGGATATGTTTAGCTTGAAATAAATTCTATAAAAGTATTTGAATCTTCTTTAATGCTCCTGAATAGAAATAAAGCTCGTAGGCTCATTGAGCTTTTAGACAAATCAATAAAGAATCCAAAAACTTCTTTAAAATATAGAAATCAATTTACTTTATTAACCTCTGTTGTTCTCTCTGCACAATGTACTGACGTTAATGTAAATAACGTCACTAAAAGTATATATAAAAAATATTACACTCCTAAACACTTTGTGGAACTTGGAATAAGCAAAATAAGAAATCTTATTAAAAGTATTGGACTGTTTAATATTAAGGCTAAAAATTTATACTATTTATCTAAAATTTTATTAGAAAAACGCCAAAGTAGAGTTCCAAATAACCTTGAAGATCTAATACTTCTTCCTGGTGTTGGCAGAAAAACAGCAAACGTAGTTTTAAATGAAGTATTTAATAAACCAACTATCGCTGTAGATACACATGTTTTTAGAGTTGCTAACCGAACGGGCCTATCTAATGGCAAAAACCCAGACCAAGTAGAAAATAAACTTTTAAAAATTTTACCTAAAAAATACATCAAAAAAGCTCACCATTTAATACTTTTGCATGGGAGATATACCTGTAAGTCTAGAAATCCATTATGTAAAATATGTGTAATCAATAAAGTTTGCCTATACAAAGGAAAAAATGAATAAAAAAATATTAGGCATAGGCAATGCAATTGTTGATGTGTTTGCAAAAGTAGAGGATGAATTTTTAATAAAAAGAAACTTTGTCAAAGGTTCTATGAAACTCATTAATAAATCTGAATTTGAGGATCTCAAAAAAAATATTAAAATTGAAAAAGTTGTAGCGGGAGGCTCTGTTGCTAACACGATGTCTGGAATTGCCTATCTAAAAGGAAGGCCGTCTTTTATTGGAAAAATTAACTCTGATAGTTTTGGAGAAATATATAAAAAGAGTCTTGAGGATATTAATGTAAATTTTCCTTATATACAAAAAAATGAAAATTTGTCTACGGGTGCTTCTATTATTTTGATTACTCCTGACTCGGAAAGAACCATGTGTACTTATCTTGGAATATCATCGCATCTTTCAGAAGGTGACATAAATGAAGATAATATCATAAATAATGAATTAATTCTTTTAGAAGGATATCTTTGGGATAAAGGCATAAGTGAAAAAATGTTTAAACATGCAATAAACATAGCCAAAAAAAATAAAATAAAAATTGCAATGAGTTTGTCTGACATTTTTTGTGTAAACAGACATAAGGAAGACTTTTATAATCTACTTAAAAATGACTTAGATATATTAATAGGAAATGAGAATGAAATAAATGAGTTAACAGAGAAAAAAAATTTATTAGATTCTATTAATCAATTAAAAAAATTAAATAAATTGATAGTTATTACAAGAAGTGAGAATGGAAGTTTAGCTATAAAAGATAACGAAATTATAAACTGTGATAGTATAAAAGTTAGTAAAATATTAGATCTAACAGGAGCTGGAGATCTATTTGCCGCTGGATTTTTAAAAGAATATTTAGAAAATTCTGAAATTAAAAAATGTTTAATAACCGGATCAATACTAGCCTCAAAAATAATTCAAAAAATTGGGGCGCGATTAGAATAAAATATTAATCTATTTAGCAAAATAAATAATATTTAGAATTTTTCTCAGTTATAAATTTATTATCTTTAAAATTACTATTTATTTTTTTTCTTAATCTATGCAAATGAGTCTCAAAGGCATGGGTTTCTAAATTTGAATTATAATTCCATATATTTTTTAATAAAAAAGATTTATCTAAACCATTTTTCTTATTTAACACTAAAATCAACTCCAGTTCTTTTTCCGTAAGCTTAACTTTAGTACCATTTTTCATAATAAGTCTTTGGTTAGAATCTATCTCATAACCTTTAATAATAATCTTGGATTTTTTAAAAAAATTATATTTCGTAATTAAAATATTTAATATTTCTTTAAATGATAAAATTTCAATAGGTAGAATTAACGATATGTGAAAGTCTAATAAACGTAATTTATTCTTGGTTAAAAAATTTTTATTGTTTAATAAAAAGATTGTTGGAATATTATGATAAGATAATTTCTTTAAGTCAGTTAATTGTATTTCTTCAGCAAAAATAATTCTAACCAAAAAATAATCATTATTATATTTAGTGTCACCATCGAAACTAATAACATAATTAAGATCTAACTCTTTTAATATTGAATGAAAAGAAGCTGATCCAATAATATCAAGATGAACATTATTCATAAATAAATATATAATATACTTAATATGATTATTGTAAGAAATAATGGCTATCTAGAATATAAAAATTTTAAATTCCGTTGTGCCTTAGGAAAGTCTGGAATTAAAACAAAAATTAAAGAGGGAGACAATATAACCCCAAAAGGTACTTACAAAATTTTAAATATTTACTATAGAAAAGATAGAATAAAAAAAATTAAAAGTTCAATTAAAAAAATCAAAATTAACAAAAATATGGGTTGGTGCGACGATACCCAGAGCAAACATTATAACAAGCAAATAAAACTACCCAGTGAACTTAGTCATGAAATTTTATATCGAAAAGACAATATATATGACATCGTATGCGTAATTAATTATAATATAAATCCTACATTAAAAAATAAAGGCAGTGCCATTTTTTTACATATTGCAAAAAAAAAATATCAGAAAACTAAAGGTTGTATTGCTTTAAAAAAAAATCATTTAATAACATTGCTTTCTTTAATTAAGAAAAATACTAAAATAAAAATAAGCTAATTAAACTATTTAAAAATAGCCGAACCTATTCTTAGATAAGTCGAGCCACAATCTAGTGCTTCCTTATAATCAGAAGACATTCCCATACTAAGTTCTGCTAAATTATTATCAATTTTAAGTTTCTGCATTTTTTTAAAAAAGGGAGATGGGTCTAAATTAACCGGAGGAATGCACATCAGTCCAATAACATTTAAATGCAAATCTTTTTTACAAAAATTAATAAAATCTACTAGTACAGACTCATCAATTCCATTTTTTTGAGCTTCTTTGCCAATATTAACTTGAATAAAATATTTTAAATTTTTTTTTGTAGTTTTTTCAAGATCAGAAAATTTTTTTGCTAATTTTTCACTATCTAGAGTGTGTATAAAATCAAATAAAGCAAAAGCATCCTTTGCTTTATTAGACTGTAATTTACCTATCAGATGAAGCTTTACATTTTTATTATCATGTAAAAAAGTTGACCATTTTTCTTGTGCTTCTTGCACTTTATTTTCTCCAAAATGTAAGTGTCCACTTTGAATAATAGGAAGAATCGTATCAAAAGATCTATTTTTAGTTACAATAATTAGATTAGATTTGCTCTGTAATTTATAAACTTTTTCTTTTATAACTTTAAAATTATCTAAGCTATTCATTTACAGTGATAAATATTAAATTAGATTACTATATATTTGTTGAAGAACTAAATGAAAAAACAATAAAGAATATAATAAGTCTAAAGAAACAAAAGGTAAGAATAAATATTGTTATATTAGACAAAAATTCTCATATAATTTCAAAATTTGCAAAAAAAGAAAAAATTCCTCTTTTTTTTACAGACAATATTAAGGATGCAATAAAAAACAAAGCTAACGGTATATTTTTAACTAGTAAGTACAAAGTACTAAAAAATAATATAAAAAGAACTACTAAATTAGAAGTTATTGGATCTGCCCACAATCAGTATGAATATTGCATAAAAAAGCAGCAAAACTGTACAATGATAATGTTATCCCCTATTTTTTTTAATAAAAAATATTCGCCAAATAAAATACTAGGTATTTCCAAATTTAATTTGATTACATTAAATTGGAAAACAAATATTTGCGCTTTGGGTGGAATAACTTCTAATAATATAAAGCTAATTAACCTTACTAAATCTAAGTATGTGGGGGTTAAGTCTTTAATAACAAACTAAACAAAAAAAAACCCACCCATAATTAAATGGGTGGGTTTTTTAGATTATTTAACTAAGCTTTATAAAAAACTTAAATTAAAACGCTCCTAGTAATCTGATCATGAATACATCATTATCAGCACCAGCTTGTCCTTGAGCATCAGTATTTTTAGCATAACCTGCTGCTAAAGCTACTGGACCTAAGTTGTAACCTACGTTGATTGCTTTGATCTTCTGATCAATTCCGATACCGGCACTGCCGACTGGATTAACAGAACCAGATAGTTCAGCTTTTCCATATAGTGCACCAACAGTCAAATCTTTATTGATTGCTACTGCAGCAGCGTAAGCTGTTTCTGTAAATTCAAGCAATGTTCCAGCTTCTGGATTGTAGACTTTTTTGTTAGCGCCTACAGTGAAATCACCAAAATTGTATTTTACACCGTAGTTTTTAGCTTCAGCTTTTACAGCTCCATTAGCCCAAGTGTTAGCAAAATCATTGTTTGCAGATTTGAAATAATGAGCAGTTAAACCTTTAACACCTAAGTCACCTACGAATCCGTATTCGTAAGCAGCTGTTGTGTTATCGTTTACAGCTTCAGATGCAGCATTACCAACTAAACTGGCATTAACTACTGGAACACCTGTTCCTACTACTGTCGTAAGAGTAGTAGAAGCAGCTTGACCATTAGTTACTGTACCAGCTGATGGTGCAGCATTGTTAGGAACGAAGTTGTAAGAAAACGTTCCAAATGGAGTTTTTTGCAATATCGCAGCTCCGTAAGCTTGTGATGTTGCAGGTCCAAGGTTTTGAGAGAAACGAGTTCCGCCTGAAGTCGCATTAGTTAACTGAGATAACTCATTTGGAGTGAATCCAACTAAGTTTGTAGCAGAGAAGTCTGTGTCAGATCTCTGAATATGATCTCTACCAAATGAAATTGTAGTACCTGAACTTGCGTTCGTAAGATCCATGTACACGTTTTCATTAAATAAAGTTCCAGTTTGTTCACCATCGTTTTCGATAGAGAAACCTGCAGCGTAATCAAGTCCACCAAGGTTTAATTTACCTTTAGTTTGGATATTAATTTGCTGTTCAGCACCAAAACCGTACGATGTATTGTTAGCAGAACCAACAGTACCTGTATTAGCAAGTCCTCTTGGAGCTGTAACATCTTTATAACTTAGTCTTAACTCACCAGTTATTGATGTTTGAGCTATTGCAGCAGATGTAATTACTGATGCGATAGCAGTTGTTAACATTAGTTTTTTCATTACTTTTCCTTTTTGTTATTAGTAATTTGTTAATTGATTAATTTTCAATTAACATAGTCTTTTTATATTTTTAGCTGTATTTTTGCTCAAAATAATAGATAATTTAGAAAATAACTTATATTTTGTGTTATTTTTGCAACAGTATATTTAGATAATAATATCTATATTTTATGATAAAAACTCTAAAATCTATGAATTTCTTTAAAAATTCACATCAGAATTTATTTCCATTGCTTCTTTTTGCATTTTTAATGATTTTATTAAATCACTGCGCAAAAACAGACCCCATAACAGGTGAAAAAGTCCTTCAAGAAACTGATCCTGTCAAAAAAGCAAGGGAGTTTGCTGCTAAGCAAGGTGGTTTACTTGGTGATATAGGAAAAAGCAATTCTGGCACAAATTTTGAATTTACAACTTCAAACGTGCTATGGAGAGCAACTCTTAAAAGTTTAGATTTCCTTCCGCTTGTTAACGCAGATTATTCTGGCGGGGTAATAATTTATGATTGGTATTCAAATAAAGGTGAAAATCAATCAATAAAATTATCAGTAAAATTTTTGAGTAATGAATTAAAATCTTCCTCAGTTATAGTTACTGGACATAAAAAAATTTGTGACGACCTAGGCAAATGTTTTGTTGAAAAGTTAGATAATAAATTTACAGATGAAATAAAAGAATCTGTTATCTTAACTGCAAGAGAGCTAAAAATAGAAGACTCAAAAAAAGATACAAAAAAATAGTCAATTAAGTTTTAAAATGGAAAATTACAATCCTCTTCCAATTGAAGAAAAATGGATGAATTTTTTTCAAAACAATCAAATTTTTAAAACAAAAAAAAATATAAATAAAAAATTTTATTGTTTAGAAATGTTTCCTTACCCCTCTGGGAATATTCATATGGGGCACGTTCGAAATTACACTCTTGGCGATGTAATAGCTAATTTTAAAAGATTAAACGGTTACAACGTTTTACATCCAATGGGTTGGGATGCTTTTGGATTACCAGCAGAAAATGCAGCAATACAAAATAATCTTCATCCTAAAGATTGGACATTAAAAAATATCTCTACAATGAAAATGCAATTAAAACGCTTAGGCTTGTCCATTGATTGGGGTAATGAAATTTCTACTTGTGATGCTTCATATTACAAGCATCAACAAATTTTATTTTCTCTTCTTTTTAAAAAAGGAATTGCTTATAAAAAAAAAAGTTATGTGAATTGGGATCCTATCGATAATACAGTTCTTGCCAATGAACAAGTAATTGACGGTAGGGGATGGAGGTCTGGTGCAATCATTGAAAAAAAAGAATTAAATCAATGGTTCTTAAGCATTACAAAATATTCAGATCAATTATTAAAATCACTTGATGATTTAAAAGGTTGGCCAGAAAAAGTAAGGCTAATGCAAAAAAACTGGATTGGTAAATCTGTAGGTTGCGAGATTGATTTTATTTCCGATTTTAGAAATACTAAAATTAAAATTTTTACAACACGACCTGATACAATATTTGGTGCTTCATTTATTGCTATTGCACCTGATCATCCTTTTACTGAATCTTTTAAA
>Ga0209297_1002453_pt1 | contig 10234 bp, 10 predicted proteins | sample S_130805_MF_Meta_FD_187322 | JGI IMG/M metagenome (GOLD analysis project Ga0209297, IMG submission 187322) | Freshwater microbial communities from Lake Simoncouche, Canada to study carbon cycling - S_130805_MF_MetaG (SPAdes) (version 2) | ecosystem: Environmental > Aquatic > Freshwater > Lake ... | reverse complement strand
TCATGGGTGAGGATGACCCGAGAGCCTTGGCCAATACGAGAGAGCACCGTTAATAGAACTCCTCGCTCCAGCGACTGGGCCTCATCAACAATTACAAAGGAGTCATGCAGGGAGCGGCCGCGGATATGAGTCAGAGGCAAAACCTCAATTAACCCTCGTTCGATCACCTCATCAATTACCTGCTGGCTAACCAATGCGCCAAGGGTGTCAAAAACGGCTTGCGCCCAAGGTGACATCTTTTCATTTTCACTTCCCGGTAAATAGCCAAGCTCTTGGCCACCAACTGCATAAAGCGGACGGAAGATAACTACCTTCTTATGTAACCGCTTTTCTAAGACCGCTTCAAGACCGGCTGATAATGCCAATGCACTCTTGCCAGTTCCAGCCCGTCCACCCAGGGAGACAATTCCGATTTCATTATCTAGCAAAATATCTAGTGCAACTCTTTGTTCAGCACTTCTGCCATGTAAGCCAAAAGCTGCACGATCTCCTCGGACTAACTTCAGATGTTTATCCGGTGTTACCCGGGCTAAAGCACTTCCTTTTTCGGAGTGCAGGACAACTCCGGTGTGACATGGGTGGGTCTTAGCCAACTCATGTGGAATCCGTTCACTCTCATAAAGAGCGTCAATAATTGTTGAGCCAACACTTTCTTCGACCATGCCAGTCCAGCCACTGCTGCTTGCAAGTTCAGCTCGATACTCCTGCGCTTCAACACCAACTGAGGATGCTTTAACTCGAAGCGGCAAATCTTTAGTTACTAAAACAACTTTGCGGCCATCTGCCATTAAGTTTTTAGCGATCGCTAAAATCCTTGAGTCATTCGAACCATCTCGCAAAAAGCCAGCTGGCAGTTTTGAAACATCTGAGTGGTTTAACTCAACTGATAATGATCCGCCCACGTCATTGATTGAGATTGGATGATCTAATCGCCCACTTTTCACACGTAGATCATCAAGGGTACGAAGCGCAGCTCTTGCAAAGTAACCAAGATCTGGGTGATCCCGCTTGGTTTCAAGTTCACCAATTACTGTGATCGGGATGATTACTTCATGTTCGGCGAACCTGGTTAGCGCAACTGGATCAGCCAGTAGCACGCTGGTATCTAAGACATATGTGATTCGGGCAAGATTTGGCTGAGCAGATACTGACTTTAAGACAATAGATTCATTGGCCAAGTTCTATCATCGCAATCTGTTTAATTGTGCTCAGGTTTGGAAGATGAAGTAAACGGTAAATTATCAAGCCATATATTTCGCGCAGACACGCAAGGTTTAAAGGTTAAGTTTAGGTAAAGGAGATAGCCAAAAACTAGGCGAACTCCTTCTTTACCTTTCGTTCAATCCAAATTGAAGCAACTGGCAGGGTGCCGGCCAGCAAAAATAGGCCGGTGCTGATTAAGGATTTTCGCTTGGCAATGCAAAGATGTAAAGCAGCCAGTAAATAGATTGGATAGGTAAAGCCGTGCACGATTGGGATCCAGATAAAACTTTCATAAAAGGTGGGATCTGAAACTAGGTATTTAGCCGGCATATAAACAAACCAAAGCAACAGTGACATTACTCCAGCCCAAATAGCCATCACGCGAAATCTAAGGATTACACCATTCATTTTCTAACTCCGCTCTTTATAACCTTCTTTGGTGATCGAAATTGTGGAAACAGTGGTGCGATCAAGAGTAGCGCGCCCATGAACCACCAAACCACTACATAAGAGATGTGTTGCCAATAGAAGCCTGCCACTTTTTGGGATATTTGTGGGGTTGGAATAAATGATGCACTACTGCTCTTGCCACCAATCTGCTCAGACTGCAAAACAATATATCCATCATATAAAAATGGATTCTCTTTGCTAACAACTAGGGCTGGATCAATTCGGGATAGCTCACCAGGTTTTGCAAATGCGCGGTCAACATTTTGCCGCGGATATAGCCTGCCAGTCAGGTAAACATCTGAATTAATTACTTCCAAAGGTTGACTTGCAATCCCGCGCACAACTAAAACAGAGTGACCAGTACTTAACTTAAGCAATCTGACATCTAGGTTAGCCAAGTTGCCTTCAGTAATTTTCTGATCCCGAGCAAGATAAGAGGTTGAGTATTTTCCTTCAGCAGAGACAATTCGGTTAATAGCTTTAATCGGCAGGTTCATTCCAGCTGATGCCACCGCAGTTAATTCAATTAATGGCTGATCAGGCTTAGCGGCAGTTGCCACATTCATCGCTTGGGCGCGATGTAATTGCCACATGCCCAGTTCATAGGTTGAATAGATTAAGAGCAGCCAGATTGTGGTTAAAAAAGTTAACCTAACTACTCGTTTCATTTTAAACAAAACTACTCTTGATCTTTGCGATCTATTAATCTCTTATATCTTCGATAAAAACTAACCATTAGAAATACCATGGCAAGGGTTAAAAAAATCATGGTTAATGAGCCGGCGACTCCCATATCAAAATTTCTGCTCTCATCCATACCTACTTCACCCTTCTGTTATGGCACAAGCCTACTTAAGCATTGCTAAATGGTTCTACACTTAGCACTGTGACCCATCCCAAAGTTTTCACCGATCCTAGGCTCATGCAGCGCTATGGCATAAAGAAAGCCGGTGGCAATCGGTACCCACTTATAGCGGTTTCGGTATTAATTGTTTCAGCTTGGTTTATTTGGAGCGGATATAACGCAGCAAACCCTGCGGTTAGATCTGATCTAATTTCATTTAAAAATATTGATGACCAAAGTATTTCAATCACTTATTCGATTCAGGTTCGCAATATGAATATTGATCACAGCTGTTCTTTAATCGCTCGTGATTTTGAGAAGAATACAGTTGGTGAAGTCTCAGACTTAATGCCTGCTGGATCGTTATTGGCAGGTAAAAATCAGCGCACCGTTGTGATATCCACTCGATTACCTGCGGTAAATGCAGGAATTTCAAGTTGCGAGTAACCTCTCCTACTTATGAATCAACCTACTCAAACCTGGCTAACCCAGGAAGCAGCAGATCGTCTAGCGGCAGAGCTTGCCGACCTAGAGGGTCCACTTCGTGCTGAAATAATTAAAAAGATTGAAACTGCCAGATCTGAAGGTGATTTAAAAGAAAATGGTGGTTACCACGCAGCCCGGGAAGAGCAAGGAAAGATTGAAGGCAGAATTCGCCAACTAAAACACATGTTAGAACATGCACACATCGGAACTCCACCAGCAAGTGAATCTGGAGTTGTAGGTCTTGGCATGTTAGTTACAGTAGATATTGGTGGAGATGAACTTAAATTTTTACTTGGATCTCGTGAGATTGCAAGCGGTGATGTTGATGTTTACTCAGAAAAGTCACCTCTAGGCGCAGCGGTATTGGGTGCAAAGGTTGGTCAAACAGTTAACTACACCGCACCAAATGGAAAGCAAATTGCAGTTGCAGTGCTTGAGGCGCAACCTTTTAATTAATTACTTGTTAGCTGCGTTGTTGTATTTGCGCACGCTAAGTGGAATAAAGATTGCCATAATTATTACCATATAAATAATTGACATAAGCAGTGGATTATCACTTGGGAACGATCCAGCGGTTGCACCAAACTCATTCTTTAAACCAAATAACTCACGGCAGCCAGCCACCATGGTTGATACCGGATTCCACTCAGCTACATACTGCAATGCTTTTGGCATACCAGTAGTTGGCGCAAATGCATTTGATAAAAAGGTCAGTGGGAAAACTGCAATAAATGTTGCGTTCTGAGCAACCCGCTCATCCTTTACTGCTAATCCAATTAATACTCCAACCCAAGACATAGCAAAACCAAATAAGAATAAGAAAAGAAAACCCAAAGTAATCATCACCGGACCTGAGGATGGTCGCCAGCCAACAACAAAGCCAGTTATTCCCATGGCAGCTAAGACCACGATATTTAGTACGCCATCACCTAAAGTTCGGCCAAATACAACAGCTGATCTTGAAATTGGTAGAGATCTGAAACGATCAATTAATCCCTTCTGCATATCAGCAGATAAGCCAACTGCGGTAGAGGCAAGGGTGAATGCAACTGTCTGCACAAATATTCCTGGCATAAGTAACTGCACATATCCACCAGGTTGACCTGTATCTATTGAGCCACCAAATACATACCTAAATAACAAAACAAACATAATTGGCTGAATAGTTGAGAAGACTAAAACTTCAGGCACTCGGGAAAGTTGGAGTAGCTGACGCTTGGTGATGATTAGCGCATCTGAGATTGCATTCATTATCTTCCACCTCGTTTTGCCTTAGGGTCTACTACCTCTTCAGTTTTTTCTTCTGCGACATGTCCAGTCAAAGATAAGAAAACATCATCAAGTGATGGTCGTTTCAGACCAATGTCTAATGGATGAATACCTTTTTCATCAAGTAATTTGGCTGCTTCAATTAATGCTTTGCTTCCAGTTGTTACGGGAGCTGAAATTTGGCGAAGTCCTTCGTCTACATTTATTGCACTACCGCTTACCTTTGCAACAATCTCTTTAGCTGCTGCTAGATGTTGATTTTCAACTACGATCTCAAGGCGCTCACCACCAACCTGTTTCTTTAACGTATCAGATGTTCCACGAGCAATAACTTTTCCGTGATCAATTACTGCAATCTCATCTGCAAGATGATCTGCCTCTTCTAAGTACTGAGTTGTTAGCAATAAGGTAACGCCACCTTTTACTAACTCATCGATTACTCCCCACATATCTTGGCGACCTCTTGGATCAAGACCAGTGGTTGGCTCATCTAAAAACAAAACCTTTGGCTTAACAATCAATGAGGCGGCCAAATCTAAGCGGCGTCTCATGCCACCAGAGTAAGTTCTAATTGGTCGTTTTGCTGATTCAGTTAATGAAAATTGTTCAAGCAATTCAACTGCTCGCTCTTTTGCTTGCTTTGCAGACAAATGATAAAGCCGTCCAAACATAATTAAGTTATCCCAGCCAGTTAATGTTTCATCAACAGCTGCATATTGACCAGATAATCCGATTATTTTTCTAACCTCATCAGGATGTTTTAATACATCGATACCAGCAACTGTTGCTCTTCCAGAGTCAGGAGAAAGAAGTGTGGCAAGTATTCGCACAGTTGTTGTTTTGCCCGCACCATTTGGGCCTAGCACGCCTAAAACAGTTCCTTCTTCAACATCAAGATTTAGTCCATCGAGCGCTTTGACTTTGCCTTTGTTATAGGTCTTGATCAAATTTTCTGCGACTACGGTCTTCATGCGCCAAATCATAATCTAAAGTTGGGTAGACTTGGAATATAAGTTGATTTTTTGACGTTCATCAGAAGTCTAGAAACCTAAATTAGAGACAGGAATTAAATTTAATGGCTAAATCTCAAGATAAATCTGCTCCAAAATCAGGCGAAGGCAGTGGGCCGCTAACCCATAAAGAAATCATGATCGTACTTAGCGGACTTATGACCGGTATGTTGCTGGCGGCACTTGACCAAACAATTGTCTCTACTGCACTCAAAAATATTGTGGAAGATTTCAATGGTTTAAACCACTATACCTGGGTAGTAACTGCATATCTTTTAACATCAACAGCATCAACCCCGCTTTATGGAAAAATTTCAGATTTGTATGGGCGTCGTCCAGTATTTCAATTTGCGATTATCACATTTCTAATTGGCTCACTATTAGCTGGAGCTTCCCAAAATATGACTCAGTTGATTTTTACTCGCGCCTTACAAGGTGTGGGCGCTGGTGGATTAATGGCACTTACATTCGTAATTATTGGTGACATAGTTTCACCACGTGAGCGCGGTAAGTATCAAGGTTACTTTGGTGCAGTTTGGGGACTTTCTTCAGTTGCAGGTCCTTTACTTGGTGGATTTTTCTCAGACCACGCAACAATCCTTGGTATTACTGGCTGGCGATGGATTTTTTATATCAATATTCCATTTGGAATTTTAGCTCTAGTTATCACATCTGCAGTTCTACACATTCCAAAAGTTAAGCGTGAACATAAGATTGATTATCTTGGCGCCCTAATTTTGGTTTTAGCAGTCACCACTGTTTTGTTAGCGACATCTGTATATGGACCAGAAAATGGTTGGACAGACTCAAAGACCCTTACAGTCTTTGGTTCAGGTATTTTGTTAACACTGCTATTTCTATGGCAAGAGACCCGTGCTAAAGAACCAATTTTGCCACTTCGTTTATTTAAGAATCACACATTCTCGCTTACCTCAGTATTAGGTTTCATTATCGGAGCCGGCATGTTTGGTGCGATTGTTATGTTGCCGCTCTACTTACAGGTAGTTAAAGGTAACTCAGCAACCGCAGCAGGGCTTAAATTAATTCCGCTAATGCTTGGAATAGTTTCTATGTCAATATTTAGCGGCAAGAGAATTACTACAACCGGTAAATACAAAATATTCCCAATAGCTGGTGCAGGAATAATGACTTTTGGCTTAATATTGATGTCTACCCTTAATGAAACAACTTCGTTTGGCGTACTTTCAATTTATGCAATTCTAGTTGGCGCCGGTCTTGGATTATCAATGCAAACTATTGTGATTGCGTTGCAGAATTCAGTTGACTTCCAAGATATGGGAATTGCTACCTCATCAAATACTTTCTTTAGATCATTAGGTGGAGCATTTGGTACTGCAATATTTGGAACAATATTTAGCAATCGGATTGCCTATTACCTTCAAGACAACATTGCTTCGTTGCAAAGTACTGATCCACAATCTCTAGCGGGGTTTGATCCAGCAAAGTTGGAGCAGATCACGACAAACACTTCAATAATCACAACCTTGCCACCGACGATTAGAGACACTGTGCTTCATAGCTTTGCACAGACTTTCCATGTGGTATTTCTTGCCGCCGCGCCAATTACCTTCATTGGATTTGTGCTTGCGTTCTTCTTAAAAGAAAAACCATTGCAAAGCAGTACAGCACATCATGCGGCAAAGTCTGAAGCAGCTGGTGAGGCGGTAGGTTAAATCAAACTGAATAGATTAGGCAGAAATCCTTTCGCGGAGCTTCCGCGAGAGGTTTCTGTTTTATCTGCAGTTGCATTTTTTGTCGCAGTCGGTTTTGGTTTAATAATCCCGGCAGTCCCTATTTTTGCCTCATCGTTTGGTGTTAGTAAAACAGCTATTGGTCTGATTATTTCTAGCTTTGCAATTATGCGGTTTTCATCTGGCTTAATCTCTGGAAAACTAGTTGATAGGTTTGGCGAGCGGGCAGTTCTTGGATTTGGTTTATTTATGATTTCTTTCTTTACTTTCTTAACTGCCCTGTCTCAAAGTTACGCTCAGCTCTTAACATTTAGAACGCTTGGCGGACTTGGTTCATCCATGTTTTCAGTATCGGCTGGCTCATTACTAATGAGATCAGTAAGTGATGATTATCGAGCCAGAGCACAATCTCTATACAACGGTGGATTTTTGGTCGGTGGTGTTGCCGGGCCTGCTTTTGGCGGAATCCTTGCCAGTATTTCACTTAGAGCGCCATTTTTTGTTTATTCGGTGACGTTAGCAATGGCTGGCGTAACTGCATTAGTTTTTTTAAGTGAAAAAAGATTGGGAGTTAAAGTTGATATTCCAACTAGTGAGATCGGGCAAACCACATTAAGCCAAGCTTTAAGGCTACGCCCCTATCAAATAGCTTTGGTTCTAGCATTTTTAAATAACTGGGTTTTATTTGGATTGCGCTCATCAATTTTGCCATTATTTGTTACCGAAAAACTTAACTCAACCGCATCTGTTGCTGGGTTAGGCATAACTATCGGTGCGCTAATTCAAGGAATATTTCTACTTAAGGCAGGCAGATTCTCAGATGAAAAGGGAAGAAAAGCTGCTCTCCTATTCGGTAGCACCTTTGTTTTATTTGGCATATTAATGCTCTCATTTACTACCAATCCAACTCTTTACTTCATCTCAATGGCGTTATTTGGCTTAGGTGGAGCATATGTTGGAACCGCACCTGGCAGTGTGGTCGGTGACATTATTCGCGGCCGTGGTGGTCAAGTAATTGCTGCCTGGCAGATGGCAGGTGATGCCGGCATGATTGTTGGGCCGATCTTGGTTGGTTTCTTAACTGATAACTACAGTTACCAAGCCGCGTTTTTGTTCTCAGCCGGTATCTGGTGTTTTGCTATTTTATTATCACTAATTTTGCCAGAAACTAGATCATCTCATTTAAAGAAAGATTTAATTATCGATAAAAACAATCAGGAGCTGTGATCTCTCACAGCTCCTGATTGGAAATGCTTTTATTTATCGGTCGTTACGCAGGATTGAAAGTAGGCGTAATACCTCAAGATATAGCCAGACAATAGTTACCATCAGGCCAAATGATGCTCGCCAAGATTCTTTCTCTGGTACTCCTGCTGCCACACCTTTTTCAATTTGATCAAAATCAAGTACTAGGAAGAAGCTAGCTAAGGCAACGCCAGCTACGGCAAGAAGTAATCCAAGACCTGAGACACCATAGAAACCATAACCTTGGCCAACGCCAAAGAATGATGCAACTAATGAGACTAAACCAAGGATGAAATATCCAATCGCTGCGCCCATCACGGCACGTGTGAATTGTGGAGTCGCACGAAGTCTGCCGCTGCGATACATAAACAACACACCAGCAAAAGCTGCGATTGTTCCAATTACTGCTTGGCTAACAATTCCTGGATTAATTGTTTCGTAGTAGTGGCTTAGTGTCCCAAGTGCCAAGCCCTCTAGGGCAGCGTAAGCAACAACTAAACCTGGCTTAATTGTTTTACTAAAACTAATTACCATTGCAAGAACAAAGCCACCAAGGAATCCAATTAGAAGTGCGCCTTGTCCTAAATTTGCACCCCAAGCGAGCGCACCAACAACTACTAATATTGCAAATAAAAATCCAGTTTTCGCAACGACATCTTCGATTGTCATGCGACCTGTGCGAATTGATGAGGCGGCGGGAGCGTTGTAACTTTGCTCTAGTTGATCAACCTGCATGTTATTTGGTTGATTAAATGCCTTGCCAAGTACAGGGTTTGAGCTTTTCATCCATCTCCTTCTATAGAAGTAAGTAGCTAGGTAGTTCTGGTTTTACTTACTTAGGTAGTAAACAAATATTAATGATTCTCGATTCCCACTGCTATTCCTACTAGCCAGTTGAAACTTAATCTTTGCTGAAGATTCGCAGGAATTGAGCGTGCCCCCGGTGGGGGTCGAACCCACACTTGTGCGATTTTAAGTCGCATGCCTCTGCCATTGGGCTACAGGGGCGAATCTTCAGGGGGTAAATCTACCTGTCTTTTGCGCCGCCAATTTCATCTCATTTTTCGCCTATTTGATTAGGGACCAAGCCATTCCATCCAAGATATCTGACTCAGATGCAACAAACTCAGTAGCTCCTGTTGCTGCCATGATTCTAGAAAGTACGAGTGAGCCTGCCGTAATTACATCAACTCTGCCCGGATGCATAAAACCTAAGGATGCAATCTGCTCTTTACTCATAGATTGAAAGTTAGCCGCAACCTTATGAACTTTCTCGGATGAGATTCTAGAAAGGTGAATTTGGTGGCGGTCATAATCAGTTAACTCAAGAGCAGCAGCTGCCACAGTTGTAGCAGTACCTGCTACTGCGACCAAAGTTTTTGCAGTGGTAATTGGCACAACAGCAGCTGCTTGAGTTATCGCAATATCAATATCAACAATTGCTTGGGCGATTTGCACCATAGAAGGTGGCTGAGTATTTAAATGTCGCTCACTCATTCGAACACATCCAATATTCACACTCTTAGCGAAATCCACCTTCTCACTTCCAAATACAAACTCAGTAGAGCCACCACCAATATCAACAACTAAAAAGGGAGCATCACTTTGTCTTAACTCTTTTGTTGCGCCAATAAATGAAAGCTCTGCCTCCTCCTCGCCTGGAATTACTTCAACCTCAATACCTAAGATCTCTCTAACCCCATCAATAAATAAATTTCTATTAGATGCATCTCTAGTTGCACTAGTTGCACAAAATCTAATTTTTTCCACACCCTTACTGGCAATTTGATCACGAAACAATTCAACAGCTTTTAAAGTTCGATCAATTGCATCAGGATGAAAAGCTTTATTTTGATCTACTCCTTGGCCCAGACGAACAATCTCCATGGTGCGCAAAACCTCTTTAAAATTATCACCAGCTATATCGGCAATTAATAACCGAATGGAGTTTGTGCCACAATCAATTGCGGCAACTCTGCTCACTTACTCTCCTCATTGATTAAATTACTAATCTG
>Ga0209297_1002452_pt1 | contig 10235 bp, 6 predicted proteins | sample S_130805_MF_Meta_FD_187322 | JGI IMG/M metagenome (GOLD analysis project Ga0209297, IMG submission 187322) | Freshwater microbial communities from Lake Simoncouche, Canada to study carbon cycling - S_130805_MF_MetaG (SPAdes) (version 2) | ecosystem: Environmental > Aquatic > Freshwater > Lake ... | reverse complement strand
AATTATGCTGCACGTAAAATAGCTATAGAAAAAAATGAATATAATTATACAGAAAATATAAATCCTATGAGATATACGCTTGCTTGGTTAGAATTTATATTAAATTATAAAGGTAATGACTATAGAAAACAAGTAAATATAATACAAACAGAATTTGGTGGCAGAAAAAACTGTGAACTGTTATATGAAATTTTACTAGATAGTGGTGCTTAAAATTATTTACCATAAAATAATGGCATTGTTAATTGTATATAGTTAGCTATACTTAAAAAAATTATTTTAGGGTATAGTGTTGCATATGAGTTGTCCAAATTGCTGTGGATTAGAGTATACAAAATATGGCATAGTCCAGAAAAAGCAGCGATATAAATGTAAATCATGTGGTTATAGGTATACGGTTAGGCATAGAGGAATAAGTCCGACGATTAAAAGGCAAGCCTTTGAGCTTTACTTAGAAGGTCTTGGATTTCGTTCAATTGGTCGAATTCTTAAATGTAGTCATGTTGCTGTTTATAACTGGATCAAAGCTTATGGTCAGTCAATTCAATCCATTCGCTCAACAACGGAGGTTAAAGTTGTTGAAATGGATGAGATGCACACTTACAATGGATCAAAAAAACTATTGCTGGATCTGGATTACTGTTAATAGAAATGCAAAAGGATTCCTCAATTGCCAAGTGGGTTCACGAGACACACAAACAGGTCAAAAGTTATGGAAATCCATTAAACATCACAAAATAATTCATTTCATGACAGATTATTGGAGTCCCTATAAGAAATTCATTCCTAAGTCGCTTCATACCCAGTCAAAAGCTCATACTTATACTGTGGAAGGTTATAACGGCTTGTTTAGGCATTTTCTTGCTAGATTACGCAGAAAATCAAAATGCTATTTTAAAAGCGAGGTGATGTTTGAATATTCTGTCTAGTTTCTAATGCTTAAATGGAATGATCAATTCGAATATAAATTTAATTATCAATGCCGTTATAACAATTGAAAAAATCAAATTGAATAAGATTGTTTTTGTATCCACTCGTTGATTTATTAGAGTGTTGCTTACCCTTCGATCAACTACGCTAATAACAAAATAACATAAGAAAACCATTATTATGATCATCGAAAAATTTAATCTGAAAGCACAAGAGTGTATTGAACGAAGCTGTCGTTTGGCGGTTGAAAAAGATCATGGTGTGGTGACGCCTTGGCATCTTTTATCTGTCGTTTTAGGGGCTAGTGATATAGGTAGAAGTTATCTTGAGCAGGCTGATGTCGATTTGACTAGGTTAGGCCTTGCTGTGGACTCCCAACTAATTATACAGCCGAAAGCTTTTAAAAATTCACAGCATACGCCTATTAACCGTGAATTAGAGCGGTTATTTATTTCTGCTGAACAAGTCTCGGCAAGATTGGGTGATAAATATATGGGGATCAACCATTTATTGTTTGCCGTATGGGAGTTAGATGACTTATCGATTGCTTTGATAGAAGCCGGTGGCAGTAAAGAGGCCTTTGTTAAAGCACAAGAATTATTGCCTAAGAGTAGTTATAAAAGCAGAGAGAGTTCTGGGGAGTTTGAATATTTGGCTAAATATGCCCGTGATTTGACTGAGCTCTCTCGACAAGGTGGCTTAGATCCCGTTATTGGTCGCACAGATGAAATTGATTTGGCAATTCAAGTATTATGTCGACGCATTAAAAACAACCCCATTATCATTGGTGAACCTGGCGTTGGTAAAACAGCCATTGTTGAAGGTTTGGCGCAGCGAATTGTTGCAGGTGATGTACCTGAAGATTTGATGGGTTGCTCTGTATTAGCAATAGATATGGGCTTATTGGTTGCTGGGGCAAAATTCCGTGGTGAATTTGAGGAGCGATTAAAACGTCTGTTGCAGGAGATTATGGATGCGGGTAATGTGATTGCATTTATTGACGAAATACATAATGTGGTAGGTGCGGGTAAAGCCGAAGGCTCAATGGATGCAGCTAATTTACTCAAGCCTGCATTAGCAAGAGGTGAAATACGCTGTATCGGCGCGACTACAAATGAAGAATATCGTAAACATTTTGAGAAAGATACGGCACTGATTCGTCGTTTTCAAATAGTTCGTGTGGATGAGCCTGATGATGAAACTACACTGATGATTTTGCGCGGGATTAAAGAAAAGTATGAGATGCATCACGGTATACGCATTACTGAAGCCGGATTACTTGCCGCTGTCCGTTTTTCACGACGTTATATTGCTGATCGATTTTTACCAGATAAAGCAATTGATTTAATTGATCAAACCGCTGCGACAGTGCGCATTGGGCTATCTGCTAAACCTGTTGAATTGCAAGTGTTAGATCGAAGATTAGTCGCGTTAGAAATAGAATATAATTCGCTGACTAACGAAATCTCTGATACGCGTAAACAAGCTGTCCACATTGAATTACAAGAGGTTCGTGAAAAAAGCTTGGCATTGACAGAACGTTGGGAACTTGAAAAACGGGCAATGACAGAAGTACAAAGTACGCGCAAGCTTTTGGAAGAAGCACGTTTGGAAATGGATCAAAAAATTCGAGAAGAAGACTTTGTTCGTGTAGCAGAACTACAGCATAAGGTCATTCCACAAGCAGAAAGAACGTTAGCAAAATACAGTGATATTGATACTGATGAGATTCGCATTCAAAAAAACTTTATTGATGAACAAGACATTGCTGCAACGGTAGCAAGGTTGACGGGGATTCCTGTTTCTAAGATGCTTGATTCAGAACAACAAAGATTACTCAAATTAGAGGATCATCTACGAGAACGTGTGGTTGGACAAGAAGAAGCAATAAAAGCCGTATCTAAGGCAATACGGCGAGCACGTACGAATATTCAAGATGCGAATCGTCCACTAGGTTCTTTTTTAATGCTAGGGCCAACAGGGGTGGGGAAAACTGAATTGGCTAAAACATTAGCTCAGTTTTTATTTAACGATGATGCTGCAATGGTTCGTATCGATATGAGCGAATTTATGGAGAAACATTCTGCCTCACGCCTTACTGGTGCGCCTCCGGGTTATGTGGGTTATGAGGAGGGTGGTTTATTAACAAATCAAGTACGTCAAAAACCATATAGTGTTATTTTATTTGATGAAGTGGAAAAAGCGCATCCAGATGTATTTAATTTGTTTTTACAATTATTAGATGAAGGTCGATTAACTGATAGTCAAGGTCAGTTGGTTAATTTTACGAATACACTTATATTGATGACATCAAATCTTGGTTCTGAATACATTGAGCCAGTAGAAAATGAAGAAGAACAGTTGCAGATGCAATCACTGATAATGGATAAAGTGCGCGGTCATTTTAGACCTGAATTTCTTAATCGACTTGATGACGTTTTGATTTTTAGACAATTAACGCTTGAGTCAATGAGGCCTATTGTTGATATTCAATTAAAACGTTTAGCTGCTTGCTTAAATGATCGTCATATACAAATTGAGATTGATGATGAGGCGAGTAATCGTTTATCAGAATGGGGCTACAATCCATTATATGGGGCACGTCCACTAAAAAGAGTGATACAAAATAAGCTTCAAGACCCTATAGCTGAATTTTTACTAAGTGGTTATCTTTTAGATGGGCAGAGAATTGAGGTAAGGGTAAATGAGGGTGAATTGGCATTTGCTTGTTTTGATAATGAAGAAATTAGTTTAAATTAATACGAAAATTCTCCAAACAAAAAGGTGGGTTAAATGGGGTCAGTACCTTTAGTGGGTCAAATTGAAGCGATAGTTTCTTCATTGAATTGGTTAGATTGGTTAGATTGGTTATATTTAGGAATTGCTTTTGTTCTTTTATGTATTTTGATCTTGCTGGTGTATCGTCGAAAACATGCTAACGAGATCAATAAACCTATTATTGCGGAGCTTACCGTTCCCGCTAAAGTAGTATTGCCTGTTAATTCATTAGTTACCATTTGGAAGCGTTTTGTTTCAGCAGTTCCATTCAGATTACGCCCAAAAGCGCTTAGAGCTCCTTTTTCTATTGTTATAGGTGATTCTGGAAGTGGGAAAAGCAGTATTATTGATAACTATGCCGATTGGCGTGGCCAAAATTTCCGTTTTTATCCTAGCTTTGTTGAAGATCCTTTATTGCAAATTTATTTGGGCTCGAAATCGCTAGTATTAGAGTTTGGATCTTCATTGATTTTTGATACGACTACTTCAGCTTTTCTTGCGCTAAAAAAATTATGGAGACACTTACCACCAAATCCTCAGGTAGTTATGGTTGTTGATGCCACGTCATTAATTACGCCTAAAACTGATGATTTACGAAAATTAGGGTATGCATTATTTGGTAAATTAAAAGTATTTGAAGAATTAGAAGAAAAATCACTGCCTGTCGTTTTAGCATTGAGTAATATGGATAAAATTCAAGGATTTGCTGAGTTTGCTTCTTTTTTAAAAGAGTCCGGAATTCCTATGCAATTTGATTTTACAGTTGAAAGCACTATAGGTGATTTGGAGTTTTGCTTAGATAGTTTTCAAATACATCTTAATAGAGCGTTGATTACGCAAAATTCCCAAAATTATCTAAAAATAGTTGAATTTATAAACAAAGCGCCTAGCTTGTTTCGTGTATTAATTGATTTTATTCGAGTAGCTGGTTTAGAGCACGTAAGTGAAGCATCGTCTATTATCAGACTATGTTTATTATCTAATCAAGTAAATAGCTTTGATTGCCTACCTTTTGCATTGCCTATTGGAATAGAGCAAAAGCCAAAATTAAATTTAAATAATCATGCTAAATTTGCATTTTTTTTAGCTTTATTGGGGGTGATATATTTTATAGGGAGTTATACTTATCAGCAAAAGATAGTAACAGAATCACGTGATAAAATCAAAACAGTTTCTACTACACCTATCCAATACTATTCCGATAAAATAAGTCCACTATTCCACGATTTTACTCCAAATTTAAATAAAAATCCCTTATTAACTTTCATGCCAAATTTCTTTATTGAAATTGAAAAAGAGAATAATTATTTATTAATAAGTGAAATTAGAAAAAATTATTTATTGCCGCTATTAAAAAAAATACAGAATGAGGATAATTCTTATTTTAAAACTATGCGACTGGTTGGATTGTTATATGCGACAAAAACCAATGGTATTGGGATGATATTAGACAAAAATCCGGAGAAAAACCCAATTGATATTATACTATATGGTAATTTAGTAGCTGATTATCTAGAACACAATACACATACTGAAGATATAGATTCTATCCTTAATGATATGGATATCAATAAATATCATTTTTATATCGATGACAATACATCATGGATTATGTTGTTTCATAGTTTAGAGCAATTACTTAAAAAACCTTTTGTGGAAGAAAAAGAAATCGAAACCCTAAAAGATAAATTAGTACCTTTTTTAGGTGTTATGGATAGCTTAGATTATTACGTCGAGCATGATGAGATTAGTGAATGGCTAAAAAATAACACAGGTTTGAGATTAAATACGCAAAATGAATCAGAATTACGTCAAAGGAATATTTTAAAATTACTAATACTAGTAAATAATCTTAAAATTGAAAGATATTATAATTGTATTGCTTCATCTTCATTAAAAGAATGTTTAGATGGGGTTAAAATCATACTTAACGATAAAAAAACCGATGATAAAAAATCTAGTATTGAATTTAATTTAGATAATAAGCATTTTGTGTTTGACCCTATACAATTTGATGACTTAATAATACGTAGCAAAATTAGTATGATGTTACGTAAATTTATAAATAGTCATAAGGTTTATGATGGATCAATTTTTTTTAGCACGTTACAATTTGATAATGATTTGAATATAAATTTTTATAAAAGTAGTGGTGTACCATTAACCACTAGAACAACTGTTGATAGACGATTTACCCATGACGCTTTTGAACAAAATGTAAAGCCTTCAGTTATTGCTATAACTGATGAAATTGAAAAACTTCCAATTGATATTAATGAAAAAAAACGATTTAATGAATTCATTTTCAAAAATTTTGAAGTTTACTCTGATGAGTACGTAAGTGCTTATTTGAATTATTTTAAGCAATTTCAGGTGAATATAGATTCTATATGGGGAATTAACTATGTAATTGATGATATACAAAAATCTAATTCTCAATTGCAAGATGTGCTAATTGATATCAAGACAAATACTAAACTCAATTTACCCGATGACCCTTATTTTAGATCATTTGCACAAAAATTAGCTGTATTTCGTTTTATTCATCAGTTAATGGAAGAAAAAAACGGAGTTTACCCAAGGTTTCAAAAATATCAATCTATGATGTCACAGATGCAGCATGAAATAAATTCACAGGACGATTATATTCCTAAGAAAACTGAAGAAAATGGAGATTTAAAAGCAGCTTTACCTTCTATAGGTCGAGTAGCTTGGGCTATGGATATGAATGAAGAAAGTTCTTATTTAAAACTAGTTCAAAATTGGTTGCAAAGTGAAGGAATTCAGGATGCTTGGCAACAACCATTTTTAGCACCTGTTCAAAAAGTAAAAGAATTTGGAACGAATGAAATAAATCAGATGGTGAATTATATTTGGTCAGATATTTGGGATTCAAATGTTTTACCTTTATTAAGTGAATTTCCTTTTTCAACTAATGCAGGTCTTGATAAAGAATTAACAATAGATAATTTAACAAGAATATTTCATCCTAAGCAAGGCGAGTTTTGGAATACATTTGGTCGATATTTAGCGCCAATGTACCGACTAAATAATGGTGTATGGGTGAGACGTCAAGAATTAAACAAAAGTGTTGTTTTGCCTGCTAATTTAACTGAAAGACTTAATGCCATTGCACGATTGACGAATAACCTATGGAATGAACAAGGAAATCCAAAGCCACTTGAGTTATTAGTAAAGCCAGGTCTTTTACCCACTTTTGATAATCAACAAATGCCCAATGCTCCCTTGGTCGCTTTAACCTATTTGAGAAAAGGCGGCGGATCTGTATTAGGTTTTAATCAGCAAAGTGAATGGCAAAAATTTTATGTTGAGTGGTGGAAAATAGAACCCACTATTGTGGGCATGGAATTTCGTAGAGATAATGATCCTGATAGAGCCTATGCTGATTTGAGTGTTTCAGATTCTAATTGGAGCTTATTTAGGTTATTACTGCAAGGACGTGTTATAAGTGGGCAACGTTATTATTGGTCAGTAGCGCATCCTAATTTTCCTAAGGAACCATTGGGCATAGAGTTTTTATTCCAGTCTAATCCATTTGCTCTTTTTTCTACTCTTTCTGGAAGTTAAATTAAATGTTATTTCTATCATCTTGGAAGGTCCATGTATTAATTTTTCTTTTTTTCGTATTAAGTGCTTGCTCCACTGTACCTACTCCACTAGCACCTCCTGAAATAATTTTTAATGTTTCTTCAGATATTCAGGCTAATAATGGTGGATTGTTCTATTTTGTTGTGCGTAGATCCAATGAGAAACAATTTATGTCGGATGTATATCAAGATATCGCTAGTAAGGTTTTTACAGACTTAAAGGACACAGATAATTTAGGCGTTTTTTCAATTGCTCCAGGATTCAATCAGGAATGCTTAATAACTCAACCCTCACAAGGATCAGTATCATTATATTTTTTACTTACGCAGCCTAATACACAGTGGAAAAAATTAATTAGTATGCCATTCCAAGAAATTTATGATGTTAAAATAAGGTCAGATAATCAAATTGATATTACTGATCATAAGTCATGGTACTCATTGTTTTAATATGTTAAGTTTCATAATACTTATGTATTAAATAGATTAATGGTAGTGACGATTAACAATGTATTATGTTCTAAATTTAATTTGTATTTTTAGGTGTTAAATGAGTGTAAGGAAAAAAGACTTATATAAAGTTTTAGGTGTTATTGATAGTGTAGAGTCAGGAGTAATAAAAGCATCCTATAAAGCATTAATGATGATTTATCATCCAGATAGATATGAAAATAAAGAAGAGTCTTTAAGAAAATCAATGGAAATTAATGAAGCTTATAATATTTTAATTGATCCTGTTAAACGCAGAAACTATGATATGGACAAATTAAGATATGCTGTTCAATCTGGCAAAAAAGACATTGATGAATTAAATTTATTGGAAAAAAAACATGAAACCTTAAATAATATAAAGATACTATTAAATGAATCTGAAAAAATTTTAAATATACTGGATATAGACTGAAATTTTTTCAATTCAATCGATATTTGTATATAGAAATAATGGTGAAAATACCTGTATAATTTGCACAACCTGCAAAGTCTCATATAGATTTTGAGGAGGTTCCAGTAGATAAAACTACTATTCGACATGTAATCTTATTGGCAAGAATTTTTTCGCTTTCTAACTGGGATAGTTTAATTGTTTAATCAATATTGTTAGTTGATTGCAATTTACTTCGTCAAAAAATTAGCAGAATCGACCGTTTTGAACTCCATTGCTAGATGGATTTATCGCAGGCTTACTTTGCTTCTCTATTTTGCTGACTTTGAATGCAGGGCAGCGCGGTATAGAAATAGAATCAATGACGGATGACGGTATAATTGCAGAATGGATGCAAATTTTACGTTCAATTTAGGGTAATAATATTCCAAGTGCAGATGGACATCTTATAACTCGTTGGAATTCAGATCCGTATGCAAAGGGATCCTATTTCTAACATTAGGTGTGAATGAGAGCGCCGCTGATTATCAAGAATTAATCTGAGTTCGAGATAAAAGTTATTGATAAAATTTTTTTTATTTCGTTTCAAAAATTTTCCGAGGCCAAATCAATCAATTGAATGGTATTTTTGTCTCTAAAACGATAAAATTGAAAAGGAATTATCAAGAGCTTAAAAAATTTGCAAAACTTTAAGCTTTAATACATTGATTTTAAAAGATAAAAAATTTCAATTTCTAACGTCGAACTGAGGTTACTTAGCAGTCAAAGTAGATTGGGTTACAAGTAATTATAAATGTTTAATTAATGAAAAATGAGGTTAAAAAATGCCTATTACAAAACCATTGCAAATATCTGAGCTAAAAATATTTAATGACACTGAAATGCATAATGCTTCTATTGAATGGCAAGCTGTTTATGTTTCAGCAAATATATATTTAAATGATAACAATTTATGTAAAATGGATCTTATAAGAAGCATTGTTTATTGGAAAAAATCTAAAAACACAACTATTGGTTTTTTAAAAAGTCTTATTGTAGATCCACGTGGTCTCGATTGGATCAATGCACTTGAAGAAGATGTTCAGTCAAAAGGAAAAAAAATAATTTCTCAAGCGGAATATGATGCAGTGAATTATATGCAGACTTCATCAAACGCAATTCTAAAAGATATACTTCGTCATGCGGAATTAAAATACAGAAATACAGTGTCCGATGGCATTAGTTGTATGAGTTCAGTTTCCGCTCTTAAATCTGCGATTGATTCTACACAAACCGTTAAAATTAACGCTGCTGTTTCTGTAACTCCAGCTATTTTAGGTTTTACTCCAGATTTACCTTCCATTTGCAAAGAAATGATGAGAGGGTTAGATCAGGGTTTCATTGAGACGACTATATTTTATCTTGGGAATATAATTGGTGAAAAATTACTTGAAAAACTTAATACTTTTATTCCATATGTTGGCACCGTTTTAAATGGGGTTAGTACAATAAAAACCGGTATTCAATGTGCACAAAGAGGTTTTGAAGGTTATAAAACCCGTGAGCGTAGTCGAAGCGTTAGGCCTGGTACACCTCAAGCAGCAGTAGAAGCATTGCGAACAATATTAATTAGAGACGTTGTTGAATTAGGAATTCAAACAGCTGAGTCAGCTGCGGAGTTTAGTTGTGGCGTTGCATCACTTGCTACAGGAACTGACGCTGGAAAAGCTGCAGTTAGTGTTCTAGTTGCGATCGAAAGTATTATGCGATTAATTCACAATGTTATAACAGAGTTTATGGAAATTAATAAAGCTAATGAACTTATTCAATCTGGAAAAATTGAAATGTCGATACTGAGCACATGCCCACTCTTAGGTGCTCAAATTATAGCGGTCGCTCCACATAGCGTACTTATAAATTATGCATATAGTATTGTAGATGAGGTACCTAATTTTGGAATTGTAGCTGAGCAAAATAAGATGAAGATACTTTGTGAAGATATATCTGAATTAAAAGTAAGTGCGCTTGAAGTTTTAAAGAGATCTAGATTTATTGTT
>Ga0209297_1002448_pt1 | contig 10254 bp, 7 predicted proteins | sample S_130805_MF_Meta_FD_187322 | JGI IMG/M metagenome (GOLD analysis project Ga0209297, IMG submission 187322) | Freshwater microbial communities from Lake Simoncouche, Canada to study carbon cycling - S_130805_MF_MetaG (SPAdes) (version 2) | ecosystem: Environmental > Aquatic > Freshwater > Lake ... | reverse complement strand
AATAAATAAATGGGGAATGCGGGAGTGGTTTGCGCTAACTTTTTTAATGGGCGCATTCTTTATCGCTGGCCAAGTTTATGAGTACGCCCTATTAGTAAGTGAGGGCTTATCACTCTCATCAAATGCCTACGGCTCAGTCTTTTATATGACAACCGGCTTTCACGGCCTGCATGTAACAGGTGGCTTGATCGCTTTCTTAATTGTTTTAGTAAGAGTATTTAGAGCGCAAAAATTTGGTCACAACCAAGCAACCACAGCGATTGTGGTCTCCTACTACTGGCACTTCGTAGATATTGTGTGGATTGCACTTTTCTCTGCGATCTACCTGATTAAGTAGCCGAATATGAAATTCTTATCGAGATATCGCCGCCATAGATTTGCAGCTCCCTTACTTTTAATGGCAGCACTCGCCGCCCTCGGCTTTACCTACTCAGTTGCAACCGCAGCTCCTGCTAGCAACTCAATGAGTGCATCTGCTAAATCAACCTTAATTGCAGAGGGTCAAACCATATTTCTAAAGGGTTGCTCCTCTTGTCATGGTTTAAACTCTGAAGGTGGCGCAGTTGCACCATCCCTAATTGGTGTTGGCGCAGCTTCAGTTGATTTCCAAGTTGGCACCGGACGTATGCCAATGCAGGATATGAGCCAGCAAGCAATGCGTAAGACACCACTTTATAATGAAGAAGAGGTTGCTGCCCTTGCTGCCTATGTTGCATCCCTAGCACCCGGACCTGCTTCATTAACAAATGAAGAGATTACTTGGGAGCGAGATGGCAATACCGCTGATGGTGGTGAGTTATTTAGAAATAACTGCGCGATGTGTCATAACTTTGCTGGCCAAGGTGGCGCATTAACTCAAGGAAAATATGCGCCGACCTTGATGGGGGTTGAACCAAAACATATTTATGAAGCGATGATTACCGGCCCGCAAGCAATGCCAGTGTTTTCTGACAAAGTTATTACCCCGGAAGAAAAACTATCAATCATTAAGTGGATTAAAGCTGCAGAGAGTGAGCCAAATTTAGGTGGCGCCGCTCTTGGACGGGTAGGACCTGTTACTGAAGGTTTACTAATTTGGACTCTAGGAATTGGTTTATTAATTGGTATCGCTGTCTGGCTTACTGCAAAGGCTAGGTAAATATGTCAAAAGAGTTAGAGCCGCTTAGCGATCCTGGATTACCAGAACACGTTCACCGTAAAGCAGATATTGATCCAATTGCGGCAAAACGAGCAGAGCAACAGGTTGCAATCTTGTTCTCACTCTCCGCCCTGGGCACACTTTTGTTTATCTACTCATTCTTCTTTGTTAAAGAGGATGTTTTTATTTTCCTACCAATTTTAGGAAATACCAACGCTCACCAACTAGGTATTGGTCTTGGTATGGCATTTGGACTTTTCTTTATTGGCATCGGCGCAGTTCATTGGGCAAAAACATTAATGCCTGATCAAGAGGTAATTGCATATCGTCATGAATTAAAATCAGAACCAGAAGATCGCGATGCATTGGTTAAAGCTGCTAAAGAGGGCGCACAGGCTGCTGGCTTAGGTAGAAGACCATTAATTAAAAGGAGTTTAATTGGCGCAGCCGCCCTTGCTGGTCTTCCTGGCGTAATAATGCTGAGAGATTTAGGACCACTTCCCGGCAAAGATCTTGAGAAAACAAACTGGAAAACTGGTACCCGGTTAGTTACCGATCCAGGTGACAGACCAATTAAAGCTAGTGATTTAGAGGTTGGCGCTGTTGCTCAAGTTTTACCTGAATTACTACCCGGACAAAAGCGCACCTTAGAAGATATTGGCAAGGACGCAGTTTTGTTAATTAGATTACGTCCTGCTGAGTTTCAATTAGATGCCGAGCGACTTTCCTGGACCCATGAAGGAATTATCGCTTTCTCAAAGATCTGCTCCCATATGGGATGCGCAGTTGCGTTATATGAACAAACCACAAAACATTTACTTTGCCCATGTCATCAATCAACCTTTGATGTGACTCGCGCTGCCAAGGTAATATTTGGACCATCAGCTCGCCCCCTACCCCAACTTGCAATCACGGTAGATATGGAAGGAAACTTAATTGCCAAGCAGCCATTTAGTGAACCGGTTGGCCCTAGCTTCTGGGAGAGGTCATCATGAGTGCACGTGAGCGCGTAGCGGGAACAGTTGCTAATTATGTAGATGAGCGAACAGGTGCTGCGGCATATCTAAAGAAGAATCTACAAAAGGTATTTCCTGATCACTGGTCATTTATGTTGGGTGAAATTGCACTCTACTCATTTGTTATTTTATTACTCTCAGGTACCTTCTTAACCTTTTGGTTTGATCCTTCAATGCGAACTGTGGTTTATGAAGGAAGTTATCAACCATTAAAAGAGGTTGAGATGAGCGCCGCATACGCATCAGCTCTTCATATCTCATTTGATGTTCGTGGTGGTCTACTGATGCGCCAGATTCACCACTGGGCAGCTTTGATATTTATGGCAGCAATTGTGGTTCACCTACTTCGAGTTTTCTTTACCGGTGCATTTCGTAAGCCACGTGAGTTCAACTGGCTGCTTGGAATTGGCCTATTAACTCTTGGAATTGTTGAAGGCTTCCTTGGTTACTCACTTCCGGATGATCTTTTATCTGGAACTGGACTTCGAATTGCGCAAGCAATTATTCAAGCACTGCCAGTAGTTGGTACCTACATCTCATTCTTCGCCTTTGGTGGCGCCTTCCCAGGGGAAGTATTTATCCCACGTATTTACACCGCACATATTTTATTAATTCCAGGAATCTTCCTAGCTTTAATTACCGTGCACTTAATGTTGGTTTGGTACCAAAAACACACTCAGTATCCAGGTCCTGGTAGAACTGAGAAAAATGTTGTTGGTTATCCATTAATGCCTACCTACATGGCAAAAGCTGGTGGATTTTTCTTCATCGTATTTGGTGTTACTGCATTCCTAGGAGCAGTTGCATCCATTAACCCAATCTGGCTCTATGGTCCTTACACACCAGGACAGATCTCTGCCGGCTCTCAACCTGATTGGTATATGGGTTGGCTAGATGGTTTGGTTCGAATGGCACCCCCACTTGAAACTCACGCCTTCGGTCACACAATTTCTTGGAATATTTTGCTTCCAGGTTTAATTATTCCTGGCATCTTATTTACAGGTATGGCGCTCTATCCATTTATTGAAAGTTGGATAACTGGCGATAAGCGAGAGCACCACCTACTAGATCGCCCACGGAATGTGCCAAATAGAACTGCTCTTGGCGCTATGGCTCTTACCTTCACCCTAATTGCATTAATCAATGGTGGAAATGACATTATCGCCACTCACTTTGATCTAACTATTAATCAGATTATGTGGTTCTCTCGTATTGGCATCATCGTGTTGCCACCACTGGCCTTTGTGATTACCAAGCGTATTTGTCTTTCATTACAGCGAGCAGATCGTGAGTTAGTGCTGCATGGCAAAGAGACTGGCAGATTAGTAATGCTGCCAAGTGGTGAGTTTATTGAGATTCATGAAGAGTTAACTCCAGAGAAGAAATACGCCCTGACTCAACATGAACAACCAAAGGCAATTGAACTTGTAACAGAGGATGCCCAGGGAGTATTAAATCCAAAGGGAATCAGAGCAAGGCTGCAAGCAAGATTTAGCGCAGCAAATGCTGAAAATATTGCCAAGCCAACCGCTGCTGAGGTTAAAGAGTTAGAGGGCGGACACCACTAAGTTCTCTCCCCGCCTGTGATGGGCGGGGATTTTTTATCCTTGAAATTATCAATATATAAGCAATAATCAACCAGTGAATAAACGCATCTGCATCATTGGAGCAGGCCCAAGTGGAATTACCGCCGCTAAAAACTGTATGCAGGCGGGACTTGATTTTGTAGTATTTGAAAAAAATGACAAGGTCGGCGGAAATTGGGTATTTAACTCAAAGACTGGGCACTCAAGTGTTTATGAGAATACCCATTTAATTAGCTCTAAAAGTTGGTCTGAGTTTGAAGATTATCCAATGCCAGATAATTACCCAGATTATCCAAACCATATTCAACTACAGCAATACTTTGAAGGTTACGCCAAGCATTTTGGTATTTACTCAAAGATTAAGTTTGATCACGCTGTTAATAAGGTGACTCGGCAAGATAATGGTAATTGGCTGGTTAATCACACCGACAGCAATGGCACTGCTCAAAGTGAGATCTTTGGAGTATTGATGGTCTCAAATGGTCACCATAATGTGCCGAAGTATCCTCAGTACCCTGGTGAATACACCGGAAAGTTTTTACACTCCCATGATTTCAAAGGCGTAGATGAGAGTTGGCGAGATAAGCGAGTGTTAGTTATCGGAGCAGGAAACTCTGCTTGTGACATCGCAGTTGAATCAGCACGAGTTAGCAAGGTTGTTCATATGTCGATGCGAAGTCCGCAGTGGATATTTCCAAAATTTATCTTTGGCCAACCTGGGGATGTATTTGCGGCCAGAACCAGATGGCTTCCTAGAAAACTTCGCCAATATGGCTTAAAGATATTAGTCAGATTAATTCTGGGCCCCTACACAAGATATAACCTGCCAGAGAACACCACGCTCCCCCTAAATACACATCCAACCCTTAACTCAGATCTACTTGATTACATCCGCCATGGCCGGATTAAACCAATAGGTGCGATTAAATCCTTTAATGGATTAACCGTTAACTTCACCAATGGCTCATCTGAAGATTTCGACATAATCTGCGCCTGTACTGGTTTTTGGACTGAGCTGCCCTTCTTTGATAAATCATTTATTGATTTCAAAGATTTGGAAAAGGTTCCTCTATATAAAAAGATGATGCATGAGAAGTATGAGAATCTTTACTTCATTGGCTTATTTCAACCAATTGGCTGCATTTGGCCACTGGCTGATTACCAAGCGAAGCTTGCCACCCAAGAGATTCTAGGCAAATATAAACGCCCTAAAGATATGAGATCGGCAATTGATCATGAGGTTAAAAACCCTCACTTTGATTTCGGACCAGGACAAAGGCATGCAATTGAAGTTGATTACCATACTTTTCGAAATGAATTAAAGGCGGAGCTTAAAAAAGCTGGTATTGATATTGGCAGGCCACCTGCTGGTAATAAGAAACTTTATAAATCCTACGTTTAGTTACTTAACCTTTATGGCCGGTAGCCATTGATCTCTTACTACTTCCCAACCAGCATTTATTTGATCACCCAGCCAATTTGAAGTTGAAATTACATGTGCAGTGAGCCAGTTCATGCTCAGCACAATATGTACATATACCCAAGACCAGGTGATCGCTATTTGATTGATAAATGAACTCCAGGTGCTATTTAAGTTATCGATAATCCATTTTGAGGAGGAAATTACATGTGCAGTGAGCCAGTTCATGCTCAGCACAATATGTACATATACCCAAGACCAGGTAATTGAAACTTGGTTAACAAATGCTCCCAACTGCTCAGGGAAATTAATTATGTAGTTCTTTATCTCAACATAAGGATCTTTACCTAAAATAATTATTATCAAGATACCAAGGATAACCAGCCCTAAGAAGCGATAGATATATCTAAACTTTCGATTTTTTGTAATATCAAATGGCCGCTTACCAGCAAACATATCGATAAAAGCAAAGGCAAGCGCTGGCAGAGGCAGAAAGACAAAGCTGGTTAAAATAAAATCACCAGGGGTTAAGTCAAGTGTCTTTAGGTAGCTAACAGCAAAGATTGAAACAAAGCTAAAGCAAACGATTCTAAATGCCCCGCGGGGAATTATTTGGTCCAAGATATTTGCCTTAGTGAATTTATGTGAAACTAAACCAAGTAGTTGGGGAAGGATAAAAACACCACAGCCAGCCAGCAAATACTTATTAAAGCCAATAAATGGCTCAGCTAGCAGGTAAAAAATACCAGTCTTAAAAAGTATCGCTCTAATCTCCTGCACCAACCCAGGTTTTTTCAGTTCAACGGTTAATTTGGCGAGGCGAACTGGATATAGATACCAAGCTATCTCTTCAATTAGTAATCGAATAGCAACTGCTATACCAGCAATTAAACCGATTTGGTTTGCATGATCAACAATTGGTAGCTCTAATTTTGAAAGGCCAGGGAGTGCGCCAACTAATTTGCTTACGCTCCAGCCGGTAAGTAGTGAGGCAAGGACATAATCTGTTCCCCGTTCCCATAATGTTGAGAAGTTCTTAACTCCTCGAGTAAGGGGGCGAAACTTGCTAGCAATTAGGCCAGGAGTAAAGAAGATCAATGCCACACCAAGTCCAGTAAATACTGCCTCTTTGGAATTAAAGTTTCCATTGGCAAAGATAAAGTTTAAGTATAAAAACGCACCAAAAAAGCCAGCAAGTGCATCAAAGACACCAATACACATCAAAACTGTTAGCGGAATTAACTCCAATGGAAGTGCTTGATTATCAATTTGTTGCAATCCGATAAAACTCACAATTAAAGCGGCTGGAATACTTAACAATGCCAAATTACCCAATACTGCACGTAGATATCTTCCATCTAAAATGGTTCTAGCAAGCAGGCCGGAGAATCCAGAAATGCCTATTGCAACTGAGGTTGAGAGATCATCTAGGGAATTAAATAAAGTGGTATTTATATACCAGCGGCGATCTCCCCAGGCTTGTTGACCTTCACGATCTGCAAGTTTGGCAGCACCCACACCACCAAGATCACCCATTGAGTCATCATTATTTTCATGAGATGCGGCAGGGTTTTCATCAAATTTATTTGAACCAAAACCAAGTAGCGATGAACCAACTGCAAATGCGACTAACGCCAGTGATGCTGTTCCTACTGGGTCTGAGGTTGGGTCATACGGTTTATATTGATTGCGAAATACTTTGTTTTTATTTGTGACTAATAAATCTGGACAGTTATTGTCAAAGTGCAGCTCACCATCTAGATCCTTACAAAACAAAGCTGTCTTAGAGCTAACAACGCCGTTGTCATCCAAAATCTCAACTTGTAGTTCATGATAACCAGGCTTTAAATCATCCGGGATTTTAATGTCATTGGCATTTAGCTGCGGCACATCACCTGTAAGTAACTGATCAAGAATAACGCGATTATCCTCAGCTAAAGCAAGTGATGGTGAACCAACATTAAACAATAAGATTACAAATAATAAAATTAAGTTACGCAACTTCATTTACTTCTCACCGTAACTCGAACTCTTTGATTCTTTTTAACCCCAGTAACTGAAATTTCAGCTTTATTTGGCGCTGCCCCACTTGCCCTAGGAGCAGGCTTGATATTGATCAAAGTTGGATTAATAGCAGGCGCTGGCTTAATTGGACCTGGAGTAATTGTGGTTATCTGGGTCGAATTAAGATCCACAGTTTTTGTATTTAGATTTGCTTTTGAAATTACGGTAACCCTGACTCGCTGGCCACTCTTAAGTTGCGAAATAGAGATATTCGCCGAATTTCCAGAAGTTGATTTAGTTAAATTCAACTCTGCAATCTGTGTTGGTGTGATCACCACAGTTCCATCTGGAACCGAAACGCTTGGCGCGTTTGATGGAACGGTAGAGGTTGAAGGTTTTGGCGTAGGTTTTACACTCTTAGTTGGAGTAGGCGTTGGAGTAGGCGTTGGAGTAGGCGTTGGAGTAGGCGTTGGAGTAGGCGTTGGAGTAGGCGTTGGAGTAGGCGTTGGAGTAGGCGTTGGAGTAGGCGTTGGAGTAGGCGTTTCAACTATCGGATCTCTAGGTGGTCTAGATACGGTAATGACTTCAAATACAACACTAATAGTGTGATTACTTTGAACATTTGAGAAGGTGTAGGTAGAAATCGCGCCCTGAGATGCACCATCAACTAATACATTACTTATTCGGTATCCAGATATTGGCGTAAACACATAGCTTTGATTACTCCCAGCTGTAACAGATGTATTGCCTGATGCGGAAATTTGTCCATTTACATCTGCGCTAGCCGTAATTGTATAAATGTTTTGCCAGTGGGCATAAAGCGTTACATCACTTGCCACGCTTGGTGAGTAAGGGAAATTTATCGGCGTACCGCCATCTGCTGAGTCATACCAGCCAAGAAAATTTGCATTTGATTTTGTTGGCGCTGTTGGTGCTGTTGTGACTGACCCACCGGTGCTAAATGGCTCTGAATCAATACTATTTCCACCTTGAGAATTAAAGATAACTTTATAAAGTGCATACTTAAAATAAACTACGCCCTTATAGCCGTCACCCGCGCGGCTTCCAACATCTCCACCACCGCCGCCACAACCAAATCCAGTTGCTCCCGTTGCTGCGACTGCTGCAAGTCCAAGACCATCATTTCGGGAAGCACCATTTCCACCACAACTGCTACCACCGACTCCTCCAGTTACATCAGATCCACCGCCACCGCCAGCTGAGAAAAATCTTAATACTCCATCAATATTGGTTTGAATTCCGGTACCACCGACTCCGCCAACAGTTGCTGTTGCATTTCCACCGACGCTTCCTGCGCCACCACCGCCACCACCAGGATTACCAGAACCGTTTGCGCCATTACCTCCAGCATTACCGTAGAGAACATTTAGTGCTGCACCACCAACTTTGCCAGTTCCACTTCCGCCACCACCGGAACCACCTGCAACTCCCGCTCCGGCGGAATCGGATGTAAGTGCGCCACCACCACCGCCACCTTTGGCGACCAATGAGGTTGCACCAATATTTACTGATGAATCTCCACCAGAAGCTCCGGGATTTGGAGAACAGCCTGATCCAATTCCTCCGCTACCTCCGGCACCAACAACAACATCTATTGCACCAGTAATTGCAACATTAAGTTCTCTACGAAATGCTCCGCCTCCGCCTCCGCCTCCGACACACGAGCTACCTCCGCCAGCACCACCACCAACAATTACCACTTCGTTTATCGTGGTTAGTCCGGTCGGTGGAGTCCAAGTGCATGAATCTGTGTTCAAAAATTTTGTAACGTATGAGCTTCCACTTGAATATGTGGAATAGCAATCAACTTTGCGAAGTGAAAGCACTTTTAATCCCCAAATATCGGCATTTTCACTTCCTGCGCCAGTTCCGGCAACAAAACCAAACTTAAATGTTGGGCTATCAATCAATTTCTGTGGGAGCTGAAACTCTGTGATTGGAGTAGTCACAGTTGACCAATTGGTAGTACCAGTTGGCGCAACATAAATCTTGCCGGTTCCCAGATCTCCCTGCGAACGATCCTCGGGATCAATAACGATGCGAATTGCAGAACCTGTACCGGAAGCATTAAAAATTGATGTTGAACTAAGCGAAACACCAATGTCCCTATCGGAGGGTGCACTTCGAGTTGCTATTGGAACAGTACTCGGCCCTGCATCACCAGATTGAATAAACTTAGAATTTGTTGAATATATCCGGCAGTATCCATTCTGCCGAGTGTCACCTTGGCTTCCTCTAATAATTAAAGATTTGCGAGCGTAATACAAACCATCGTTTTGCGATGGGTCCTGACAATCAGAGCTTGTAAATGGCTTCTGATAAAAGTTACCCCAAGCATCAAATCCAATTCCAAGCAAAGCCGCACTCAAACCATTTTGAGAAACTGTATGCGCGGGTGAATAGCCGAGGCTTCCACCAGAAAAACCAAGTGAGCCCGTGCCCGCTTCTGTGTTGGATCCATCTTTCAAATAAAAAACTAAACCATCCGCCTGCGTTTCTGCCTCTGAAACACTATACCCAGCACCAGCATTAAAGGAGGTTCCCGTTTTATATCCCCAAAGAGCGAGATTGAAACGAACATCAATTCCACCTGTTGTTAATTTACTGCTTTTATAGAGTGCATAACCACGTTTATCTGTTTCATCTTTATCTGTCAGTCTTAATCTTTTTTCACTAGAAGCGTCAGGGGAAGTTATTAACGCTCCTGCTTTTGTGGGATCACCCGATGTATCAACTTCCCAGTTAGTTGTATCAATAGTTGTACCGGAAGAAAATGTATCCTCTACTAAAGTTTCTGGCACAGCAACAATTGCGGTAGCTTGTGGAATAAATGGTGACAAGGATGCCAAAAGCAGCCCGCAGAGGGCGAAACTTATGAACTTTCTAGCCAAGATTCACCCACTAATTAGTAAATAATCGGTGACTAGTTTATCAAAACTCCTATGTTAATAAGACCTTACACACTGGCTTAGGCCCAGCATTGGTATTTCCATACCGATGATGGGTAATTGAAACGCTCTGTTCAAGGAACCATCTGCTCATCTCAACATCACCCCTCGAGGTAATTGG
>Ga0209297_1002441_pt1 | contig 10278 bp, 5 predicted proteins | sample S_130805_MF_Meta_FD_187322 | JGI IMG/M metagenome (GOLD analysis project Ga0209297, IMG submission 187322) | Freshwater microbial communities from Lake Simoncouche, Canada to study carbon cycling - S_130805_MF_MetaG (SPAdes) (version 2) | ecosystem: Environmental > Aquatic > Freshwater > Lake ... | reverse complement strand
GTTTACGTTGGAGGGCAGGGTGCTACAAATGGATCCAACGGTACTGCAGGTGGTTGGAATGGCGGAGGAAGAGGTGGAAATAGTACGATGGGGTCTTCAGGAGGAGGTGCATCTGATGTACGGGTCGCTGGTACAGCGTTAACAAACCGTGTTATTGTTGCAGGCGGAGGTGGCGGATTTGATTATGAAACACCGGTTGCCTATGGTGGCGCAGGTGGAGGTTTGACAGGATTAGATGCGTATGGTACTGTTATTGTTTCAACGGGTGGCACTCAATTGGCTGGTGGCACAGGAGGTAATGCAAATTCCGTCGTGGGTGAAAATGGTTCTTTGGGTAATGGAGGGGGAAATGCCCTGTACAGCGGAAGTACTTATCAATATGGAGGCGGTGGAGGCGGTGGCTATTATGGAGGCGGTGGCGGTTCTCCATGGTGCGGTGGTGGAGGTGGCTCTTCCTATATCGGAGGTGTTACATCAGGATCTACAACTGCAGGTATGAGATCCGGAAACGGCGAGATAAAAATTGCATATAATGTTAGTGCGGGTTCTTCCTGGACTTTTACCAATGCCAGCTCAACCGGCAGAACCGGTCCGACACAGGTACAGGTCAATGCAGCATATACAGGAACTTCGCTCGAAGGAGGTGTGGTTATCAATACCCAGGGTATACAGGAATGGACTGTGCCTGTTACAGGATCATACAGCATCAGGGCTTCGGGTGCACAAGGTGCCAGAAGTGGCGGTTTAGGAGCTGATATTACCGGAACATTTAGCCTGACACAAGGTGAAATTATCAAAATAGTTGTAGGCCAAACCGGAGTTGATGGTTCAAGTTCAGGAACTATGGGAGGCGGAGGCGGAGGCGGATCCTATGTTGTAAGAGCTCCATACAGCAATGTGGCTTCAATCCTTGTTGCAGCAGGTGGTGGTGGCGGATATACCAATACAGGAGTAACCACAACAATGAACGCCTTTTCCACCGAATCAGGAGGAAGTACGTATTCTAGCGGGGGTGGTACATCAGGTAATGGTGGAAACTCTGGTATTGCTAATGGAGCTGCGGCAGGTGGCGGTGGTTTCCTGACAGATGGAACAAGCGGTGCGGAAGGTGATGTATACTCTGGTGGCGGTAAATCTTTTTTAAATGGAGCAGTGGGAGGAAATGAAGGACATACTCTAGGTTTAAATGGCGGTGATGGAGGATTCGGTGGCGGCGGTGGTGGCTGGCATAATACTTTAAATCGCTCAGGCGGCGGAGGTGGTTACAGCGGTGGCCAGGGCGGTACCTGGAGTGGCCAGCAATCAGGTGGTGGCGGTGGATCTATTAATGCGGGTACAAGTCAGACAAATACTGCAGCCAGTAGAAGTGGCAATGGCCAGGTGATCATTACTAAATTATAAAATACCCAATTACCCGATTAAAAACTAAAATAGAGAGAATCCCTAAAGTTTGTAGACTGAAGACTCGGATCATTATCAGGTATAATTCTTACCCCATTTTTTAAATACGGAACTATGAAATCCTACCTTATTATACTTTTCCTTTTACTAACATCAGTTAGTATACTGGCCCAGGCACCCACAATTTTGAACCTGATGGTAACAGGTTCAAATATAAAATGGTACGATTCGCCCACAGGAGGTACACAATACACAAGTCCGGCAACAACTAACCTGGTAAACGGACAAACCTATTATGCCAGCCAAACAGTGAACGGAGTCGAAAGCACTACCCGACTGCCGGTAACAGCTTCCGTTAATCCGCTGCCAGCCCCTTCATTTTCAACACAACCTGGAGCAACAGCAAATATAAATACTGATGTAACCTATACTACCCAAAGCGGAAAATCGAATTATGTGTGGACTTTTCCCGGAGCAGTTTCCACCGACTATACCATTACATCGGGAGGAACAAATACTGATAATACCGTAACCCTGAAATATGTAACCAACGGCAGTAAAACCGTTTCAATAAATTATACGTATAACGGCTGCACTGCTGCAAGCGCAACTTCATCAACACCTACAGTTGTATCAATGATTCCTCCCGGCAATGCACTGGCATTGGACGGAAATGATGATTTTGTAAACGCCGGTAATAATGCTTCGGTTCAGATTTCACAGGGTACCCTTGAGGCCTGGATAAAAACTCCAAATGCCGGTGACAGTTACAGGGGTATAATAGTGAAGCAATTCGCCTATGCGCTGTTCCTTATGGATAATGTACTCATTGCCTTTCAATGGACTGGTGGCGTGGGCGAAATTTCTACCGGTATCAATCTGGCAGATAACAGATGGCATCATGTGGCCTTGTGTTTTGATTTCGGTGTAAATAATGGTTCGTTTATTTATATTGATGGGGAATTAGCAAAGACCTTTACCTATCCATTGGCTAATCAAAGTGTAGCATTGGGTATAGGTAATGGCAGTGTTAGCAGCGAAATCCAAAACTTCCAGGGCTCGATGGATGAAGTCCGTGTTTGGAACACCGTCAGATCCCAGGCGCAATTACAATCCGCGCTGTATACAGAATTAGCCGGAAATGAAAGTGGTTTAGTGGCTTACTATAACTGTAACGAAGGCGTTTCCGGTGGCGACAATACCGCCATCACTATCCTAAATGACAATTCAGGCCATGGAATCAACGGCGCTTTAACCAATTTCGCTAACACAGGAACTACTTCCAATTTTGTTGAGAGTTACGCTCTGGTAGTTCCGGTTCCTGCAGCAGCTACCAGCCTTACAGGCACAGGTTTTACCGCCAACTGGGCTGCTCCAGCTACAGGTACGGTGAGCAGTTACAAGCTGGATGTTTCCACTTCTTCAACATTCGGTTCTTTTGTTACCGGCTATCAAGGTTTGGATTGCGGCACCAGCCTGTCGCAGGCGGTGAGTGGATTAACTGCCGGAACTACCTATTATTACCGTGTAAGGGCTGACAAAACAAGCGTAACCGGCTCGGGAGGCTATTACCGTACACCTGCAACGGTTACCACTTTGGCATTGCCAACTCTGGCAGCAACCACTGCCGTTACTTCCATCACGGGTGCTACCGCCAGCAGTGGCGGAAATATTACCTCAAACGGAGGAGCCTCCATTACGGCCCGTGGAGTTTGCTGGAGCACAACCACCAGCCCCACTACCGACGACAGTAAAACAAGTGATGGCTCAGGAAGCGGGATTTTTACAAGTGATATTACCGGACTTACTGCAACTACAACCTATTATGTCCGGGCTTATGCCACCAATAGTGTAGGTACTAACTATGGGTCAGAAGTGAGTTTTACAACCGCAACTCCATTGCCGGCTATTGGAGGCAGTTACCAGGGTGGCGTTCTGGCCTATATCCTGGTTTCAGGCGATCCGGGCTACAATGCCAGTGTGCAACACGGATTAATAGCCACAACAAGCGATGTAAGTGCAAGCTATTGGGGCTGTCTGAATATTGTAATATCAGGAGCTGACGGAATAGTTATCGGAACAGGAAACCAAAATACTTTGGATATTGTAGCAGGTTGTGCCACTGCGGGAATAGCTGCAACTCTGTGCAACGATTTGACTTCGGGAGGTTATTCCGACTGGTATTTACCCAGCAAAGACGAATTATACAAATTGTACTTAAACCAGGGACTTATTGGAGGGTTTAGCAGCGCTGAATACTGGAGTTCTACCGAAGAGAGTGGCTATAACGCTTTTGTAGTCAATTTCGGCTCAGGCAATGTAACAGGAAAGGCAAAGGTGGATGCTGTAAAACCATCCCGTGCCATCCGTTCTTTTTAACAATATGCGATTAAAACACCTAATGTATTGCTGATAGCCACCAAACAATAGCCCTGATGCTTCTGTTTAAAGCAGGAATATTAGTCTGACATATAGCTGTACTTTATACCTGATACTATATTTCAAACAAAAAAAATCTAAAATTATTTTCTATACAATTCCATTCCACCTGGTAATTAATCCGCTCATCCCTCCCTTCCCTACTCTTCCCTCATCCCTAACCCCTAAATCCTAACCCCCAACCCCTTATCCAAGAAACGGATTGTTCAGCTTTTCGTACCCTATTGACGTTTCAGGCCCATGGCCCGGATAAACAGTATAATCATCGGGCAGCGAAAACAGCTTAGTGGTAATGCTATGATATAAAACATCAAAATTTCCGGTTGGCAGATCGGTGCGGCCTATGCTGTCGCGAAACAGCACATCACCCGAAATCACATAACGTTCGACATGGTTAACCAGGCAAACACTGCCGTCAGCATGCCCCGGTGTATAAAGCACTTCGACCGATCCGTTGCCATAAGTAATGCTATCTCCTTCCGCTACAAAGTCGCCCGGAATAATAAGGTTCTCGACCTTAATTCCGAATACCGAACCGAATTCAACAGCCGTTTCCCAGAACATCTTACAGTCCTTATGGCATTGCGGCCTGAGGTTAAACGTGTTACATACCAATGTATTGCCAACAATATGATCGATATGAAAATGCGTATTTACCATGCCTGCAGGGCTCAGCTGATTGCCGGTGATATAGCCGAGCAACTCGGTTTCTTCCCCCGTGTACTGGCATGCCGGGTCCACAATCAGGCATTTGCCTGTATCGTCAGTTAAAACATAGGTGTTCACACCAAAGGAGTTAAAAGTAAAACGTGTGATATTCTTTTTCATGACTGGCATTTATTTTGGGTCTGGTTTTGGAGGTAGATTGTTGGAAAAAGTGCTTAGTGCTTAGTGTGATTATGCATAAATTCAACCTATTTCTAATGGGGGCAAACGAAAAGATCCGGTTTGGAACTCGGTACCCGGTACTTTTATCGTTTTCGTGGAATACCTAATGGGCTATTGTATCACGCAAAGCTACATAAAGAAGCAACAAAGTAACACAAAGATTTTGACCGGCAGCAACTAAAAACAAGATTCGGCCGGTAGATAAATTCTTAAACAAAGAACCGCGGATATTTGTTAATTTAGCGGGTCGAAAAATAGCCGGACAGAAATGAAAATACCAAGAGTAAATGAAAGGGTGAAAATTGTCAGATGGCCTGGTTTGCTGCTGATTATATGGCTTTTTTCGTTTACAGCATCTGCCCAGTTTTACAACGGATCGCAGCAAACTTTTGGTAAAAACAGGGTTCAGTACACCGATTTCCTCTGGACGTATTTCCGGTTCAACAATTTTGATGTGTATTATTACCTCAATGGCAAGGAACTGGCCCAGCATACTGCCGATTACGCCGGTAAATATATTCCCGAAATTGAGAAAAAACTGGAAACCACCCTCGACCGGAAAACCCAGTTTATAGTTTACAACACTTATGCCGACCTGAAGCAAAGTAATATTGGGCTGATGAATCAAACCCAGTATAATACGGGAGGCATCACGCATATTATCGGCACAAAGGTATTCCTGTATTTCGATGGCGACCTCAATCACCTCGACCGGCAGATACGAGGCGGAGTGACACGACTGCTTCTCGAAAATATTATCTATGGCGGATCCATTGGGTCGCAGGTTAAAAACAGCACCCTGATAAATCTTCCTTCGTGGTACATTGACGGACTCGTTTCCTACTACAGCCGCAACTGGGACACGGAACTCGACAACAAAGTGAAAGATGGCATAGTCAGCGGGAAATTCAAACAGTTTAACCACCTGATCGACGACGATGCAGTGCTCGCCGGCCATTCGCTGTGGAGGTTCATTGCCGAAAAATATGGTGAAGACAATATTGCCAATATCGCTTATATGACCAGGGTAAACCGCAGTGTCGAAAGTGGCTTTCTGTATGTATTGGGTATTTCATTTAAAAAAGTCATAGCCGAATGGTACGATTGGTACAATCAAATTTATGCAGCCGAAAGCAAAGCTTATAGTCCCTATAATCCGAAAATTCCCTTTAAGCTGAAACGCGACCGTGTATACGACAACCTGCGGATCAGTCCTGATGGCAATAAAATGCTTTATACAGTTAATGAAAAAGGATTGTATAAAGTGTATCTGTACGACCAGCCGACAGGTAAAAAGAAGCGGATCTTCCGCAAAGGATTCCGTACCGACGAAAAGGTCGATTATTCGTATCCCCTGCTGGCATGGCATCCCACGGGAAATGTGGCAGCCATGATTATCGAGCGGAAAGGCCAGCTGTATCTGTATTTCTACGATATGGAAACCCGTACATGGCAGAGTCAGTTCCTGTTCAATTTTCAGAAAGTTCTCGATTTTTCGTATTCCCCCGATGGACGCTCGTTTGTAATGTCGGCAGTGCAGCACGGGCAATCCGATATTTATATGTACAACATTGCCGCCAATTCGGCCGAGCCGGTTACGCAGGATGTTTACAACGATTTAAATCCCCGGTTTCTGGCCAAAAGCAACCGTATTATCTTCAGTTCGAACCGGCCCGATGACACATTGCGATTTACAAAAGAGAACCTGCGATCGTACGACGGACTCGAAAATAACGATCTCTTTATCTACGAAAGAGGCTCCGGCAGCCTTGTGCTGAACAGGGTTACCAAAACCCGCCTGGCAAACGAAATACTTCCCATATCCTACAGCCCCGGCTATTTTACCTACCTCAGCGATGCCAACGGGGTATATAACCGCTATGCCGCAACATTCGACAGTACCGTGGCATTTGTGGATACAACCGTTCACTACCGGTACTATACACAGACATTCCCGCTTACAAATTATCCGCGCAATATTCTTTCGCAGGATGTAAGTTTTACCGGTCGTAAAACTGCCGAACTGGTTTTTGAGGATAATAAGTTTCATATTTATACCGGCGATGTTCAGGCCGGGAAAGTCAGCCCCCTTGCGAGCCTCGAACAATCAAAATATATGCTCAGCCTTGAGGAAAAAGCCATTAAGGAAAAAGAAGCCGAGGCCATACGTAAACTTAAGCCTGAACTTAAAGTGAAGCGGAAACGCTTTGTAGCCGTTTACGAAGATGAGATGCCACCTGCAAAAGCCGATACCACTGGAGTGGATATAAACAATTACCAGATTTCGGGCGATCTGGCAACAGGTAAAACTTCTGTCCGCAGATCGCGTGTACTGCAGCCCGAAATTACAGGGGGCATCATTAAACTTCCCAGACCGCGAAATTATAATGTCGAATATTCAGTTAACCAACTGATCAGCCAGCTCGATTTTTCGTACCTCAATCTCAGCTACCAGCCATACCTCGGTTTCTCAGGTCCTGTGTATCAGAACTCACCCACCAATGCCTTGTTTGTGCTGGGCGGCACCGACCTGCTCGAGGATTACCGCATACTGGGAGGCGTGCGCCTTAATGCCAGTCTGGTTCACAACGAATTCCTTTTTGGCTATGCCGACCTGAAGCATCGCCTCGATCGTGAAATATATTTTCACCGCACAGGCTTCGACGTTTCCTATTCCGATGCCTATGTGCGGCATCGCATACACGAACTTCATTATGTGCTGCGGTATCCTTTCACCGAAGTGTTTGCACTCAAAGGCACAGCTTCCCTGCAATATGACAGACCGTATGTGATGGCCTACGATTATCCGACTGCCAGCAATACCACAGCTACAGGCAATACCTGGGGCATTGCAAAAGCGGAACTGGTGTACGACAATACCCGCGAAATAGGCACAAACCTGATGGTAGGACTGCGGTATAAAATATTCGGCGAATATTACCAGCTGGCTAAAAAGCAATCGGTGAATATGATAGTGGTAGGATTCGATTTCAGGCATTATACCCGCATTCACCGCTCATTTATCTGGGCAAACCGCCTGGCAGGAAGTACTTCTTTCGGGAAAAATAAGCTGTTGTACTATATGGGTGGCGTTGACAACTGTCTGAACCCGGGCTTTAACACCGAATACCAGATCGACTATACACAGAATTACGCTTTCCAGACCCTGGCTACCAGTATGCGTGGCTTCGATCAGAATGTGCGCAGCGGAAACACCTTTGCACTCCTGAGTTCCGAATTGCGCTTCCCCGTATTCAGATATTTCCTGAATAAGCCGCTGCGTTCCGAATTCCTGAATAACTTCCAGATTGTGGGATTTACAGATATCGGTTCGGCATGGCAGGGACTCAATCCGCTTACCGAAGAAAATACATACTACACGCGTACCATTCCCAGACCACCACTCGATATTACTGTCCAGGTGCAGAAAGATCCGCTGATTGCCGGGTATGGCTTTGGCTTGCGTAGTACGCTTTTTGGCTATTTCCTCCGTGCCGACTGGGCCTGGGGAATCGAAGACCAGGTGGTTCAACCTCAGGTGTTTTACATTTCGCTTAGCCTCGACTTTTAACAGCATGTTTGTAGTGGCATAGTCCGAAAATAATATAGCATACCTCTACCTCTCATTTCAACACATAATAATTATGAGCACTCAGGATATTCTTTTATTAGCAGTAATCGGCCTGGCAGCCGGTGTGTTTGGTGGTATGGTAGGATTGGGAGGTGGCGTGATTATGATTCCTGCCATGATCTATTTTCTGGGAATGAACCAGATTTCGGCACAGGGAACCAGCCTTGCCGTGATGCTCCCGCCTGTTGGCATACTCGCCGTAATGAATTATTACAAATCAGGACAGATCAATTTAAAATATGCCTTGATCATAGCCATTGCTTTTACTATCGGCGGGTACTTCGGATCGAAAATAGCCCTTACTATCCCGGTGGCAACAGTAAAGAAAATATTCGGACTAGCGTTGATCGCCATTGCCCTGAAAATGATTATCAAAAGCTGACAAATACTGCCTGTAAGTATCAAACGTATTCCTCCTTTCATGACAAAGCTACCCGACGATTCAATTACAGAGTTTATACATAAACATCATATTTTCACACTGGCAACCTCGGCCAATCATATTCCGTACACCTGCACCTGTTTTTATGTGTATATCAACGAGCTGAATATGTTTGTTTTTACTTCCGATCACGGTACCCGTCATGTGGATGAAATGCTTGCCCAGCCCATGGTGGCAGGTGCGGTGGCTCTTGAAACAACTATGATCGGGAAGATACAGGGAATACAGTTTACCGGCATTTCGTCGGAACTCAGCAACAATTTGTACGATACAGCGCTGTCCGCTTATCTGAAAAAATTCCCTCTCGCGGGCTTTAAAAAACTTACACTCTGGAGCATCCGGCCTGATTTTATAAAAATGACCCATAACAGGCTGGGATTCGGCAAGAAACTGATCTGGACACAGGAACTATAGGGAAATCCGGCAGGAGCTGATTACAGGTATATATAAAGTCCTTTCACCCAGCAGAAAGCCCCTATTTACCCCTATATTTAATTAACTCAAATTTACTTGCTTTTAAACAATAATTTTATCATTCTTACATCCCTTTATTTACAGGCATTCTGAAACCCGCTATTGACAAGGGTTTCGTTACTTATTAATAGTATAAACGGCACATATACTGATAGTTAATACTATGTAACAGGATTTTTGTTAATAACTGTATTTGATTAATCCGAATTGCATTATGTAAATTTGTAAATCCTGATTGCAGCCTATACTTTTCATTGATTCTGCTGGCTTTCAGGATATTCTTTTTTATTAATAACAGAGAACGGTTTACAATTATGGATGTTAATCTTTTTTCACAGTTCGATTCCTCGGTTGAGGAAAGTGTAAAAAACGATTTTTATGGTAAAGTACTCGAACAGCGCCAGCGACCCGGAATCCTTGAGCCAGAAAATGATGAGCAGGCCCAGCAGCCTGAACTTGTGGCCGTTCCTTCAACTGAACCAACCTTAATGAATCAACCGATTACTGAAAAACCGTCTACGAAAACAATGAAATCATACAAGCATGAAGAAGTGCTGGAAGCGGCCACCGTATATTTTAAAGGCGACAAGCTTGCTGCAAGTGTGTGGATGAATAAATATGCCCTGAAGGACAGCGATGGCAACATCTATGAACTTACCCCCGACGATATGCATCAGCGCCTTGCCTCAGAGGTTGCACGTATCGAAAAAAAATACCCCAATCCATTAAGCGAAACAGAAATTTTTGAACTCTTCCGTAACTTCCGGTACATCGTTCCTCAGGGAAGCCCTATGGCAGGTATCGGAAATAATTTCCAGGTTTCATCCCTTTCAAATTGTTTTGTTATAGGCGGCGATGGCAACCAGGATTCGTACGGCGGAATCATGAAAGTGGATCAGGAACAGGTTCAGCTTATGAAACGTCGCGGAGGTGTTGGTCACGACCTTTCACATATCAGACCTTCGGGCAGCCCTGTTAAAAACAGCGCCCTTACATCAACTGG
>Ga0209297_1002435_pt1 | contig 10296 bp, 22 predicted proteins | sample S_130805_MF_Meta_FD_187322 | JGI IMG/M metagenome (GOLD analysis project Ga0209297, IMG submission 187322) | Freshwater microbial communities from Lake Simoncouche, Canada to study carbon cycling - S_130805_MF_MetaG (SPAdes) (version 2) | ecosystem: Environmental > Aquatic > Freshwater > Lake ... | reverse complement strand
CAATTGTTGCAGTGATGAATCAGATTTATCACACACATCGTATCTTGCGGCTTCAATTTCAGCAAGAGAATCTTGCAAGAATTCAATGACGTTAGCCGTCTTTTTGGCCGAATGCAGGGTGATAGGGCCAATCAGACCGTAGCGGCCTTGGTAGGCTTCAGCAAAGTCGTCAGCCGCGCCGATGATGCGGTCATAGAAGATGTTGAGCGCCACATGCTTGCTGTAACTGCGGGTGTTCAGGTGAACACTGTGCGTGACATCACGGGCTAGGAACAGTATTCCTACAAAATCTGCGGCTTTCATTGTGGCATTCCTTGTGGGGGTGTCATTTGGGGTTCCATCTCCATAGGCATGGATTCTTCGCGCATCTCAGGCATCTGGTTCATTGTGTTCTGCGACTCCATGGCCGCAGCGACAACACCCATGGCAATGTCTTGAATCTGTTCTTCAGTCATACCAGCCTGAACCGCAGCAATACGCTTGGTTTCGGCATCATACAGTTTGATCTGAGCCTCAAAGTCCTTGCGCTCCAAGTCCTGCATCTCGATTGATTTGCCGACATTCTGGATCATCTGGTGCATCTGCTCCATCTCAGCGCCCATGGCCTGAATCTGTTGCTGCGCCGCCTGCAATGCTGGATCGTCCTCGCCATCCGACAAGAACTTGGGGTCAATGGTCTTGGCAAAGCGCTTAGACATCTCCTGTGCGCCTGGCCAGTCCATGTTTTTGACAAACAAGTCACCGGCAACAGCCCAAAGTTGGGGATTACCCTGTAAGAGTTGAGCCATGGCTTCCAATGCCTCTTGGCGCTTGGTTGCGTAGCCTGGGCCAGTCGTGGCCACCACATCGTACTTGCCGACACCTGGGTTGTAGATCTTTTCGATCACAATACCCTGCTCGTTGACAATCTTGTTGACGGGTTGAGGCTGGTCAGGGTTGATCTTGACCATCTTCGTTTCGCCGTCTTCACCAATGATGCGAGCGATGCGCTGTGTGTCGTAAATCTTAGGGATCAAGTCCACCAACTGACGAGCCACATGGCGCACGGCACGGGTCAGGTTGTCACCATAGTGGTAAGTACCTACATCACCCTCACGCTGGCGGGCAAGAATAGCTTTACCAGAGCGTTCGTTGGAACCCATGCCAAGAGAGGCGTTATATTGGCCAGTTGTGGACTTAATGTCCTCAGATGCGCCTGCTTTGGCTTGTAATAGACCCGTGGAGGCCATTGGAGGCTGGGCACGCTGGGGTAGTGGCAAGACTGCGCCTTGGCCGTCTGTAACGTCAGGATTGACCTCAAGGTAAGGCCAGTTGTTTGTGTTGGCTGTCTTCCACTTGTCCTCATAGCCCTCAAACTGGCCACCATAGCCAATGAACGGAGCCTTGGGGGCCAGAGCCAACATTTCAGCTTCCTGAGACACCCAGTAGTTGTACATGCGCTGGGCATCTTTGGCGTTTCTGACAAGTCCAGAGATGTAAATACGGCCATCAACCTCGAATTCGTTGCCAACAACACGGATCACGGGGATCCATTTGCCAGCCCACTCTTTTTGTTCAAGGATTTCATAGCCGTTGATTTTGCAATACATCACCCGTGGGCGCTCAGACATGCGTGATTTGACAGGCTTGCCAAACATGTCCTTGAGCATCTTGTCCTCAGGCGTGCCTTCAAAGGCCGACTGGTTGCCAGGGTACAAATTCAGCTTAGTCTTGTCGTAGTCAATGTAGTAATAACTGGCGATACGCACTGTATCTTCATTGAGCCAGTTGCTGATTGACTGATCGCCCACACCAAGGGACTGTAGAGTCGAGATAGGCGCAGCATCAGGGTACTGGCGCTCATATTCTGCTTTGGTCAGGTCTTCGGTAATGAAGCAATACTTGGCATCCGCGCCTGTTGGGTCTTGGATCAGCGGATCCATGTAGACGCTGAACGAGTTACGAATCCGGCCAATCTTGATGTCCTGATCGAATGTGTTCTCGTCACAGTACTCGGTCATCAGGGTGATGTAACCCTCGCCGTAGGACACCTGATTCTCGCAGGCGGTGTCGTAGGCCACATCAGCATCAGAGATGTACTCAATGTGGCGAATCATGCCGTTAAAAATGTCGGCCACTTCCACATCGGCATCGTCATCCACAGGAATGACCCGCGCGCCTGGGCGGTTCTGACGCATGTCATTCGTCACTTGACGAACGTGCTGCGGCAGTTTGTTAATTGTGAGTGTCGGGCGTGCGTTGATCGTCTGACCCTGCACCGCGCCACGGGTGGCCAGCACGTCAGCAGGCCACTGCCAGTGGTTGTCAGGTGATCCGGCATAAAAGCGCAGATCGTCAATCTCATCTTCGCGTGACTCGGCCAGTGCGGAGACGGCCATGTCCAACCGAGCGCGGGCGGTTGTCAGAATGTCTGAATCAGACTTTGGTGGTTTGCCGCCAGCAGCTACGTTAGCGGCGGCGACTATTCCGGTTGGATCATTCATTCCAAAACCCCTAAAATATGAGGCTCACGCATGACGACATACTCTTTGCCATCTTGTTTGAATTCTTGCCCTACATCGAAGTATACATGGTCACCAACTTTGATGTCTAGGCATTTTGGGCCAATTGCGATGGCAATGCCAGTACCTAGCTTTTCAGTTTGGGGCAACACGAAAAGCGGGTGCTTTTCCATGTCGCGCTCGATAATGACGCAATCTTGGAGTGCTTTCATTTCTTTTTCTTTTCGGCTTCACGCTTAACTGAGTAAGCAATGGCCACGGCCTGCTTAACGGGTTTGCCAGCTTTAACTTCAGCTTTGACGTTCTTGCGGAAGGCTTCGGGTGATTTTGATTTAACCAAAGGCATTTAAGTCTCCGTGTGGAAAATGGCGTAATTTAATTTAATCGCTTCAGAATAAGCATTGTTGGTCACGTTCTTAAGTTCCACCGTAAACGAACCATTGCCAACCGCAGCAATGAAAGCATTGTATGCACCCAAAGTGCCTCCAGAAGCCACACTAATGACCACCACATCTTTGGTGCTACATGCAGAGCAAGTCACCACAAACACTGCATTGGCGCTTGGAGCCATTTGCGCATTGGCCGTGGTAATCTGGCCAGAAGGCGTGTTAAGCGTCACACCAGTGGTCTTGTTATTTTGCTGAGTCACCGTGCCAAAAGCACTGGCTGAATAACCAATTGTGCCAGTGGTAACAATGTCAGTAGCCGAAACAATATCAGCACCAATAATATTTTGATCTTCGTATGCTACGCCAATAGGTTTGGTATTCGCCATATTATTTCTTCTTGGCCGTCTTGGCTGAATCTTTAAAATCCTTGGCCGTTGGCGCGCCTTTGGCACCAGGCTGGCGCATTTTCTCTTTGCTGCCAGCGGCGATGCGTGCCTGTTTTGCATGAATATTTGCATAGAGTCCGGGCTTTTTCATGTTAACACTTCCATCGTTTAAGAGCCGCTTTAGCGCGTTCGCCATCCTTGGCGTTGGCCGCTACAGCGCCCATCCTTGCACAAAATGAGTCCTTGCGACCTTGGTCTGCCTTGGTCTTGGGGTTGGGTGCTGGCGCCTTGAGGTTCGAGCCAGTCGCGGCGTTGTACTTCTCACGCCCTTTGGCCGTCAGGCCAGCGCCCTTGTTGACGGGCAACTTTTCGCCGCGACCAACGCTTAAGGATACTGATTTCTTTGTCATGAACCCATCCAAGATGTGTTGACCACGCTTCTGTCACTGTACATGCGGCGCTGCGTGGATTCACGCGCCTCACGGTGGGCCACGGCAAAGGCAAAAGTCACGCAGATCGCATCAGCCGCGTCAGGCGAGGCCAAACCGCGTGCTTTCATGTCCTTTTTTGACTCCAAGAAAATAGTACCCTTGGAGTCGGGTTTCATCATAGGCGAAATTAAATCAGTTTTAAGAAACCTGTCAAGCGGGATTGAAGCAGTTTTCAGCCAATCCTTCATTTTTCCCCACATTTCGGCCCTTTTGTTGCCATACATGACCGGATTTGCCGATTTATTGCCAAAGTTGACACCTTTGATTTTGTACCTTTGCTCCTTTAAACGGTCAACAATACCAGCACCCAAGCCCCCTTCGTCAATCACGACTAATGTTGGTTTGTATTGCTCAATCGCCTCGATTACATGCCCAACCACAGTCATGGTGTCGTCGCCCCGATGGCGCTGGATCGAGATAATGTCCCGCCCTTGCCTGACAGCAATCACTGTTGCATCCGCGCCAAAGCGTGCAGGGTCAACACCGATCACAATCGGGGCACTGGCGTCCTGATATTTAGGCCGTTTCATCGCTTCGTCTACTAAACTTGCCGAGATGAACTGATCGTCACCTTCGGACGGGAACTGACCGTAGACCTCAACGTGCGCTTGGCTAGATTCTGAGCCATACTCGTCGATGATCTGCTGGTAGACCTGCTTGTCCGTCCCCTCGACCGTGCGCGCATCCACCACCTTAGTCGTCCAGAACTCCCGCTTGCTGTTAAACGCCTCGTAGAAATACCCAGTGTTGCGACGCGGGTTAGAAAACGCCATCCAAAATCGGTTAGGTGTGTTCTCTGTAAAGAAACCTGACGTGACCGCCCAGATGCTGTCGTCAATACCTGACGCCTCGTCGAACACGACCAGCACACCGTCGAAGTTGTGGACACCCGCGTAAGCGTCAGGATTCTCCGCTGACCAGAGCCTGCCTTCCACGCCCCAGTAGCGCGTGCCCTTCTTAAGATCACGCTCGACTAGTTCTGTGAGCCACTTGGCTGGCATGACCCTTGTTGCCGAGACTTCAAACCAATGGCTGTTAATGGCGGTGGCCAGCCACTTGGTAATCTCGGCCCATGTGACTGACCTAAGCTGTGACTCACTGTTAGCCGAGATGATGGTCGTGGAGCCAATCCGCGTGGACAACATCCAGATCGTGATCCAACTGACCAAGGCCGACTTGCCAATACCACGGCCAGAACTGACCGCGTGCCGTAGTGTATTGAAGTCTAGCTTGCCCTGATTGTTTTTAATGTGGTCGGTAATCTCTTGCAAGACCTCGCGCTGCCATTTGCGTGGGCCTTTGAAATGCTCCAGCGGCGTGCCAGGCTGACCCCAAGGAAACGCAAACATTACAAACGCCAAAGGGTTGTCCTTGATCGCTGGCGCCCACAATCTGGCCATCAACTCCTGTTCGTCTTCAGCGCTGTATATGGTCGATTGCATTTTGTGCCGATGGTTCTATTACTTGGGCGTCGCTCACATCTATGACATCTAAGGCCCGCTTGGTTGCCTCGGCCAGCGCGCCAGTGATTGATATGCGCTGATCGACTTCGACAGATATGGCCTGCTTGGCCACCCAGCCGTGTTGATGTTTCAGGATTTCTAACGCTGCCTTAGCGTCGCCATTGAGGGCCGCCGTATGTAGTGTGCGAGACAATTCTATCTCACCATCCGCTTTGCCCTTTTGCGCGGCGAGTTCCACCACGGGGTCAAGTTGCGTGAGTTGCCGGTATTCAATAGGCAGCATGCCTGCGGCGAGCGCTAAGGCGTCGCCTTTGAGGCCCAGCTTGGCCGCGTCATATACCGCCTTTAAGCGCGACTCTGTCGCTTCAACCTTGCGCGGTGTAAATGGAATCGAATGGAACATGTGTTCTCCTGCGCGTTTGCGAGTGGTTGTGAGTTTACAACAAAAAATAAAAATTCTGTAAGAAAAAAAATTGTTCGTGAACGCTACGTTTTCGTTGGCCCTTTGCGTTCGGCCCTACCCCCTCCCCTTCAAGCAAAATGCTATTAGGGTTTACCCTGTGGGTCATGTGGACAATGTGGACAACGACTTGCATACCCGTACCGGTAGGAGTGTGGACAATGTGGACAATGTGTTTTTAGGTTGTCCAACTTGTCCACAAATTATGCACAGGCTGTGGATAACATACCTCGAGGGGTATCAGTTATGCACAGGCTTTGGTCTTATATAAGACTTGAAACTGTGGACAACTAGCACTTGCACTGTGGACAACTTTCGCCAAGGGGTTAGCCTGCAAAACGCAGAAAACGGCTTAAAACGCGTTTTAATGCGTCGCCCATTTGTGGACAATGTGGACAATGTGGACGTCGATTTAAAATCGGTGGCGGACGAGCGTAGGTGATTACCCTACTGTCTATATATACAGTATATTATTTAACTTTGGTTTATATAAATATCTTGTCCACATTGTCCACAAACCCTCGAACACCGCGCAGGCTGTGCCTTTGCGCGTGGGTCATACAGTGGTCGATTCGTAGTCCACGCTTTTATCCACATTGTCCACACTTTATGCAATTTTTGCATAACCTCAAAATAGTGTTGACAGTGCAAAGAAATCTGTTACAGTACATACATCGACAGCAAAACAGTCGATAAAACCTAAACTACAGTAAAGGACGCAAAATGAACCCGCCAAGTAAAGATCAAATTAAGTCCCGCGAAGGCAAATGGTGCGTGATTCGCAGTGAATCATATAACGGCAGAACAACACCGCGCATTGAATGGACAGTCGCTGAGCAACTGTCAAACGGCATGTACAGACGCGAGCGCGATTACGCAACCAAACGCGACGCGATGCACTGGCTTTATGTTTGCGCGAAGGTTTAATTATGAACAAGTCAACCGAAAAACTTTTGAAGCATATTGCAAGCATGGGTTATGCCCATGTGTTGCGCAGAGAAATTATTGAGTTCAGAGCCGCGCGTCAGTTAGTGCTTGCAAACATCTGTTACGAAGATTATGAGCAGTCAACTGGCAGTTATCTTGTCATCAAATTTGGAAAGGTCAAACCATGAAATATACAAAAGCCGTTGACGTCTGGGCACTGTCTCAGGAACAACGCAAACAACTGCAAGTCGGTCAGTGGGTCTTGGCAGGGTCAGCTAAGGGTCAGTGGCTCGGTCAAAAGGCGTCAGGGTCAGACGTGGCCGCGTGGCATCACCACGGGATCAAAGGATGGCGCGCCAAAGTGTCCACCCTGCGCGCATACGCTAAAAACTGGAGTTGAACCATGAACAAAGAAGACATATACGACATTCTCGCGGCTGTGGCTGTCGGCCTCATGCTTGCTTTTTTCTTAACCATCAGGGGATAAAACCATGTATCAAACTGTAAACACTGCCTCTAATTTCCGTGACGAATTCCGCGCCTGTGGGCGCGCTGATCAATTCTCTTATGAAGCCCTCGGGCTTCTGTTCGACTACCTTGAAGCCTACGAAATGGACACAGGCGAGGAGATTGAACTGGATGTTGTCTCGCTGTGCTGTGACTACACCGAGACCGCGCCTGAGCATATTGCCCGCGATTACAACATCGACGTCGAAGGCATGGACGAGGACGAGGCCATTGCTGAAGTTATCGCCACGCTCGAAGAAAACGCGGCCTATGTAGGCAAAACATCCAAAGGCGACATTATTTATAGGAACTATTGAAATGACCGACGAACAATTGCAAAAAATAGCCAATGATCTGATCGCGCAATACAAACACGAAATTGTCAGGGATGGCGACTGGTGGCATGGGATACCTGATTACTCTTTCAATATCCACTCGCCTGACGACAACGACTGGTTTCAGATCAATGTCTACAAAGTCGACCCTGTAAAAGGCATGGATGATTACGAGTGGTCGATTGATCTTGAACCAGTTTTTTTAGGAGAGACAACATGAAAACATCCGAACATTTCGCCCTTGATGAGTGGCTGTCAGATTACCCCGAAAACCTGACCTATGCCGAGATCATCGCCATTTTGCGCGACCCTGAGAACACATGGCACGCCGACGACATCACTGTGTGGGAGGGTGTAGAGAATTCCGAATTGAGCGAAGTTGCCAGTTATATCGAAAGCACACGCAAACATTTTGAAAGGGTCACAGCATGAAAACTTATAAAGTACGCAAGATCTATCACCAGTTTCACTTTGCCACCATTGAGGCCGAAAGCCCTGAGCAAGCCCAAGAACGCGCCGAGGCGTTGACGATCGACGACTGCACACCCGACGACTACACCGAGTGGGAGGTTTACTCTGTGGACGAGGCCAGTCCTTTCACTGTTGAAGAACTGGCCTTCATTGATGCCTATTGCGACGCAGTGGCAGAAGCCCCCCGCGATATCGTCGCCGACTTTCTACTCGACAAACATGTCGATTCTGAGTACTACACATCTATTGCTGACGCCTACGGCATGTGGTGTTTTGCAATGAAATTTTCGAGGGATATCAAATGAAAACCTACACAGTCACATTCAAATATGAAGCTTACAGACATTACACAGTCGAGGCCGAGGACAGGGACGATGCCGAAAATGCAGCTTATGACCTATTGCAAAAGGACGCTGAGCCGCTAGAGGGCGAATACACAGACACGGAGGTCGAGGAGTCATGACCTACGAAGTGCAAACGCTGACACCCCCCGACAGATGGGAGAACACATGGTCGGACTCATTGGACGACACGCCAGTTAGGTTTGACACCTACCAAGCCGCGCAGGACGAATTGGCAGACCATTTGCGCGCTATGGCCTACGCAGTAAAGCAAGGTTATTTAGAAGACTACAACTCCTCAGACTACAGGATTCAAAAGCTATGACCACAGAACTAAAAGCCAAGATCAAGATTTATCTTGAAGACAACCACCCGAACGACATCTCCTACATTCTCAACATTGAAGACGATGAAGTCTTAAAAATAGTGCATGAAATTTACAGGGATGGCGGCCTAATGAAACCGCAGTATTGGGAGGCCGAGCAAGTGGACGACAACCTGTGGGCTATCTATGGCAAAGATCGCGCAGGTGAGTACATCGACGCCAATGGCGATTATTTAGGCTTTGAAACCGAAGCAGAGGCCAACGAATATATTAAGGGGATTAAATGACACATTACGACCGCACACGCGTGACCTTCCACAGAGGCAACGCTTTCACGCCCGAAGGCATCGAGGCCGAGCCGTTCGCTACGCTCACAGTCAACGATCTAGTCGAGCGCGACCTGATAGATGCCATCTGTGGCCTCATACGCGACCATGTGAACAAGACGCACATGGACTTCTGCAACATCAAATTAACGACTGAAGACTGGGATGTATAACATGATTGACTTAACTAAACTTTTACCCGAGGATGCCGAGCGCATCGCCTACGCTGAGGGCTTTTCAGGCACCGCCACGTTGTTCTCCCGCATTAGCGACCTAGAGCACGCCCTGTATGTGTTGATTGACGCTATTGAGGAAGGCGACCCCCAAAAGATCGCCACAGTGACGCTAGAAGTGAGGGAGTTACTGCCATGACACATCCCACGATTGCCGAGGCACTGGCACCATTCAGACCCCTCACCTACACCGAGCATTATTACGTTGACCTTGGTTATCGGCACGAACTAGGCAAGGCCGAGGAATACGAATACAAACGCGCTCAGGCTGAGGGACAAGAGGCGCGCAGATTGCTCAACAGAGGGGCTTTAGAGGCCATGCAAAGGGCTTATTGATGGTTTTACTAATTGCGCTTATACTGGGTGCGCTGTTAGCGGTTCTCCTCGATCTGTAAGCAGTTGCCACACCTCACAAGCCCCTTCACAGGGGCTTTTTTTTACCCCACAAACACAGGCGTGCGTTCACCCATGTACGCGCCCAAGATGTTGAATTCGAAGTACTCAACGGCCTCGTCCTCAGTCATCTCACGCGACAAAATCTCAATGATCTTGTTGGTGTCATAGGCCACGACTGGCTCCATGCCAATGCGCTCGGCAACGCCAATGATGGCCTCATCAAAGCCGTCTGCAAACAGCAGACCCTCATAACCTAAATCTTCTCTATTCATTTGACTAACCTCACAGATAAAGGTGCAGGGACATCCTCGACAAGCCTACGCAATTCAGACTTGCTCACATCGCGCATCTCAGGCGCACAGAAAATATGCTTCTTGGTGTCAAACTCACGGGACTTCAATCGACCCATGTCAACCCATCCTGCTTCTTTCAAAGCATGCAAGAGCGCAGGCTGTGGAACCTTCACGCCACTGGGAGCCGCGCCCGCCAGTCGGTCGCACAGCGCGTGGAAGGGGGACGCCACCACGCCCTTGGAAAACTCGCCCAAACGCCCGCGCATGAGTTCGACAAGGTAGCTTTCTGCCATGCTCATGCCATGCTCGACAAGGTTCATTTTGAATTCGGTCATCATAGGAGCCGCGCCAGCATTGAAGGCCGTCACATCACGGGACGCAAGCCAACCACCAATCGCAGCAAAACCGCCCGACTTGTACCACTTCCACATCCTCTCAGCAGACGCAGGCGA
>Ga0209297_1002434_pt1 | contig 10300 bp, 4 predicted proteins | sample S_130805_MF_Meta_FD_187322 | JGI IMG/M metagenome (GOLD analysis project Ga0209297, IMG submission 187322) | Freshwater microbial communities from Lake Simoncouche, Canada to study carbon cycling - S_130805_MF_MetaG (SPAdes) (version 2) | ecosystem: Environmental > Aquatic > Freshwater > Lake ... | reverse complement strand
TGCACTTCGGTTCAGTGCCGCTGATGTCAATGATCTTTTGAAAAGCATGATTTTGGAGGATGATAAGGGCGGGAAAATCAGTGCCATCAGTTACGATGGGCAAGATCCTGTGGAGAAAACCCTGCGGAGTTTTGCCTTAGATCTTACGATGAACCCAACCCTAGGGCAGTTGCTGCAGCAGGCTCGTGGTGAAAAAATCGAAATTGTTCTCAATTCAAACACCACCCCTGAAACTGGCGTAATCCTTGGCATGGAATCACAAATGCAACCGGGCCCTAAGGATACCCTAGTGGAAGTGCATCAATTAAATCTGGTGGGGCCTGAAGGGATTCGAGGCATTAAGCTTACAGATATTAAGCGCATGAAATTCATCAATCCAACCTTGAACGAAGAGCTTCGCAGAGCATTGGAAGTTGTTGCAACTAGCCATGATCAAATGAAAAAAACCGTCACACTGCAATTTAAAGGTGAAGGGAAGCGCGAGGTGAAAGTTGGTTATGTTGCTGAAAATCCAATTTGGAAAAGCAGTTATCGTCTTACCTTGCTAGGCAATGGCAAAGGTAGATTGCAAGGCTATGCCTCGGTGGAAAATACCACCGATGAGGATTGGAAAAATGTGCGCATGGTGTTGGTGAGTGGCAGGCCGATTTCGTTTCAAATGGATTTATACCCACCTCTGTTTGTACCTCGGCCCACTGTAGAACTAGATAAATATGGCATGCTTCGTCCGCCTACTTACAACGGTGCAATCACTTCTGGAAATAATGGAATGGTCGCAAGCAACATGGCTCCTTCAATTCCAATGGGTGGTTTTGGGCAGTTCGGTGCAGGGGGTGGTTTCGCAGGTGGTGGCGGACAATTAGGCAATGGCGGAATGGCGAATTTTGGCCAGATGGGTGCCAATCCACGGGGGGATAATCGCTACCAAAACAATCCGATTATTCAAAATTACAATGTTCCAAATCAACCCCCAGCTAATGACCCCCTTGGAAACGCAAATAACGATGCTCAGCAACAAGCCGGTTTGCCTGCACTGCAAGCTCAGAATAAGTTGAGCTATCAGGATTTACAAAATCGTAAGCAAAACCAAAAGCTGGCGTTGGAAGAGAATCTTAAAAAAGCATCACAGAAAGGGCAAAAAATAGCTTCCCAACATGATAAGCAGCTAGAAGCCGAAGCTGCTGATGAGGCAGGTGAATCTTTCCAATACCTTATCGAAGAAAAAATATCCCTCGCAAGGCAGAAGTCTGCTCTTATTCAGATTCTTAATGAAGAAATTGATGTCACTCCTTTCAGTATTTTTAATGAAACGGTTCATGCCAAGTTCCCACTGATGGGGTTAAAGTTAAAAAACAGCACCAAACAACCACTGCCTCAGGGGCCGGTTACTGTGTTTGAAAACGGTGCCTACGCAGGTGATGCCCGATTGTCGGATATGCAACCAGAAGAAGAAAGGTTTATCAGTTATGCGGTTGATCTTTCGATGGAGGTTAAAACGGAAGTAAAGCAATCTGTTGGGCCTGAAATCCGGGTTCAATACCTCGGGGATAGGGTGCAGGCAGGGTATTCATCTAGGCAAACCAAGGTGTACACCATCAAAAACCGCGGAAAACTCGAACGCACCGCAGTGATCGAACACCCAATCCGCGATGATTGGAAACTTGCAGGGGATGTTAAAACGCTGGAGCAAAGCCGTGATTTATACCGGTTTCAAGTTGCTGCTCCATCCATGAAAACCAGTTCGTTCGAAGTGCCCGAGGAACAACCCAAAATTGAGCCAATTGCAATGCTTCCACTTTTAGATGGCAAACGAAGTGTGCTTTCAGGCAACCCAAACCATTTGGGTGTGGAACTTCAACTGTTTACTCAGGTCAAACCCCTAGAGTTAAAATCCATTGTAATTACCAAGGGCATGGTTGCTGTTGCAAGCGACTTGCATGAATCGCGAAGCTACAAACTGATCAGTCGTTCGGAACTTGATCGAAAAATCATTCTCGAGCATGTAGTAAGGCCGGAATGGAAACTTGATGATATGGCTTTGAAACCAGTAGAAGGTTCTACCACGCTGTATCGATTCCCGTTGGAATTGCCGAAGGGCAAAAGCGTGGAAAAGTTGATCGACGAAACCAAGTCGCAAGTGGTGCAAGAAAAAATTTCGACCATGGAAGAAGGAAGAATCAAGGGGTTCCTTCTTCATCCTGTGTTGAAGCCCGCAGTAAAAGCTGCATTCCAACGCACCTTGGATGTTAAAGCTGCCTTGCTTGAAACCAAACGCAAACTCACCGAGCGGGAAAAAGAATTGAAAGGTATCACCGAAGATCAAACCCGATTGCGTGCCAATCTGCAAAATGTCCCCCCAACCTCTGCCGCCTACAAGCGGTATTTAGATAAGTTTGACAAGCAAGAAACTCAAATTGAATTACTTCAAGAAGAGGTTCGTAAGTTGCAGATGGAAGAAAAGAGCCAGCAAGCGGAAGTGGATGATGTTCTTAGCGGCATCAGTGCTGAATAGGCACTCTTGCTTAATAGCAAAAATCAGAATCCCCGCTTGGCACAATATTAGTGCAACCAAGCGGGGATTCTTTCGTATAAGAGCTTAATGATTACAAGCCAGCAAGCCTTTCACGGGAATCGCCAAACTCTGATAGTTTTAATCCCATGCGATCCATGATGGAAAGATAAAGGCTGCAAAGCTTGCGTTTGTCGTTGCCTGCGTTTAAGTAATCAAGCGACCTGCCCGTTTGCAATTTGCCACCAAGCCCACCCGCAAGTACAACAGGAACTTGCTGGCCGTTATGTGCATTCCAATGCTCGGAAACAAACATAATGCACGAGTTATCTAGAACTGTTTTATCGCCCTCTTGCATCTTGGAAAGTTTCTCGATGAGGTAGGCGTATTGTTCAACATGGCAACGAACAATTGCCTGATATTCGGGCCCGGTGTTCGAGTGCGAATAACTATGATGATCATCGCGAATGTTTAGGAAGGGGTAAACCTGCCCCGAAAGATCGCGGCTCATCAGCATGGTTGCAATGCGTGACCGATCGGTTTGAAATGCCAGTGCGATAATATCTGCCATCAGCCTGCAATATTCGCGGAAGTTGCTGGGCTGGCCTGCGGGTGGTCGTTGATGCAACGGAACATTGGCAGCAACATTTTCTTTTGCCTGTCTGCGATTAAGCCTTTGTACATGCTGCTCGGTTTCTCTTACCGAGTTAAGATATTCATCCAGCTTAATCTGATCAAAGCCACTAACCTTGCGCTTTAAATCATTAGCCTGTTCCAAAACTTGATCAAGAATGCTGCCTTGCAACTTGCCCACTTGGCTGCCGAAAAGGCTATCGAAAGCTAGCGCAGGGTATAGTTCAATAGGGATGGGTGAATCAGGGCTGCGCCATGAAATGTGGGAAGCATAAACCATGGAATACTGGCTTTCATGAAACCCACTTACTGGCTGTTCGCAACCCAAAACCAAGCTGGGGATTGCAGTTTCTTCTTCGAAATGCTTTGCTAGGCGTTGATCCATGCTGATACCGCCTTGGATGATGCTGCCTCTTTTCAAAGCTGCGCCTGAAAGAATATTTCCCGTGCACTTGGCATGGCCGCCATCGCCTTCGCGGTTATGAAGCCCGCGGATTACATTTATTTTCTGTTTGAATGGAGCAAGTGGTTCAAGGCTGGAACCCAGTTCCATATCTGCGCCATTGCCCTTGGCCCACCATGTGGTTGGGCAGATCCCATCGCCTATGAATAAGCACGCAAATCGCTTTGGTTCTTCTTGCGCCTTTGCCAGCAGATGAGCAGATTCCAGCCACGGAAGCGCGATAGAAATCCCTAGCCCCTTAAGAAGTAATCGCCTAGATAAATTCATTGATGTGTTCATGGCTTGTTGCCTTTCGTTTCGTTTACAAACTGAGAAGCCGAGAAATCCCGGCATCGTTGATTAAGGAATTGTGGACTGGTGATCACGGTTTCAAATAACGCGCCTAGTTTATCTTCATTGGTATTCAAATCTGCTTGCATCTTTTCCAACAGTGAATGATCCGAAAGTTGGAGCGACCTGCCCAATGCATAACCCAGAAGTTTTTGATTTAATGTTTTTGTAAACTCATTCTTGCGGCTGGAAAGTAAATGTTTTGAAAACTCGGGTACGCCTTTGGCTTCTTTGCCCGATGGTAGAAAAACCAAATTGTCGATGGGTCGCCCAGCGAGATCCTTGGTGCGCGATGCCCCAATTGGGTTAAAACCTTCCATCGCTAGGCCTACAGAATCAAAACGAACATGACACCGTGCGCAGCGATTATCATCGGTATGAAGAACCATAAGTTGGCGGATCGTTTTGCCCTGGGTGTCGGTTTCCTTTGCGGGAAGCACTGCGACATCAGCAGGAGGAGGCGGTATATGCTCACCCAGCATTTTGCTTACCACCCAGAAACCCCTCTTCACAGGGCTGGTGCGCTGTGGTTGAGAATTCTTGGTAAGGAAAACAGCCATACCCATTACACCGCCTCTTCCTAACTTTTGCATTCCTTCAACCAATTCCCAATCATCAGCTTTGCCGTTAAAGGGCAGGCCATAGTGCTGGGCAAGTTTCTTGTTAACAAAAGTAGAATCGCTGGATAGTAGATCGGTGATGGGTTTATTTTGTTGGATAAGATATGCTGCAAGCCTAGTGGGTTCTTCAAACATTGCCTGACGAAGTGCATCGTCGAATGTGGGGAAAACTTCCCTGCTTACTGCTTCGTTTTTCAAGAACTCGCGATAGCCAAGCCATTGCCCGAAGAATTCCAAGGCAAACCTGCTGACTTTAGCGTCTTTCAGCATTCTGCGTGTTTGCTCGCGTAAAACTTTTTCATCATGGAGTTTGCCACTTGCTGCAAGCTGATAAAGCTCTGCATCAGGGGGGCCAGCCCAGAGGAAATAGCTTAGGCGTGAAGCTAATGCAATATCTGGAAGGGCTGCAACGCTTTTTCCAGCAGGTGATACATCCATGCGGTAACTGAAGTAAGGAGAGACCAAAATCCGGACGATCGATGCCTGCACTGCTTGTTCGATACCGAGTTCTTTGTTTTGGTTGATGTCGAGAAAGAACTTTCTAAGGCTTTGCAATTCTGGATCGGTTAATGGTCTGCGATACGCAACGCTTGCGAAGTCTTCCAGATTTTTTAGGTAGACTGGAGAGATGGTTTTAAAAGTTTCTGTTCGGTATTTCAGGCCTGCAGAAACATCATCGAAGAAAATGCTGATAGGATGTTTGCTTAATTCTTCTCCTGTGGATTTTACATTAGATCGAACTAGGTAAAGCTCTTTAAACCGCTTTATGTTTTCTTCCTTGGTTAAATCTGGGTCTTCTTCCTTGATGGAATCGAAGTCGGGATGTTTAAGGAAACTTCGCTCGGATCGTTCGAAGAAAACAAACCCGCGAAGCATCTTCTGCCAAATATCCGTAACGAAATAAAGATCGTTCCAAAGCTGATCGATCTCCCGCTTTTCGGAATCGCTGAGTGCTAGTTTGTAAAGAGGTTGATCATCGCGGAAGAAGCCTTCAATCAAGTGGAAGCCTGCGGAAAGGCCCCGGGTGTCATCGACGAAATAAAACCGGTTGGGGAATAGTTTGCAAAACGCCTCACCCGAAGCTTGAATCTTTTGGGCGTTTGCATGACCAGGCTCAAAAAGATTTATTGAGGGTCGATATTTTTCGTTCTTAACAGGTGATCCTGCTGAAAGTTTCACTTGAACCATCCCTTGCGATGATCCCTCAAGTTTGCAGTCTGCAAAAAAGTTAAGGTTGCCCTTAGTGTTGAATGCTGCTACGGGTATCTCGATTTCAAGTGCCACCGGGGCTTTTAAAACCAGAGAGTCAGGATCTGCTTTTTTGCCATCTGGCCTTGTGCCAAAGCTTAACTTCTTCAATTGGTCGGGGGCATGCTCTGAAAGAATTGCATGCAGGGTCCACTTTTTCTTTTTGGCATCATTCAAATTTGCAGTCAAAGGATTCGATGTTGTAAACCCACCATCAAGGGTAACAAATCCATCAGCTTTTAAATTATTGCTGGCTGCAATCTCAATTGTCAGCTTTATGGTTGGAGTATTACTAACATTGGAAAAGGACTGTTGAAACCGCTGCACCGAGGCAGATTTGAAATCGAAGGTGTCACGCGATTGCGCCATCTTTCTGCGTGAATCAAGATGAGCCACAGGGCTATTGCCTGCATTTGCAACAATTGCGGGTGTTTCAGGCGGGCAAAGCTTCATGCTTAACTCGCGAATATCGGTTGCAAGGGTTTTTAAAGCTTGAGCCACCTCGTTTGATACGGTGGGTTCGAGTAAGTTTTTTGGTGCGGGAATCGCTTCCCAACTTTGGCGCAACCAACTCAGATAAAACTGGCCATCATTCGGGGTGCCTTTAAGAGCCTCCCACAGCAAACCCATGTATTTTGAACTAAGGTTTTTATTCTTTGCCCATGCTTCCACCGAAGTTGCTTTGTCGTTTGCAGCACGATATTTGTAAAGCCATAGCGCGGTAAGATAACTCTCGTATTGAACTTTGTGCCCATCGTAAAACTTCAAGATTAATTGTTCGAAATACTTTTGGCGGTCTGCGAATGTGGTAACCGCATGGGGTGCAAACTTTAATCCTGTGGATGTCAACAGCGCATGATCTGCAACTTGCTGAGCAGCGCCGTAATACTTTTTGAACAAACTAGGCGACATCATCAACGCTTCACCCGTATTGTTGAAACCTTCGCCTGAGGAAGGATCTAGCGGAAACGATGCTGTAGGGCGAATATCCACCCCGGTGATATCGCGAATGGTATTATCAAATTCGGAATTGGTAAGTCTGCGTGGAACCACCGCACCTGGGTCGCCCGTATACTTCCGCGCCTCTTCAACCAAAATCCCTTCAACCACCTTTAGCATTTCTGCTCGTAATTCCGCAGATGGTTGCTTTGATTCAGCAGGTGGCATTTCTTCTTTCCTAAGAAAAGTCACCACATGTTCCCACTGTTTGAAATCCTCGATGGCCTTTGCTGCAGTGGTATATCGTGAAAGATCGAATTCGCCATTCTTTGTTTTTTCATTGTGACATCGCGAGCAATAAGTCTTCATAAACGGCATGACTTTATCCGTGAAGGCATCTGCTGCATAAACATCTGGTGCAATTAGAAAGTATAAGCTCAAAATCGGTATAATAAATAATCGCATAAAGCCAAAAGCTGAATTCACAAACTTGATCTCTTAGGGAAGCATTCGGGAAGGACAATTACACAAACATTTACCTTGTATAAGTGTAATATTAGGGCCAGATACTGTCAATCAAATGCTTGCAATTACCGCCATAATAGTTGCCATCATGCATGCACTACTCACACGCCGCGCCTATTTAGCTTTCTTTATGTTTACCTATTTTGATTTTAGTTTATGGTTGGAAAAACATGTATAAAGACTGTATTATTATCTTTCGGGCGTTATTGCCCCTGTTACCGTTGCCCCAAGGGCTCGGGCAGAACAATTTCCTAGAATAACTTATTTGGATAAACATGGGCCGTAAACCTAAGCAAGCTGGTATTCCTCAGCAACAAGACCGCAAACCCCAGCAAGACCGCAGCGTTCGTTCGATGGCCAAAATGCTTGACGCTGCCGAGGCCATTTTCGCAGAGGGCGGGGATAACTCCCTTACTGTTGATGCCGTCATAAAACTTGCGGATACCTCGGTAGGAAGCTTCTACAGCCGCTTTGGCGACCGCAACGGCCTGCTCAAAGCTATGCACGAACGCTTTCTCTTACGAATCGGAGGCGCAGCGCATGTAGCAGTCGCAACAGCCGGCAACGAAAAAACTTTGGAAGGCGCGCTTGAGGTGTTCCTTTCGCATCTCTTCACCGCCACGCAAGAATACCGCAATTCGGCCCGCTTTTTCGTCCTTCATCGTTCGTCCGATCCGATCCTGAGGGCTCAGGGCATTCGGGCGAATACCTTATTCGCCGGCATTTTTACCTCGCTTATGCTAAGCCATCGCGCGGAGATCGCTCATGCCTCTCCCGCAATCGCTGCCGACGTGGCCTGGCGGATATTGTTTGCGGTTTTATCACAGCAGATGATGTTCGACGACGAAGAAATCACCGGCGTGGCGATGGACACCCCTGCGCTGGTGAGCGAAGTCTCAAGCTGTCTTGTGGCTTACCTCAAGGCAGGCTCGTCTAAGGGCTGATCGCACTTTCTGGAAGATCGGAAACCCGTTCCGCATCTACCTCTTTGAAGTGGATGGGATTTTCTTTTATACACTTGCTATTAACATCAACACTTTCTCTTTTGCTCTTTTACTTTTGCTTTTTCTACCCCCAACTCCCAACCCTCTTCCCTCCGGGAAAAGGGCCCTTCGCTTCGCTAGCCCGCCTTCTAACCTACACCACTTTTTTACTGCCCCAAAGCCCACCCACTGCGCTGGGTGGGTCTATTCTTTTTACTTTCCATTAATTATTATAGTTTTGTTTAAAGACAGAGTAGTTGCGATGGGGAAGCCCCACTGCAACTACTCCATTTGAACCTTTAGATCTTGCACCTAAGGATGAGTTCAACCGTCGCTCACGCATCCGGATCTGAAAGCAGTGTTTTGTTTCCGTGGCTTCTGCTTCTGTCTTTGCTTCCGTGTAATTCCATGTTCGTCCGTGGCAAATGCTTCTGCTTCTTTCCGTGGCTTATTCTGCTTCTGTCTTTTACGTGTAATTCCGTGTTAATCCGTGGCTAGTCTTCTGCTTATTCTTGTTCTTGTTTCCGTGGCTTCTGCTTCTGTCTTTTCCGTGTTTTTCCGTGTTCGTCCGTGGCTAATGCTTCTGCCTCTGCTTCCTTCCGTGAAATTATGTGGCTAATTTTCTGCTTTTCCTATGCTTGTCATGCGACTTTACGAAATATTTTCAAAATTAAATAATGTTTTATTTTTCGTCAACAAATTCGCTTTATGTATTCAAAAGCCCGTGTTTTACGCGTTTTCTTAAATACCAACATTAAGGGAACATTAAGATTGCCAGAATTTCACTTTTTATCCCTCTTTGCATTTTTTCCTCCTATTGAATTCTGCTGCCTTTGCCGAATAGAATTAATCTATATTATCGCTCAGTCGTTATTTAACAGGCTCTCCCTGATTAATGATAAAGCCACAGGATTACCGCTTAGGGATATTGTTTTGTTATTTGCCGAATTTTTAAAAGGTTAAAGCACTATGTCGTATAAATTTTTCCGTAAGATTTTTAACCTTGATTTGACTAATAAACCTTCTGGTAAAGGTAGGCCCCGTAAACTCGAACTCCTTAAACTAGAAGAAAGAATCACGCCTGCGGTGCCTTTCTCCCCGGCATTTCCGAACGCCTTATCCATTACCACCGGAAGCGGCGCTGTCATTAATTCTGCTTCCTTCACGGTAACTTTCAATCAGTCTGTTACCGGGGTGGATGCTGCAGACTTTAATTTAATTGCTACCGGAACCGTTGCTAACGGAACTATCTCTTCCGTAACTGGTTCAGGGCCCACCTACACGGTAAATGTCACCGGTATTACTGGTGCCGGTACTCTTGGTCTGAACCTGGTCGATTTGCCCTCCATTACCGCCTTGCCTTCATTTGCTACGCAAGCCACCTTCGCCTTAGGCACTAAACCATACTCCGTGGCCTTGGGGGATGTGAACGGCGATGGCAGACTCGATATCGTCAGCGCGAATTATGGCACCGACTCCGCCGGCGTGCTCTTGGGCAATGGCAATGGCACCTTTCAACCCAAATTAGACTTCACAACGGGAACTTTTTCTAGGCCACAATCCGTAACCTTGGGGGATGTGAACGGCGATGGTAAACTCGACATCGTCAGCGCGAATTTTAAGACCAACAACGCCAGCGTGCTATTGGGCAATGGCAATGGCACTTTTCAATTTCCATTATCCTTCCCCACAGGCACTGCACCATACTCCGTGACCTTGGGCGATGTGAACGGCGATGGCAAACTCGACATCATCAGCGCGAATTTTGGGACCAACAACGCCAGCGTGCTCTTGGGCAATGGCAATGGCACTTTTCAAAATCAATTAACCTTCGCCACAGGCACTAGACCATACTCCGTGACCTTGGGCGATGTGAACGGCGATGGCAAACTCGACATCATCACCGCGAATAACAGCTCCAACAGCGCTAGCGTGCTCTTGGGCAATGGCAATGGCACCTTTCAAGCTCAGGCCACCTTTACTACTGGAACTGCCCCACGCGGCATGACCTTGGGGGATGTGAACGGCGATGGCAGACTCGACATTATTA
>Ga0209297_1002430_pt1 | contig 10307 bp, 10 predicted proteins | sample S_130805_MF_Meta_FD_187322 | JGI IMG/M metagenome (GOLD analysis project Ga0209297, IMG submission 187322) | Freshwater microbial communities from Lake Simoncouche, Canada to study carbon cycling - S_130805_MF_MetaG (SPAdes) (version 2) | ecosystem: Environmental > Aquatic > Freshwater > Lake ... | reverse complement strand
CCGCGTCGATGGATTGAAAACCTTCGCCGACGAGTATGAACGAGCCGAGGTGCTGGATTGGCTGGGCCGACAAATTCGCGTCCTGCCGCTCGCAAGAATCATTGCCAGCAAGAAACACATACGCCGTCCCAAGGATATCGCCCATCTTCCGCTCCTTACCCAAACGCTGAAATTGAGAAAGCATTCCACAGAATAGAATTATAAAACCAAAAGACCAAAAATTTGGACGATCGTCCAAATTTTTGGTCGTAATTCGAGCGGGTCGGGATGTTAGTTGCGGGTGGTTATTTTTTAAGTTCGATGATTTTTCCGCCGTTGCGGTTGGAGATGCGCTTGAGTTCTTTGGTGTCTTCTTCGGAGGCTTCGAAGGTGATGAAGTTGAAGCGGCAGGGGTCGTCGGAGGCGTCTTTGACGGAGTCGGCGGCTTTTTTGAAATCGGTCCAGGGGATGCCTTGCGGGTTGAGGGATGATTGGAAGCTGCCGTCGGAGATGAGGAAGACGACATCAGGTTTCATTTTGGCGGCGAGTTCGAGGACTCCGACGACGCCGTTCGGGCTGGGGATGCCTTTGCCGGAGGAGGGGATCATGCCGGATTCCACCCATTCGTTTTCGACCCAGGCGGTGGCGGCGTCGCAGTTTGAGTTGGTGGCGGGGACGAGTTCCTCGCTGAAGGGTTTGTAGTTTCGCGAGAATTGGATGATTCCGAAGCGGGAGGTGATGGGGAGTTTTTTGATGAGTTCGATGGTTTCGAGTTTGATTTTCGAGAGCGGGACGCCTGCTTTTTCGGCCTTGGTTTTGACGGAGGTCGAGACATCGAACATGAGGAGGACGCGTTGGCCATCGGATTGGATGCCGAGAAAGCTCATGCCTTTTCCAAATCCGCCGCTGCCGGTGGCGGCGGAGCCCGCACCCGCGCCCATGGCCTCGCTTGTGCTGAGGGATGAGACTTGGTCGGCGATGATTTGTGACGGGTCCAGTGGCAGCATCTGGTCGAGCGGCAGGTCGGGCACTGCGGGCAGGGAAAAAGCAGTCGGGCGGCTGCTTTGGAGTTTGTCGTTGAAGGTCGGTTTCGGTGCGATGGCATCGAGCGCGGCCATGTTCATTTTGTGTTCCCGTTTTTTTGCCGGGAGGCGGATGTCTTTCACATTCTTGAACTCAGCGGGAGGCGGGAAAAAATAGCGTGCCACAACGACGACGCCGGCGATGAATCCTACGGCGATATGGGCTCCGACACTTATGAGGAGAATGGTGACAATTATTTTTTTAACGCTCCTTTTTGGGGGAATCGTAGGTGTGGCAATGGGAGCGGATGCGTTCATTCTTCGTCTTCTGTGACTCCTGCAAAGGTGACGCCACGGATGTCCGCCTGCGCACAGGCATTCAGGACATCCACGATTCGCTGGTGCTTGGCTTGGTCTTCGACATCCACTGTCACCATGGCCTCGGTTTTGTTAGCATTGCAGGATTCCTTGAAGCGTTTGAGAGTGGCCAGAAGGGTCGGTAGCTCTTTGCTCTGTGGGGTGTCTTGGGGAAGGTCGTTAAGGATGACCTGCCCATTTTCTGCGATGATTACCCTCTGCTCGTCTGGAATATCGAGTGCCTCCTCCTGCGAAACCGTGCCTGGAAGAGTCATGTTCATATCGGCCTCCTGCTTCACAGGTTTGGAGGTGAGGATATAAAAAAACAAAAGGAGGAAGCAGACATCGATCATGGGGGCGATCTGTAATTCGATTTGGGGATGTTCGACGCGTCTCATTTTTGAACGACTCCAAAAATCACTTCCACCGCCCCGGCTTCGCTGGCGATGGCCATGACTTCTTTGATTTTTCTGCCTGGCGTGGACGAATCGGCCCGGATTTGGAGTTTCAGCGGCGGGGCATTTTTAAAGCGTTCTTTGAGATGGACGGTGAGTTCCTTGGTGGTGACCGGTCGACTCCCGCTGAAGAGTTGGCCCTTATCGTCAATGTTCACGATATCGCGATCTCCTTCGTCTGCGGGAACCTCGCCTGTCGCTGCGACGGGAACCTTGATGTCCATGAGTTTGTCGCCTTTCGTGATCTTTCCAGCCAGCATGAAGAAAAAGAGTAACAACAGGGTGAGGTCGATCATCGGAGCTATTTGAAGACCGATTTCCTCATGCTCCACCCTACGGATGCGTCTGCGTGCTGACATGGTCGGATGTTGGGGAGTTACTGCTCGCTGGAGTTGGGCGTTGATGCATGCGCTTCGCCCGTGAAGAGATCGAGCATGTGCGAGAGTGCTTTGTGGAGGTCGGCCATATTGGATGTGATGAGACCTCGGAAAAAGAAGTAGAGAAACATCGAGGGGATCGCGAGAAGGAGACCGCCGGCTGTTGCGATGAGTGCCTCGCCAATGCCTTTTGCGAGGTCCGTCGCCTCCGCCTTACCTGCGGTGAGGGCGCTGAAGCTGGTGATCATGCCTGCGGTTGTGCCGAGGAGACCAATCATGGGGGCAAGAACGGCAAAGGTGTTCATGTAGTTTACGACAACCATCATTTTCGTTTCGGTGCGGAAGCATTCGTCGCTGATATGGTTTTCCATCGAGCCTTTATTGAACATGTCGCGTTCGAAATTTGCCTTTGTGAGAGAGCCGGAAAGAATCTGGGTCATGACGCATGGAGACGATGCACAGAGGTTATAGGCGTTCTGCAGATCACGTTGGCTCATGTAATGGTTGAGTTGTTCGAGCAGTCCTTTGGGCATCAGTTTCCCCTTGCGGAACATCATGAAGCAGTAGGCGGCTATGGAGGTCACTGCCACCGAACAGAGTGCGATGATGTGCATGATGGGTCCCCCCTCGCTATAGAGATCCAAGAGACTTTTGTCGCTCGATACTCCACCCATGGCGTGCGCTGTTTCCGGCATGCAGAAGCAGAGGGTGGCGAGCAGGGCCGTGTATGGAATCCAGGCATTGCTGCGAAGTGTGGCGCTTCTTGCGTTGAGGGTGGTGTCGTGTTTGGTCATTTTTCAGTTTGTTTTTTGTTTTTCTTTTTCGGCTTTTCAGCTTTTGCAGGCGTTCTTGAGGGCTCGGAAGTCTGAGGAGTGGTGTTGGGAACTGCTTCCTCTTTGACGGCCATTTTTCCTTCCAGTTCCCAATTGACTGCGAGAGTTTCGGGGGAGAGCGATGCAAGATAGGTTTTTGCCTGTTCCGCTTCGGGCGTTGCCGGATAAAATGCGAGGATGTCGCGGGAGGTTTCGATGGCCAGTTGGGTCTCGTCGCTGGTGCGATAGATTCCCACGGCTCCCCAGAGGCCTCGGGCTGCTTTCTCGTTGTTTGTGCCAAAGAAAAGCGACGGGTAGAGGTAAAGCTCCAGCGCCCGTCGGTGCAGTTGGTGGCGCTCGTCGATCACGGCGGGGTCGATTTTCCAGCGGGGATTTTCCTTCAGGAAGGCGCGCAGGGATTTTTCCGCAGCCTGAGCCATGAGGTAGTTCGCTTCGATGAGGATTTCGGGGTCCTCCGTTTCCGCAGCGAGGGTTTTTGCTTCCTCGATGGCTTTTGCGGCCTTGCCCGTGGCGGTCATGGCGCGGAGGCGTCCCTCGCGGGCGCGGGCCTTGTCCGATGCCTGCCACGCCTTTTCTTCTATGAGCGTGAACAACTCGAGCGCCCGGTCGGCATTCTTTCGTTCCTTGGTTGCCAGTAGGGCGTTTCCGAGCGCAGAGCCGATGGATGCCGAAGGGGAGCGGGGAAAATCGAGCCAGGGGCGGAATTTTTCCCAATGCTGTTCGAGGGCGGGAATGTCCTGAATTGCTGCGGAGTGGACGGCCCTGTCGCGGCTTGTATCGATTGCAAAATCGATCGCTTGAACATCATTTCTCGGCAAGGCGATTGACGGAGCCGCCTGCAGAGCGGATCCCGACTGGGCCGGGATATCGAGTTGCAAGCGGATGAATTTCTCATCCGCCGAAATGATTTTCCCGACGCGGCGGTTGCCCGCTTTCATTTCGAGCACATCCTGCGCGTGGCAGATGGATGTCGCGGCGAGAAGGATGAGGAGTGTGCGTTTCATCCTTGTTCGGGTGACTCCTCCGACGGGTTTGTTTTTTCACCGGATTTTGAAGGTAGAGGCCCGCCAAGAGCCTGCAGACGCGCTTGGGCGGTTTTCGATTCCGGAAAATCTTCGAGCTCGGTTTTGGACAGGAACTCGCTGTAGGTGCGGCGGGCTGCGGTGGAGTCCTGGATTTTTTCAAATGCCTCGCCGCTGCGTGCGTAGGCGCGGGCGACCCATGGTCTCCAGCGGCCGTGCATGAGGTAAACGCGTTGGTAGTAGGGGATGGCGAGTTTGGGATTCTCCTCAGCCATGTGCAGGTCGCCGATGAGGCAAAGTGTCTCGGCCTTGTTCTCGCCGGATGTAGCTTCATTTTTGAGCACCTCTTCGAGAACCCTCCGCGCCTCGGCAAGGCGTCCGCGTTTCTGGAGGAGCTTGGCCTTGGAGAGCATCGTGGGGGCGAAGAGTTGGGTGCCGAGATTTTCGCGTTCGAAGCGGTTAAACCAATCCAGCGCGGCCTTTTCGTTGCCATTCTTCAATTCCAGTTCCCCGAGTGCGGCGAGGATGCGGTCTTTTTGCATTGCGCGGGGGTTCCATCGCAGCGCGTCGCGTAGCATTTCCTCGCCTTGCTTCGTCTGGCCGGACTCCAGCAGGGCATTGCCAAAATCGACGAGCAGGGCGGGATTGGCTTCGCGCACATCGGCCAAGGACGCAGCCTCGACCAGGAGGGCTTGGGAGCGCTTGGGATCCGATTTTTTTAGCATCTGGGCTTGGGCGTGTAGAAGACGCATGCGAAGGGTGTCCTTTTTCTCGGTGCCCGCTTCGGCTAGCAGGTCGCCAAGGAGTGCGAGGTATTCGGCGGACTCCGCAGGTCCCCTGTAAAGACGGGCGAGCGAGGGAAAGAGGTCGTCCACCGAGCGGATTTCGGGGTCGTTGCCGTGGTCCCGGATCGCCTGCCAGTAGATTTCGCGGGCTTTTGCGGGTTGCTCTCGCTTTCGGTAATACCAACCCAGATTTGCAATCGCCTCGGCAACCCGTGGCGAGCGAGGGTGGTTCTTGGCGAAATCCTGCATGAGGGTGCGGTATTGTTCGTAGTCCTCAAGAAGCTTGAGGGCCTCGGCGGTGCGGAAGACTCCCTCCTCGTAGGGCTTGGTGTCCGTCGCTGGAATTTCTCTAAAAGCCGCGATCCCTTCCGGGACGAAGCCCTCGTTCATCAGGGCGTTGCCAAGCAGGACGCGGGCCTCGCTGTTTTCGGGCTCGCCGGGGAACTTTTCGAGGTAGTCGTGGAGTTCATCGACCGCTGTGCCGTAGCGTTCGAGTTGTTGAGAGCAATAGGCTTTGCGGAAGACGGCAGATCCCCTGTGCAGGCCCTTGGGATGGTTTTGCAGGTAGGCATCCATGAGTTCGCGGCATTTCTCGAATTGCTTGTCGAAGGAGTAGGTCATGCCGAGCCAGTAGGCGCCGCTGTCGGCGAGGCTGTGTTTCGGATATCTCGTCAGGAAGTCTTCGAATGCCTTTGCGGCGTCAGCGTTTTTTTCCGCCTGAAGAAGCGAGAAGGCTTTCAGGAAAGATGCCCTCGGTGCGGATTCCGAGTTTGGAAAACGCTTGGCGATCTCCTCAAAAGCGGTTGCGGCCTCGTCGTAGCGCAGGCTGGATTGCAGGGCCTCGGCTTGCATGAGATAGACCTGCGGCAGGAGAGGTGACTCGGGAAACTTGAGTGTGAAATCCTTCGCGGCCTCGATGGTTTGGGGCCAGTCTTCCAAGGCGCTCCAGCAGCGGACGACATTGATAGCGGCCTGTTCGGTCAACTTGTCCGGCGGAAGTTCCTTGAGCATCGCGGACATGCTGAGTGCCGCCTCGCGATGGCGCTTCATTTGAAGATAAGCGATGGCAAGACGAAATCGCAGGGCCGTGTCGAAGTTCTCGATTTTCTGGAAGTTTTCCATCTCGCGTTGGACTTCGTTCACCAGACGCGTGTAGAGGATTTTCTGGTAGGAGTCGTCCGTGGCGCCGACCGCGGCCTGCCGTGTTCGCAATTCCTCCAGGCGCGCGGCTTGGTGCTTGAGCAATCGCTCGCGCGGCCAGACGCGCTGAAGGCATATGATGGCTTTTCGAAACTCTCCGTTCTCGAGCCAGCGATTGCCCAGTTGCAGTGTGAGGGTTTGAAAGGAGATGAGTTGAGGAATGTCCTGCATTCGGGGGAATTCTTCGTTCACCACCGCCATGGCGGCGTCGTTGTCTCCGAGTTGCAGCAGCGCGTGGAGTTGGTAAATGACCGCACGACCCCGTATTTCTGGGCTGAGTGAGGGTTTCAGGGCCGCGTAGTAATCCGCTGCTTCGCGATATTTTTGTTCCAGAATCCAAGAAGTTCCGACCAGCATGCGGGCCTCGCTGAGTCTCGCCGCAGGAGGATTCTGGCGGATCGTGAGGGGATTTTTTTCAGCTCCCGGCGGGAAGAGAGCGATGAATTTCTCCAACGCGGCGCGAGCGGTGGCTTGGTCTTGGTTTTGCAAGTTGGCAATGCCCAGCCAGAAGGTGATCTCCTGAACCTGTTGCGGAGAGAGAGGAGGTTTTGCTTCCAGTGCTTCTGTGATGGCGGGAACCGCTTCGGCAAAGCGACTCTGCTGCACAAAGCACATGGCGAGCGGGTAAAGCGAGTCTTGCAGCGCTTTTGAGGCATCGGGGGATGTGCTGAATTCCGCCTTGAATTTCAGGTAGGCCTCCAGCGCGTCCTTGTAGTTCTTTTGGTTGAACAATGTCCGCGCCTGCTCGAACAACTCGTTTGCTGTGAGGCCGGCGGTTGCCACCAGCGGCTCCTGTTTTTTCGTGCTCTGTGCCTCCGCCGAACTCAAAACAATCCAAAGAACGGCAGCCATTCCTGCGATCTGAGTAACGAAGCGAGGCATTGTGAAAGTGGGCTTCAAAGCGTATTCCTATTAGCCAGCGGGTCTGTGGTGACCAAAGAGCTTCCATGTTACAATTTCGTTGAAATGGGGTCGCTCTTTGGGGCAGTTCCCCCATGGCAGGCACGACTCCGCTTGGCGACCTTCGGACTATGAGAACTATAGTTTTTTTCCTTTTGGCGGTTGCGGGCGTGATGGTTTTGTCTGACGCCCTTTTGAATGCCGTGCGCAAATCCTGACTATGCGCTCTCTGCTTAAAATCGCGCTGCTCGCGCTCGCGGGATTCTTGGTCTCGTGCACATTCAGCGAATATCCCTTTGGAAAGGTCCTTCCCGACGGCGGGGTGTCTTCGATTCCAAGCGGCTACACGGGGAACGCCTACTTTTGGAATGGCAGTTATTACACCGGCGGACGCTACGAAAGCGGTCGGTTCCACTACATCGACCGGTTTTATAACAGTCGATACATGTTCAATGGGAAATACCTCTATGGAGGAAGCCTGCAATACATCCAAGGAGTGAATGCCTACCCCGACAGGGGCTTCTACTCAAACCAGAGATACTACAACAAGCACCGATACTATCAGCCGTTTCACCGCCATCATTACTATTAAACGACCCGTGGGCTCTGCGTGGTTGGCGGGGAAATAACCACGGAGGACACGGAGAGCACGGAGTGGGAAATGAAGTTTTGTAGTTTGTCGAAAGTCGCGGAAAGCCGTGCAGATTATCAGCCGTTTTTTTGGCTGGCTTGGCGTGCGCTTTTTTCCACCCAATCCAAAAGCCCGCCGACGGTGCAGTGGCCTTCCAAGGGGTGGCGCAAGCGTGCTTGTCGGCGAATTTTGTAGCTGTTGCGGCGCCCGAGTTTTTCACGCTCGAGAACACCCACGGCTTCGAGATCGGCGAGAATCCTTTGAATGGCCCGCTCGGTGATGCCGATGGCCGTCGCCAGATCGCGAACGCGCAGTTCCGCATTGGCATTCAGCGCGACGAGCACATGGGTGTGGTTCGTGAGGTAGGTGAAGCCGGGTTCATGGTCGTCATCAGCAGCCGGGGAAATTTTTTTTGAAATTTTCATGAATAGGGGTTGACGCGAGAACTGTGACATATAATACATGACAAAGTTTTCCTGCTTTTTATATCAGGAATAAGATAACACAAAAACAACAACCCACAAAACACGAAAATACAATGGACATCCTGAATTCACTCGCCCTGAGCCTCCTTTCCCCGATGGTGCTCGCCTTCATACTCGGCATCATTGCCAGCCTGATCCGGAGCGATCTGAAAATCCCGCCGGAGATTTACGCGGCCATGACGATTTATCTTTTGTTCGCCATCGGGCTGAAAGGTGGGGCGAAGCTCGACGGGGTAGCTTTTTCGGATTTTTGGAAACCGCTGCTCGCTGCGTTGGCCTTGAGCCTCGCGATTCCCGTGTGGAGCTACATGTTGCTCCGGAAATTCGGAAAAATCGACGGCGTGAACTCTGCCGCGCTGGCCGCGCACTACGGGTCGGTTTCAGCGGTCACCTTCGGCGAGGCTTTGGCGTTTTTGGAAATCTTGCAGGTTTCTGCCGAGCCGTATGTCGCCGCCTTACTGGCGGTGATGGAAGTTCCCGCCATCATCGTGGCCATATTCTTGGTCGGCAAAGCGACCATCAACGCCGGCGGTGGAAACATCCGGCAAGTGCTGCGGGAGTTGGTCACAAGCAAATCTATCGTTCTTCTCATCGGCGGCATGGTGATCGGCCTGCTGGCTGGCAAGAAAGGCGCCGAGCAGGTCGCGCCACTCTTTGATGCACCCTTCCGGGGCGTTCTCACCCTCTTCCTGCTGGAGGTTGGGCTTGTGACCGGTCGGCGGCTTGGTGATTTGAAGCAAGCCGGATGGCGGTTGGTTGTATTCGCACTTATGATGCCATTCCTGCACGGCCTGCTCGGCGTATGGCTTGGAGCCTTGTGCGGGATGAGTGTCGGCGGTGCCACAATTTTGGGAACCTTGGCCGCCAGCGCGAGCTACATCGCCGCGCCGGCAGCGGTGCGGGTGGCCCTACCGGCCGCGAGTCCGGCGATCTATCTCACTTCGTCACTCGCGTTGACCTTTCCGTTCAATGTGATCTTCGGAATTCCGGCTTACTACTCTTTCGCCCGCTGGCTTGTTCCGGCTTGAGGGGCCTAATGCAGGAGATAAAATGACAATAAACAGGCTCGCAGTTTTTGTGGCGTTTATTGCCACTTCCCAGCTCCATGCCGATACATCCATCGCGGATCCGTCTAAAAACAAACTGCGAGCTTGCTGCAAAGGGTTCGATCAAGATCGAGGGCAGCCTCGATATCTCGCCACGGTCGAGGTGCGTTTCCTTACGGATGCAAACTGAGAACAATTCAGAAACCCAGGTGCGCACCTGCTATGCGGGCGCGTCCTTTGCCTTGTTGACCAAGCACGCCAAGGAACGCGAAATCGCCCCGCGTTTCCAGCAGGCGCTCGGTGCGTCGGTGACGCTGGTCGATTTCTTCGACACCGACACGCTCGGCTCTTTCACCCGCGATGTGCCGCGATTTGGCAGTCAACTCGACGCCGCGCGCAGGAAGGCCGAACTGGCCATCGAACTCTCCGGCATCCCACTCGGCCTCGGCAGCGAAGGATCATTTGCTCCGGGACCCTTTGGGTTGGTGTCCTACAACCTGGAGGTGCTCATGCTCATAGACAGCCAGCGCGGTTTGGAAATCACCGGTGCTGTTCGCCTGCCGAGCCACCACTCCTCGGGAAGTTTCGACGACTGGGACAAACTCACCGCGTTTGCCGAAGACATGAAATTCCCCTCGCACGCCGTGGTGCTGCGGCCAAACGACGAGTATGATTTACGCATCCAAAAAGACATCGCCGATTCGGATGCGCTCCGCACTGCCTTCCAAAAATGCGTGTTGCTCTCGGAGTGCGGAATCGTTTTTGTCGAAAGCGACCTGCGCGCGCACCGGAATCCGTCACGCATGAAAAACATCGGCGCCGCATGTGATGACCTGCTCTCCCGCATGCTCTGCGGCTGCCCCGCATGTGCCGCGCCGGGATTCGGTATCGCCCGCCACGAAATCGGCCTTCCCTGCGCCTGGTGCGGCGAGCCGACCAACGATTGGAAAGCCCAGGAATTCCGCTGTGTGATCTGCCCGCACCTCGAGTCCCGCCCGCGCACAGATCTCAAAGCTGCCGATCCCACGCATTGCCCGTTCTGTAATCCCTGAAGGGCGGTCGCCTCAACTTGAAAGGGCAGAGGCGTGGGCGCTGGCAATTTTTCGAAATGATTCCGAGACATGCGCAGCGCTGGAGACAAGCCTCCAAAATTTTGTGGCGAGTTCGCGTTCCGGTGTCGCGGCGATCTCCGAGCGGGCCACGGCGAGCGCGTCA
>Ga0209297_1002423_pt1 | contig 10318 bp, 9 predicted proteins | sample S_130805_MF_Meta_FD_187322 | JGI IMG/M metagenome (GOLD analysis project Ga0209297, IMG submission 187322) | Freshwater microbial communities from Lake Simoncouche, Canada to study carbon cycling - S_130805_MF_MetaG (SPAdes) (version 2) | ecosystem: Environmental > Aquatic > Freshwater > Lake ... | reverse complement strand
CGCCATTAAAAAACCGGCGGTTAAATTTGTTGCCATACCTGAATTTAATACGGAATTTGCATGTGGGTAGGAAGTAGCCCCAAAATAACTTTGGCTTTTTGCCATGCTCACGATTAAGCACAGGGCAAGGATAATTTTTATTTTTTTCATAAGATTGTTTTTAATTATTAAATCTATTTTTTTGAATATGAGTATTGGGAAGTTTCTAAATCTCTTGTGCGCTGAACATTTAACTATTACTAATTACAAAGCCCAAAAACGGCGCCAACTTTGTAAATAAAATTTTTACTAAAAATTTTAAAAATAATGTTCTCACATCGGAAATGGCTTTTTAGGTAGTTACAAAACAATAGTACTTTGTTTACAAAATCGTTTGAGCGATTTAGCAATGCTATTCGTTGAAACAACTTGGTGATTATGCAAAATGTAGCGCAAAACTGATTTAAAGTAGAGTATGGTTTATACTTATTGTTTAGGTAAAATAAATACTTCATAAAAATTCTTTTGTAGGTTTATTTATTTTATAAACAGTATGTGAGTCCTTGTTGTATAATGTTTTTGTTACTAAAACACTTAGTTTAAAACCACCAGTTTGCAATTACTTTAACAACTAAACTTTTAAAGAAACATGAGTTTATTTTGAAAATTAAGTGCCAACTGCAATATGATTTAAGCTTTTAATAAAAATAATGGAAGGATTGCTAAAAGAAAATACGTAGTACTACTCGATTTTATATTGAAAATTTACGTTTCAAAAAATATGCATTTTGAATACAAGAATAATACTGCCCCATTGGGATGATTCAAAAGCTAAGGCACAATAGAATGGAAATGAGTATGAATTCTTAAAAGTAATCCTACTTGAATTTATTATGAACACTTTGAAAATAAATTATTTTACACTAATTGAAAAACATTAAAGTTAAGAACAAATGATTCGTGCAGGGTGGGAAAATTAATTTAGATTAAGTTTAATCTCGACTAAAAAAAGATTTGCGGGTGCAATATACAGTAAAGGAAAAATCAGGAAATACTCACAAAGTTATTTTGTATGGCAAAGGTGGTCAATTCTAAAGCATTTTTGCAGTTTGTTTTTTTCATTATGTGTAATCTATGCCCTTCGACTGTTCTGACGCTTATACTTAATGATTCTGCAATTTCCTTGTTTGATTTATTTAAACATATTAATCGAATTATTTCGATTTCGCGGCTCGTAATATCGGTAAGGGCTAAAATATCCTCTGAAGTAGGAATGCAATTGCTTGCTATTGATTTTGCCATTATCATTGCAACGGTATTATCATAGTAAAACCCATGCTCATGCACTGAAAATAAAGCGTCAACAATTTTCTCGATGCTGCTATTCTTATTTAAAAAACTACTCGCCCCTTTTTTTACAAATTCAATTATATACGAATCTTTAAAATGCATGCTAATAATGATAATTTTAAGTTTTGGATATTTGACTTTTATTTTTTCAAATACCTCGCGACCATTCATTACAGGCATTTCAATATCTAACAAGATGATGTCAGGTACAGACTTTTTTAAACTGTCCAATAATTCTCGTCCATTTGCCACGTCAAACATTACGTTAATTCCCTCAAACTCTTTTAATAGGGAAATCAAACCCTGACGCGTAAGAAGATGATCTTCGGCAATGCCTATTTGAATTAATTTAGTCATTCTTTATTGGGATTTTTAAAACGATGGTTGAATTTTCTTTTCCTTTTTCATAATAAATATTTGCTCCTAAAATCAAGACTCTTGCTTTAAGTGATTTTAAACCAAGGCCTCCTTCTACATGCGTAAATTTTTCAACTTCGGCATTTGAAATACCTAGTCCATCATGCTTAAATTCAATTACAAAATTATTGAGCAATACCGAAAGGTTTAATGATAATTGCGAACAAGCAGTGTGCTTTAAAATATTATTTATTACTTCGAGACAGACCCTATATATGTTTAATTGTTCTTGTTTGATGAAGGGGGCGGTTTCGTTATAATGAGTTGTATTCACAAAATTAGCAGGTAAAATTTCTGCGTCGTTTAAACTTCTTATGTAATCCTTCAGAGAAACAATGAGCCCATAATCAATCAGAAAACTAGGGACAAGCTCGTATGAACTATTGCGAATACCATCCATTGCTTTATCAATAAGTTCAAAATCCTGATTAAAACTTTCTACCTGAAATTTGTTTTTAATGATATACAGTCTATGCCGTTGCAGATTTTGTTTTAGAACATTTAAAAGCGGATTAATTTCATCGTGTAGATTCCGTGCAATCCTCTCTTTCTCTCGCTCCTCTATTTCGGCAGAAGCATTAAACAATTCATTTTGCTGAAGCGCTTTAACTGCTTTGAGTTTATTATCATTGTGTAAAATACGTTTTTGATAGTTGACTGCAAACAGAACAAATGCTGCGATGAAGAAGCAAAAAACCAAGCTGCCAAGTACTATTAATAAGGCTAAGTCTTTTTGATTTTCCATATACCGATGCTTAATAAGAAATTGTGAGTAATATTGCTAATTAACTGTATTGACCAAGTAAAAAAGGCCAATGTTTCGTCTTCAGAGCGAATAAAATTTTCGAAAAGAGAAAATAAAAACGTAGTGCCGAAGTAAAACAGTAAAGCTGTGTTAATCCAAAAGAAATAATAGTTGGTTAGAACAGGAACCTGAAGATTGATAAAAATTTGTGTAAAATATCTAACTCCAAAAAAACAAATTATCAAGTCCACAAAGGCATTTGAAAAATCTGAAGAGGTGGGCGAAATAAAATGGATAAACAAAAACAAACAAAGCATCAATAATTGAATTGAAAGCATTGTGCGATGAGAAAATTTAAACTGGTTGCTGTATATATAAACAACAATAAAGCCTTGAAGTATAGTAAATATTTCGAATGAAAAAGTTGTGCTTGTATTATTTATAAATAAAACATAGCCAATAACATCATTGGAAAGATTTAATATTAAATAAATAAACAGTGCTTTCAACTGTTTGTTGAAAGCACTGAGTTTAATTAAACTAATAATAATTGGAATTAATACACTGAGTGAAGATAAGTGTGAAAAAGAAATATAAATATCTTTAGCTGACATCACTATTTAAGGCATTAGCGTTGCCACAAACTGGTGGACATAAATACGATTTATCGCCAAGAACGCCTTCGCATAAATCATTTTCATCTTCATCAACTCCTACGAGAACTAATTGTTTTTGACCTGAACTGGTGAGCGCATAATAAACTCTAATACCCACACAAGCTTCTTGTGCTAAGATATTATTAATTATTGTTTTGCCAAAATAATGTCCTAAAACAGTATTGGTAGTGGACGCAGCTCTGTAGTTTGCTGTTAATGCTGAAGCTTCTGATAAAGTAATTTCTTGATCTTCGTTTCCTGTAAATGACATAATTTTTTAGAGTTTAAGAGTTAGTAATAATTATGGCAACAATGTATTGTGTCTAGTTTTTGGAAAGCCACAAAAGCATCTAAAACTCTAAGTTAAAAAAAAAGCTGTATATATAAATAAATTTGATTTTCAAGTAGTTGAACTTAAAAAAGTAAGTATTTAAATAAGCTATAAACACGTAGTTTAATATCATTAAAAACAAGTAAAACTACTTGGTTTTAATGATGTTTTATTCTGGCGAAGGGGGTAAAAATAGACTTAGTTTTTTACAATAGAAAATACTCAAGCTAATTATGGAGCAAAAAATTTCGATATAAACTTTTAAAAATGACTTTCAACACATAAAATCATTTTTAAAAGTGAAATCAGATAAAATCGTGCATCGATTAATTTTTTCTAATTAATTTATCAAGTATCGCCAAATATTCTTACTTGTTAAGGACTGTGTTCTTCCTTTTTTTTAGTACCAATCAAAAATAGACATTTTTTTAATTTTGATTTATCAAAGCTCAATAATTAATGACACCTCTACATCGTGAACTTTTTTCTTCTAATCAAGTGGTCAATTTGAGCCGGTTTGCACTGGTCAATTTGGGCCGATTTCAGGTGGTCAATTTAAATCGGTCTTGGGAAGTCAACTTCATAGGGTTTTGCACTGCCTCTTCGTTTGAAGTTTCAGCCAATTCTTTTGAGAAATTTAATGTATTTATAGCCCCCAAAAAAATCAGGTATTTATACCTATTTGTAATAGTCATTTTTGAACTTAAATTTACAGTAATTCAATTTTTTTTAAATTTTACCACTCGTTTTTATGCATACAGGAACAAAAATAAAATTATTGCGTGAACATCATAGATTCAGCCAAGAATTTGTGGCAAGTGAACTAAAAATCAGTCAGGCTAGTCTCTCAAGAATAGAATCAGGAAGAGTGAATGCAAAATTTAAGTATTTCTACTCACTAGCTAAATTATTTGGGGTAAATCCAAATACCTTATTGGATGATTAAAATTAACAATAGTTTAGCTGCAACCAAACATCTTTTTTACCTGAAGCAACTTTTCATCGGCCTAAGTAAAGGCTTTTGTCTCGCCAATAGACAATTCCTTTTCAAGCTATACTGTTCGAAATACTCATGTCACCTTAAGAATATGAGCCCAGCTCAGATTACTATGAAAGTTAATCTTGAGTTGAATGCTAAATAAATTATATATTTAAAAGAATGAAGGAATGGGATATATTTTGCAAATATATTTGAAGAGAATAATTTAATTACATCAGAAAAAGTGTTATTACTAAACAATTAAATACTAGCCATTGTGAATCTGCGGATTGCAAGCTGGCGTTCGTGCCGGTCAACCGCTATGTTATAAATGTACAAATGTCCACCGAAATGCCAAAATAGAAAGATGCCCGGCATGACGCCATTGCTTGCTGTTATATGCTGGGCGTTTTCTGAAATGTCCCTTTAAAGTGTCTTCAGATATAGAGTTTTTTTGTCACCGTAAAAACGATTTTTTGCTTTATAAAGGTAGTTATTTATGCACTGTAAAATAATTTAAAATTTTAGAAGCGTTGGCAAAGCAATTTGAAAAATTGCTCGTTCTAATAGGCAGTTCAGTTGTTGGAGATTTTACAAGCTTATTTTGCGCCACTAAAAATTACTTCCTTTGAAAGGAAGCGCAAAATGTGCTTGTAAAATGTGCGAGGGGTTAATCCTGAAACAGAACAAACTTATTTTCAAAAGTTTGAGTTCCGTCACTAAATATAATAAAGTAGGTGCCTTGCGGTAAATTTGAAACGTCTATACTGTGTTGGTTTGTTGAAATTAAATTACCCTCAATTAATTTTTGACTTGCTGAGCCGTATATCTTGTAATTTAAAATTTGATTTTCCGTTTTAAGATTATCAATAAAAAGATAATTTGAGGTTGGATTTGGATAGAGATTTAGCGAAGACTTCCTGCTCTCGCCTTCATTTAAGCCAACCGTTGTGTTAATATCTATGACAAAATCAACGTAAGTTGTCCGTGATGGTCTACGTAACCCGGTTGGGTCTTTACCCCATTCAATTATTTTAACATTAAAAGTATAAAGGCCTATAGAGTCTCGTGGAAATGTCAAGATGCCGGATGTGGGGCTCAACACCGCACCGTCAGGAATGTAATAACCACCCACATTAAAATAATTAAAAAGCGAGTATGAGACGCTATCTATATCAGTTCCTTTGGTAAACATAAGATCATACATAAAATTGTTTCCTATAATACCTAAACTGGGTGGATAATTTGTAACTGTACCTGATGGTTTTGTCCAAAAATACTGATTAGCAACAATTAATGATCTAGCATATACTGATTGTGTTTGGGAAGTTGGGATATTTTTAATGTTTGCAACCCTGAAGCCGTCAAGATACTCAACAGCATAGTAAGCCCCGTCTGGAGTAGATCCAGCGTATAAATGAGTACCAGTATACGTTCTTATAGTTGTCCCGCTTACTATTGTTGTCGAAGCAAGGGATAAAGTGCCCGAAGTGTTATCACCAAATGATACAGTTACTGTCGACCTTGAAACATTAATTAAAGGGTCAGTTAATAATGTCAATGTATAACTGTATTCATAAATCGGTGTAAATGTTATTGTATTTGGAACCCATGAGCTACGAATGTATGCTCCTTTTATATCTTGAGCGCTCAGCTGACAAGAAACAAACAATAATTCTAAAATTAATAATACCAAATGTTTCATATATTATTAGTAATGGGAAACTTGCAATAGCAAATTTCCCATAAGATAAAGTTAAGTAAAAAAGAGGCTATTCAGTAGTTTTAATAAACTTATTACTGAATGTTCTTGTTCCGTTGCCCACATTTATAAAATAAACACCTTGTTGGAGATTCGAAACATCAATGTTTTTTTGATTTGTTGAATTGAAAATGCCTTCAATCAATTTTTGTCCTTTTGTGTTATAAACTGCGTAGTGCAAATTTTGATTTACAAGTTCTGCATTATCTATGGTGAGGTATTGTGTTGTTCGAATTTTAAAATAATTGCATCGCAAACATCTGGGTCAACCGTCAGGCTGCGCCAGTACGTTGAATAAGCAAATACAGCTTTACCACTTGTTCCAAATGGATACCAGTCAATAGGAAGATTGGTATTAGGGTTATATATTTCATAAATATATCCCTCAAAGTTAGCGCTCACAGAATTTACGGGTGCGGTTGGGATTATATTGGTGGCAGCAGTCTAATCTGGACGAATGAAGCACATGGCAGTCAAATCATTTGTTAAGAAGAAAATTGTTTCGAAATTTAAAAATTTTGCCGAATTTATTAGGCAGCCTTCTGGAACTTTTAATTTTCTAGAGCACTTTATCTTTGATGTTTTTTTGTCATACTCTATTAATTGAAGCAGGCTATCAGTAAATACCAAAGCCCTGAAAACATTATCTCTTAGAACGATGTCGTTGCAAAATGAATTCTCCTTGTCTAATACAATACCATTCATATCATAGTGCTTATTAGATTTCAATTCTACTATTATGCTGAGTGTTGGGTTAAAATAGAAGTTGCTGTTAATTAAAAAATATTTGTCATTTAACTTAAATTCATTTTCCTGTATTTCTGATGTTGTGAAAGAATCGAATTTTGCAAAGGAGTACTGATCTTTCGAATTTAATTGCCATTCTGATAGAATTTTTGAGGGCTTTTTATCACCTTTAATATAATAAACACTAAACGCCATGCCGGAGTTACTAAAGAAAAACGGGAAGTTTTGTTGAAAGACATACTGTTTTTGATTATTTTCATAAAATTCCAATGTTCCATCAACGTATTTCAGCGCTTTTTTACCATTTAAAGTGTTTTTATGATAAATGAATAAACCAGACATGATCATTGTATCGTTTGGGTCATGTGGATTATGCATTGGATATCTCAAATTCATCATTAAATTCAAAGAAGAATCATTGATAAATGCGCCTTCAATACGAGGATCGGCCATATTCAATTTCTTTAAAACACCTAAAGTGTTTTTATAGAACATTGTATCGTAATTGCCAGCCTTTAAAAATGCCTCGTAGCCAAACTGGTTACCCCTCAGTTCGGAGAAGCTCCTAACGCTATCTTTGGCAAGATCAATACTGAAATAGATGTTTTTACCTAGAGAATAATCATATATATTGATATAATTCTTATTCGACATTATTGTCAATCTTGTTTTATTCAATACCAGTTTCTTAGGAAAGTGAACTTTTCTGAAATAGCTGTAATATTCCAGCTGTTTTAAGTCGTTAATCTTGTACGGCAATTTTCTGAAAGCGAAACTATCAATCTGGAGATTCTGCACAAACACCCTGCAATAAGATTGTGTTTCAATGGAATAGTTGACATAATTGAATTTTAAATCCCTTGGCAATTCATAATTCTCAAGCAACTCAATAAATACAGCGCTATCCCGTTTATTAATAAAAACAATCTTCTCATAATTATTAAGCTCTTTTATTGAGTTAAATGCCAAAAGGCAATTTGAGCACTCTGTGAGTCCAACATAAATATCTATCCTACAAATAGAAAAACTAAAATTTGAAAGCAGAACAAAAAATAGAATTAGCCTCATTAGTTTAATCTTTTTAGTAATACAAAAATTAGAAAATTACCCTGCACCTTAAGAAAATCTTAGAGTACGGGGTATAGTAAAGTAGACAATGTTACCTACTTTTACCACTTTGGTGAAAGTTCCGCTAATCGTAGTGTGGGCGTTTGCATTACTAAAAAGACCAACTGTAAATAGGGCCATAGCAGCAATGATTGTTTTTTTTATTATTGTTTTATTTTTATTTAATTTTTTTATTTATGGTAAATGTAATACACAAAAGCGAATGATGATATGCATTAAGTGCATAATATGCATAATACTTAGTTAATAAGGCATTCCAATGAGTAAGCAAGGCACTAAAAATCTTAAAAAGTACTTAAATTTAAATAATAATATTTAGCACCTAATCATGAAAACATCTCTCCGCTTTAGATCATCATTGTTTACTCTCTTTGCAAGCAACGTGCTACGCTTAGTAAATGTATTGGGCGAAGAATTAATTTCAGTTTATTTTAAAAATAAAATAGATTTGGATATGACTAACCTTAGCAAAGGAATTTATTTTGTGCAACTGCTGGATAAAAATAAGCTGCTATTTAGTAAAAAAGTAATTAAAGAATGATGGCAGACTCAGGTTTCCGTTTCATATCAGGCAATCCCGCCCTCTCCTTTGGGAAGGGCTCGGTTGGAACTTCTACACTCAAAACTATTTTTATGAAAAAAATCAAAATAATAAGCACTCTGTTTTTAGTCTTTAATTCCAGTTTATTTTTTGCTCAAAACGAGTTCAGTAAGTGGTATTTCGGTAATAATGCAGGTTTAGATTTTGCAACTAATCCGCCTACAATACTTACAAACGGGTCTTTGAATACAGCTGAGGGCTGTGCTACGATTAGCGATAATGCTGGTAATTTATTATTTTATACGGATGGAATAACTATTTATAATAGCTCTCATTCTTTAATGGCAAATGGTTTAGGCTTATTTGCAAATTTATCCACAACACAAGCATCAATTATTGTAAAGCAGCCAGGAAACAACACCTTATTTTATGTTTTTACAATTGATCAGGCCGGTGGCGGCAATGGTTATAGATATTCAATTGTAGATTTGTCATTGGCGGCAGGTTTAGGTTCGGTTACAGTAAAAAACGCCACACTTTATGCCCCCAGTTGCGAAAAGCAAGTGGCGGTGAGGCACTGCAATGGCAGAGATGTGTGGATAATAAGCCATGAATATAACTCTAATAGTTTTAGGTCATATTTACTAACGAGTGCAGGATTAAATTTAACCCCTATAATTACTTCTATAGGGGAAGTAGCAGGGCAGGGTAATACAAATGGCTTAATATCTACAGCGGGCCACATGAAAATTTCACCTGATGGAAAAAAATTAGCGTTGGCAATTGCGGGTGTTTCAGTTCCAAATAATTTAGGATTAGGCGGTTTCCAATTATTTGATTTTGATGCATCCTCGGGTGTAATTTCAAATTCATTAATTTTATTAAATGCTCCAAATACCGTTGGCAATCCATATGGGATCGAGTTTTCAGCGGATGGAAGTAAGTTATATGCAAATCCTCAGCCACCTAACCCAACTATTGCTGCCAGTTTATATCAATGGGACATTTGTTCGCAATTTAGTACCGCTATTATTGCATCACAGTATTCAATTAATTTAGGCACTAATATTGCACTAGGGGCATTACAACGTGCTATTAACGATAAAATATACTTAGTTAATGCTGGTCCTGGTTTGCCACAAACTTTGCATGTAATTAATAATCCCAATGCAACTGGCGCTGCAATGGGCTTTACCTTAAATGGACAAAGCATTGCTCCAAAGAATTGTACCCAAGGCTTGCCCAACTACATCAACCCCTACACCAAACCCACACCAGCACCACTAACTAATACGATAGCTTGCCAAAAAGTAAATTTTGGAGTGCCTGTAACGAGCTTTAGCAGTGGCTGTAGTAGCACACCTTATCCACCCAGTGGCTATCTTTGGGATTTTGGTGAGGCAAGCAGCGGGGCAGCTAATAGCAGCACGCTTACCAACCCGGTGCATACGTATAGTGCATTAGGCACATATACCGTGCAATTAATTTTATTAAATAATTGTACGAATGATACACTTAAAAAAGTAATCAACATTACTACGCTTGGCCCCACACCCGCTGTATCAGGCCCAAGTGTAATTTGTAGAGGAGAAAAATATGTTTACACCGCAAGTGGTGGCAGCACGTATTTATGGGCTAATAATAACGCCACAACAGCCACACAAACATTGGCGCCAACAACTA
>Ga0209297_1002418_pt1 | contig 10339 bp, 9 predicted proteins | sample S_130805_MF_Meta_FD_187322 | JGI IMG/M metagenome (GOLD analysis project Ga0209297, IMG submission 187322) | Freshwater microbial communities from Lake Simoncouche, Canada to study carbon cycling - S_130805_MF_MetaG (SPAdes) (version 2) | ecosystem: Environmental > Aquatic > Freshwater > Lake ... | reverse complement strand
TCTTTTAAAACTGTGTAGGCGCGATCTGTTTTGGCAACGATCATTAACCCGCTGGTGCCAACATCTAGGCGGTGCACAATGCCAGCGCGTTCTGCTGGTCCTGAAGTTGAGATGGTGTAACCAGCTGCAATAAGTGCGCCAACAACTGTTGGACCCATCCATCCTGGACTTGGATGAGCGGCGCAACCAACTGGCTTATCTACAACGACAATATCTTCATCGTCATAAACCACTCGCAAACCATCTAGTGGAGTTAGCGGAATTGGATCTTGATTTAAAGGCTCTGGCATTAGGACATCAATGACTTGACCGTTAGTTACGCGCTCTGATTTGGCCATGGCACGACCGCCGGTGCGAATATCTCCATCTTCGAGTAAGCGCACGATAGTGGTGCGCGATAAGCCTAGAACGCGAGTGAGCGCGCTATCTATACGTTCGCCGGCTACACCTTCCGGAACGCTTAAGGTGCGCGCTTCGCGTGCCATTTAAGCCCCCATCGGTGAGATATTGCGAATAGAAAGTACAACTGCAATTGATGCTGCAACCACAATAGCGCTATCTGCCAAGTTAAACACCGGCCAGTGTGGCACTTGGATCCAATCGATCACATGTCCTGTAAAGAATCCTGGGCTGCGAAATATTCGATCAGTCAGGTTGCCAAGGATTCCGCCTAAGGCAAGTCCTAGAACAATTGACCAGCCTTTGGAAGTAATTTTTGGAGCAAAGTATCCGATTGCGCCGATAACCAAAAGAGCAAAGAAGGTAAAAATCACAGTTGCTCCTTGTGCCAAGCTAAAGGCTGCTCCAGAATTTTTTAGAAGCGTTAACTGAAGAAAGCTGCCGAATAACTTGACTGGGTTACGCGGATCAAGAGCGGTGAGCGCCCAACTCTTTGTTGCTAAATCAATTAACCAGATCGCCCATGCGATGGCATACAGTCTTTTCCAGTGTGTGTTTGGAAGGCGCACCTTAGCGCCGCTCTTCCTTCTGCTTACAGATCATGCAGAGAGTTGCGCGCGGGAATACCTGCAAGCGCGCTTTGCCAATTGCGTTGCCACATTCTTCACAATTTCCGTAGCTCTTACTGTCGATGCGATCTAGTGCACGTTCAGTCTGTAAAACCATATCGCGCGCATTTATGACAAGAGACATTTCATGTTCGCGCTCGAAAGTCTTAGTGCCTGAATCTGCTTGGTCATCGCCGGCACCTTCACCTGATTCAGAAATTAACTCATCCATCTCAGCTTCAACCACGGCAAGTTCTTGGCGCAGACGAGCTAAATCTTTAGAGATCTCAGTGCGAACTGCTTTTAATTCGGCGGCGGTCCATGGCGCTTCAGACTCACTTGCCGTTACTGGAGTCGGTGCAGCTTTAATTGGCTTCAGGGGCGCTACCTTCTTGCCGCTCTTAATTGGTCGCGCAGGTGGGGGCATTACTAGGCGACGTTCTTCAACTACTGGAGTTGAAACTGGAGCCATTACCGTTGCAACGATAACGGTCTGAGATTTCTCATCGACTGTAAGAGTGGTCTTGCCAACTTTAGATGGAAAGGGGCGACCCGGTGCTTTCTTTGCAGGAGCTTTCTTGGCGACTTTCTTGGCAACCTTTTTCGCTGGCGCTTTCTTAGCGACCTTCTTGGCAACTTTCTTTGCAGGAGCCTTCTTAGCAACTTTCTTTGCAGGAGCCTTAGCTACTTTTTTCGCAGGGCTCTTCTTGGCAACGGCTTTCTTTTTTGCTGGCACGCCGCGCACCCTATGCTCTTTTACCGCTTAGACCAACTTTGCCACTCAACTCAACTGCAAATTCTTAGATAACTTGCCTGCGCGATCTCAAAGACCTGCGGGCGTTAGACTCTCCCCCTTATGACAATGCGTCCGGTTCCAGCTCAGATCGACCTTCCATCTATGGAGCGTTCGATCTTAGATTTCTGGCGTAAAAACTCAATCTTTGAAACAAGTACCGCCGCCCGCGAAAGCGGCCAACCTTGGACTTTCTACGAAGGTCCGCCGACAGCAAATGGCATGCCCGGCACCCACCATATTGAAGCCCGCGTTTTTAAGGATGTCTTTCCTCGTTACCAAACGATGAAGGGTAAGTATGTAACTCGAAAAGCCGGATGGGATTGCCACGGCCTTCCAGTTGAGATCGCAGTTGAGAAAGAGTTAGGTTTTGCAGGCAAGGGCGATATCGAAAAATATGGCATCGCCGCCTTTAACGATAAGTGTCGCGATTCAGTAACTCGCCATGTAGATGCCTTTACAACTATGACCAACCGGATGGGATTCTGGGTTGATTTCGATCAGGCGTATTGGACGATGGCGCCAGAGTATGTAGAGAGCGTCTGGTGGAGTTTAAAAGAGATTTGGAAGAAAGGTCTCTTGGTTCAAGACCATCGCGTTGCTCCATATTGTCCGCGTTGCGGAACTGGTTTATCTGATCATGAATTGGCGCAAGGTTACGAGACGGTTACCGATCCATCGGTATATGTACGTTTCCCGGTTACATCTGGTGAGCTAGCAGATCTTGGCGCTGCGCTATTGGTTTGGACGACAACTCCATGGACCTTAGTTTCTAATACTGCAATTGCGGTAAATCCAGAAGTTAATTACGTGGTCGCCGAAGTAACCGTGGAAGATGCGCGCGAAGTATTAGTTGTCGCAGAGCCTTTGATCTCATCTTTGACTGGCGAAGTTAAAATTTTAAAGGTGATAAAGGGCAAAGATCTTGAGCGAACTACCTATAAGCGCCCCCTTGATCTCGTTGAAATTCCTGATTCCCACTTCGTGGTTCTAGCCAGCTATGTGACGACTGAAGATGGCACTGGCCTGGTTCACCAATCACCTGCCTTTGGCGCCGACGATTTAGCGGTCTGTCGTTCATATGGATTGCCAGTTGTTAATCCAATCGCACCAAATGGAACTTTCTTAAGCGAAGTTCCACTAGTTGGTGGGCTCTTCTTTAAAGATGCCGATAAGGTTTTGGTGAAAGAGTTAAAGTCACAAGGCGTGCTCTACAAGCATCAGCCATACGAGCACTCTTATCCGCACTGCTGGCGTTGCCACACAGCCCTTATCTATTACGCACAACCATCTTGGTATATCCGCACAACTTCTATTAAAGATGAGCTAATCCGCGAAAATAACCAGACCGATTGGCACCCCGAGACTATTAAAACTGGGCGTTACGGTGATTGGTTAAATAACAATATCGATTGGGCGCTATCGCGCAATCGTTATTGGGGCACACCCCTGCCGATCTGGCGCTGTGAAGATAAACATGAAGTCTGTGTTGACTCACTTGCTGAACTTGGTGCGCTGGCCGGTCAAGAGTTATCTAACCTAGATCCCCATCGCCCATTCGTTGATGATATTCACTTCCCATGTCCAACCTGTAAGAACGAGATGGAGCGCGTTCCAGAAGTAATCGATTGTTGGTATGACTCTGGCGCAATGCCATTTGCACAGTGGGGCTATCCACATAAGCCTGGCTCAGTTGAAAAATTTAAAGCCGCCTATCCCGCTGACTTTATCTGCGAAGCGATCGATCAAACTCGCGGTTGGTTCTACACCTTAATGACTATCGGCACCTTGGTATTCGATCAATCTGCTTATAAGAGCGTGCTCTGCCTTGGCCATATCTTGGATAAAGATGGACGCAAGATGAGTAAGCACGTTGGGAACGTTCTTGAACCAATTGCCTTGATGGATCAACATGGCGCAGATGCTGTGCGCTGGTACATGTTGGCAGCTGGTTCTCCATGGTCAGCTCGTCGCGTTGGGCACGATGCGATAAGCGATGTGGTCCGCAAAACTTTGCTCACTTACTGGAACACAATCTCCTTCCACACTCTCTATGCGCAATCTTCTGACTTTGATATCTCACAAATTCCAGCAGTAAAAGATCGCTCCATGATGGATCACTGGATCTTGAGTGAGTTAAATACTCTAATTCAAGAGGTCGACGCTGCTTACGCTGATTTTGATTCGCAAGCCGCCGGCAAGGCGCTGGCTCGCTTTATCGATGATCTCTCAAATTGGTATGTGCGCAGATCCCGTCGTCGCTTCTGGGATGGCGATGTCGCAGCCCTTGGCACATTGCACGAATGTTTAGTCAAGCTCACTCAACTGCTTTCACCGATGGTTCCATTTATTACCGAGCATGTCTGGCAGGAAGTTGTACGAGCTGCAGATTCAACTGCCGCAGATTCAGTACACCTCACAGACTTTCCGGTTGCAGATAAAGCGCTGATAAACCTTGAGTTAAATACGCAAGTTGCTATGACGCGTCGTGTAGTAGAACTAGGTCGCGCCGCCCGTGCAGAATCTGCGATCAAAATCCGCCAACCTCTGCAGCGCGCACTTATCTCAGCCGCCGGTTGGGCAAAACTACCAACGGATATGAAGGACCAGATCGCTGACGAATTAAATGTGCTTGATCTTGCCGATATTGCAGATGCCGACGGTGACTTGGTAAATATCTCTGTTAAAGCCAACTTCAAATCACTGGGCGCCAAATTTGGTAAAGAAGTACAAGATATCTCTAAGGCAATTGCTGCAACCGATGCCACAGCCCTGGTTAAGACGCTCCGTACTTCTGGCAGCACAAAAGTTGCAACTTGGGAGATTGATCTTGATGATCTAGTAATTACCGAAGTACCTAAGAGCGGCTGGATGGTAGCTAGCCACGAGGGCGAATCCGTCGCATTAGATCTAGCTCTTAGCCAATCGCTAATTGATGCTGGAAACGTTCGTGAGGTAATTCGCTATATCCAAGAGCGACGTAAAGGCGATGGCTTTGATATTTCTGATCGCATCAAGGTTCGTTGGAACGCAGATCAGGCAATCGTTACGGCAATTACTGCAGCTGCTACGCACATTAGCGATGAGGTGCTTGCACTAGAATTTACCTTCGATGCCAGTTTGCCTGCCGGAGATAATGAATTACAGATTAACGCAACGCTTGTTAAAGCAGAATAACTACAACGCCCTTTGCCAGACTAATGGCGATAAGTAAGACGATAAAAGATAGATCCAGCGAAACTCCACCGAGGCGAAGTGGCGGAACAAACCTTCCAACAAATTTCATTGGTGGGTCGGTAATCGAATAAATCATCTCGAAGAAGGCGATCAAGAATGAATTTGGGCGCCAGTTTCGGGCGAAGATACGCACATAATCGATAATCAAGCGGATGAAGAGCGCATACTTAAATAGATCAAGAATCGTAAGCAGTATGTTAGAGATCATCAGAAACCAAGTAACTCGTTAAAAGTTATGACTGGTTGAAGAAGCTAGCTTGTGCTGCTGCGGTCTTATCTTCACTGCTCACATTTACATTCGCAGGAGAGAGAAGAAATACCTTGTGGCTAACGCGTTCGATGCGGCCGTGGAGACCAAATACCAAACCACTGGCGAAGTCGACTAGGCGCTTGCGCTCGGACTCTTCCATATCGTCAAGATTGATAATGACTGGATTGCCTTCACGGTAATGCTCACCCATCTTGCGCGCTTCGCTATAAGAGCGTGGCTGCAATGTGATGATGTGATAATTAACATCTGGTTGAGTAGATGGTGCGACCGCAACTGTTGAACCAACGACAGTTACTCCGGCGCGATCACGCGATGAACGTGAGAGTTCACGTGCAGGACGTTCGGTTGCGCGGACTGGAGTTGCTTCGCCTTGAGCTTCTTCATCGGTATCGACTAACCCGAGATAGCCCATCATTTTATTAAGTGCTGACATAGGTAAAGGTTAGGGGTGATACGGGCGCGAACCGAGGATTTGGCTACCTATCCGCAGATGTGTCGCGCCATGGCTTATCGCTATTTCATAATCCGAACTCATGCCAGCAGATAGGAAAGTTGCCGCTGGAAAGTTACCTAAAAAGCCTCGATGGATCTCTGCTATTTCTGAGAAAGCTCGCTCGTGCTCATACTCCACTGGAGGAACGCACATCAATCCGACTAATTTTATCTGCGGCAGATTTGCCACTGAATCTGCCAAAGCCGCTAGCTCAGATTTAATCACTCCCCCACGATCTGGTGCGCCATCTAGAGATAACTGCAGAAATATTGAAATCTCTCTTCCTATTTCAGTTGCAATCCGTGAGAGTTTTTCTACATGCTCTGCCGAATCTAATGAGTGGACATAACTTGCCCATGTTGCGATATCACGCAATTTGCGGCTCTGAACTTGGCCTTGAAAGTGCCAGGTGCCACTTACTTGGGCAGACTTCGCCACGCCTTCTTCATTGCGGTTTTCTCCAAAATTTTGCACACCAAGGTTGCGCAATATTTCGACATCACTTGCCGGATAAGTCTTGGTGACAGCAATTAGAGTAATTTCACTGCGATCACGACCCGCCTTTGCTGCCGCTGCGGATATTTGTCTCTCAACTGCCGCCAGTGCAGCAGCTATCTCCAGTTCACGTGAACTCATAAGCGGACCAAACCCGCCTGGCGTCCAGTTACGCCATCGCGGCGATACGAGAAGAGATCTTGGTTCTCCACTGTGCAGATCTCTTGATTGGTGATTGCTTCAACTCCAGCACCTTGCAACACTGCCATTAGGGCCTTTGGTAGATCTAGCGATGGCGTACCTGAAATTGTCTTTGCCGAAGCCAATGGAAATTCGGCGGCAACCTCATCGTGCAATTGACTCGATACTTCATAACAACGTCCACAGATTGCAGGTCCAATAGTTGCGCAAATATCTTGCGCCCCCATCTCGCGCATTAACTCAAGAGTTTTTCCCGCTATCCCATTTACCAATCCGCGCCGGCCCACATGAACTGCCGCAACTACTTCGGGTGAAGTCAATAGCAGCGGGATGCAATCGGCGACCATAACCGCCAAGGTGATACCCGCAATGCCAGTAACTAAGGCATCTGCAGTCGGTGCTTCATCGGTTACGCTCTCAATAATCACAATGCGGCTGCCGTGTACTTGGTTCATGAATTGAATTGGGCCATGGATTTTTTCCAGGGATTGTCGATTAGCCAAAACATTTGATGGCTGATCTCCAACATGGTCACCAAGGTTTAGCGCGGAGTAAGAACCTTGGCTAACGCCGCCTAAACGATTTGTAAATGTAGAAAGCATTGCACCCTCACTCACAGATGGAGTGGGCCACTGCTACTTCATAAAATCGGGAACGTCGATCTCATCTTCTGCGACGAGTTCCTCGAAAGTTACGCGCTTGCGAGGAGCCGAGCCATCGAGATCAAGTGCCACTGAAATTGGATCATTTGATGGAATTGGATCAGCAATGCCAGTAAGCGTTGACTTATCGATTACCGGGATGGAGACCTTCTTAGGCTCTCCCCCATCAAAGCCAGCCGCAATCACGGTTACTCGTACCTCATCACCGAGGGCATCATCAATAGTTGTTCCAAAGATGATTCGTGCATTTGGATGCGCCGCTGATTGCACCAATTCGCAAGCTTCGTTGATTTCAAAGAGACCGAGGTCAGAGCCACCAGCAACTGATAGCAGCACGCCCATTGCTCCATCTATAGATGCTTCAAGAAGTGGACTTGAGATTGCAAGTTCAGCCGCACGCGTTGCGCGGTTTTCACCACGAGCAGAACCAATTCCCATAAGAGCAGAACCCGCATCTGTCATGACAGTTTTCACATCTGCAAAGTCAAGATTGATTAACCCTGGTTGGGTAATAATTTCGGTAATGCCTTGAACGCCAGAGAGTAGAACTTGGTCTGCGCTCTTAAATGCATCAACTGCCGTTATGTTCCGATCTGAAATAGCAAGCAGTCGATCATTTGGAATAACAATTAAAGTATCAACTTCCGCGCGCAGTAACTCAATTCCTTCATCTGCTTGCGCTGAACGAATCTTTCCTTCAAATGAGAATGGACGTGTGACAACGCCGATTGTTAGCGCGCCGAGATCGCGGGCAATTTTTGCAACGATTGGCGCGCCACCTGTTCCGGTGCCACCACCTTCACCTGCGGTAACAAAGACCATATCTGCGCCACGTAAAATTTCTTCAATATCTTCTGTGTGATCGATCGCTGCTTGGCGACCTTTCTCAGGAGCGGCACCTGCACCTAAACCTTTTGTGGATGCACGTCCAATATCTAATTTCACATCGGCATCACTCATCAATAAATGTTGTGCATCGGTATTAATTGCAATGAACTCAACGCCTTTTAAACCAACATCAATCATGCGATTGATTGCGTTAACTCCACCGCCACCAATTCCAACTACTTTGATGACAGCTAAATAATTCTGTGGTGCAGCCACAAGTTCCTCCTCTAGAACTGTAAACCTCAACTTGAGAATTACATTTCTACTCTCTTCGATGAAGGTGAACGTAAGGCGTTATGAGCCTGAAAGCAAAGACCGACGCAAAGTATTTATCGAGTATTTATCGAGTATTTATCGATTAATTAATGGCAATTTTATTTAACGATTGGAGCATGTGGTGCTGTTACATCAATCATCCGAATCGTTTTATTTTCTGGTTGTTCCAATAGCGCATTGATCACTTTGATCTTCAGCAAAGTATCTTCGCCATCTCCCCAAATGATTCGCAGATTATGGCCACCAAATACTCCATGGATAAGTAAGTTAGTGGCACGTGCAGCGCTAAGGCGATCAATTCCCGAGCTAAATTCCGTAGGCATTTCAGTAAAGACTTTTATCGCAGCCAATCCGCTGGCTACCGATGTTGCTAAGACGCTAGGGAGTCCGTTAGGTAGCGATCCAGGTGTTGTAAAGATCTCTCCTGAAGCATCAAGGGCCACTTGAGGTTTACCTGGCTCGTTATAAATTGCAACTGGAATTCGGGGATGAATATCAACGCCAACTTTTCCGTTAAACCAGTTTCGTGAGATGTCGGCAGATGCAATCCAATCAGCTGATTTAAGTCGCAATGAGAGCGCTCTGGAATCAACACGTGCGAGTTTCTGACCTACCGGCAAATTTAATCTCTTAGAGATCTCTTGCTCTGATTCAGGAGTTGGAGCTCCAGTAATTTCAACTTGGCTAACTGTAAATAGTGAAGACCAGCCCAAGAGATATGAGCCGGCACCGAATATTAGAAGCGTTAATAAAATCACCAAAAAGGATTTGGGTGGCTTGACCATGCTTGGAAAAGGCATTTAATTAAATCGCCGCGCTAGACCGTCGCTAATAATCGGCGCAAGTGAATTAACATCTCCGGCACCGAGAGTGAGGATTACATCACCAGGTTTGGCTTGCGCAATCACCCATTCTGTTGCCTCTAAAAAGTTGGGAATGAAATGGCCATTGACCATCTGTTCGGCGATCGTTTGCGAAGTTACACCGGGAATCGGTTTCTCACTTGCCGCATAAACTTCGAGCAGTACAGCTTCGTCGGCAATACTTAAAGCGCTGGCAAATTGATTCATAAATGCTTTGGTGCGTGAATATCTATGCGGTTGGAAAAGGACTAACACTCGACCTTCACCGGCATATCGCTTTGCAGCCTTTAGCGTGACGTCAATTTCAGTTGGATGGTGTCCGTAATCATCGACGACGCGGATGCCGTGAACAGTTGCCTTTAACTCAAAACGTCTTCCGGTTCCATGAAAACTTGCCAGTCCAGTCAGCGCCTCAGCAGCTGGTGCACCTAGAACTAGCGCCATGGCAAGTGCTGCTCCAGCATTTAAGACATTGTGCAGCCCTGGCACCTGCAATGAAAGGTTGCCGATAGTGCGACCCATCCAAATAACTCGTGCAGTCGATCCCATAGGCAACAAATTGATCGAATCAATAAATAGATCTGCACCTTCGCCAGTTCCGTAAGAGATCAGATTTAAATCAGTGATGGTGCCAGCCAGATCTGCCGATCCGTGATCATCTAGGCAATAGATTAAGTAGCCATCCTTGGCGATAGTTTCTGCGAATTCGGCGAAAGCTTTCGTTACATCTGCTTCGGTTGCAAAATAATCAACGTGGTCATGTTCAACATTTGTCACGATGGCTGCAAATGGACGGTATTCAATAAATGAACCATCGGATTCGTCAGCTTCGGCAACGAATAAATCTCCAGTACCACGATGGGCATTTGAGCCAGATGAAGTCAAAGTGCCACCGATTGCAAATGATGGATCCCAGCCACATGCTTGCAGCGCAACGGTAAGCATTGATGAGGTTGTTGTTTTTCCATGAGTGCCGGCAACGGCAATGCTCTTTGATTCAGACATCAAAGTAGCAAGTGCTTGGGCGCGAGTTAAAACGGGCAAATTCAATTCACGCGCGCGAATTAGCTCAACATTTGTTTGGCTAATTGCAGTCGAGTAAATTACAAAGTCAGCGCCATTTACCTGATTGGCCAGATGCGCAGGATGTACT
>Ga0209297_1002412_pt1 | contig 10358 bp, 6 predicted proteins | sample S_130805_MF_Meta_FD_187322 | JGI IMG/M metagenome (GOLD analysis project Ga0209297, IMG submission 187322) | Freshwater microbial communities from Lake Simoncouche, Canada to study carbon cycling - S_130805_MF_MetaG (SPAdes) (version 2) | ecosystem: Environmental > Aquatic > Freshwater > Lake ... | reverse complement strand
CTCGAGAACTTTTTTGGCGCGTGGTGTGAAAGGAATATGACCCGATGGCGACGATCCACCCTGACCAATGATTTCTTCAACTTGCGCGCGTACTGCTTCGAGTGAGATACCCAAAGTTTCGAGTGCCTTCGCAGCAACACCTTCACCTTCGTGAATGAGACCAAGCAAGATGTGCTCGGTGCCGATGTAACTGTGATTGAGCAAACGAGCTTCTTCTTGGGCCAGCACAACAACTCGTCGGGCCCGGTCTGTGAAGCGTTCGAACATGCTTAGCCTTTCGTCGAAGTCAGAGGCTTGAAGTTCTGACTTGAAAATCACTCTATCTGTGGTGGGTGGGGTGAAGAGGTGGCAGAGCACACCAAAAAATGTGTGAGACATGGCTCGTTGTTTGTCTCAGAAAATCCCGAAAAATGGGAATAAATCAAAGATTTCTTCAGGGAAATCTCCATGTCATAAACGATCTAAAGTGCGGAGGTGACACAAACGACGCGCGGGAATTTTCAACGATCTTTTGCTCCAGATCATTCGCAAACGATCACTCTTCTGGGCGGGCAAATCACACACGTGAAACATGCCGAACAATCCGAGATTTTGCTGCGTCAGTTTTATGAAGTTTGTCAAGGCGCGTGGACACTGGTCGGAAACGGACTGTCGAATCAGACCTTTATCGAAGGCCCCGACGGGATTATCGCCATTGATACGGGCGAATCGACCGAAGAAATGCGTGAAGCAATCGCCGAATTGCGTCAGGTGACCGATCGGCCGATTGTGGCCGTGCTGTACACGCACTTTCACTATGTGGGCGGGACCGAGGCAGTCTTTGAAGATCGGGCGGCGCAGGGGATTCCCGACCCTCGAGGTATCCATATATATGGTCACGAAAAGGTGGCCTACAACCGCAGTCGCACGGCGACCGAGATCGCCACGGCCTATGGGCGAGGACTGGTTGAGCAATTTGCCCTGATGTTGCCCTCACAAGGCCCCGATGGGCTAGTCAATGTGGGCCTCGGGCACTTCTATCGCAACCCTGCTCACGCCCCATTTACCTCGGCTTTTGTGCCCCCCACCAGGACTTTTAGTGATTCGGCCACCCTGCAAGTCGCCGGATTGACCATCGAAGTCACCCACGCCCCCTCAGATGCCGACGATTCGGTGACTTTCTGGTTCCCGAGCCTCGGCGTGGCGGTGCACAACCTGGTCTGGCCCGTGCTTTTCAACGTTTTCGCCATTCGCGGCGAGGAGTATCGCGACCCGCAGGTGCTCATCCGCGGGGTTGACCACCTGCTGTCGCTGAAGGCCGAGCATCTGGTGGCTGCCCACGGCCCGCCGATGTCGGGATCGACCGAGATTGCCGAGCGAGTCACGAAATATCGTGACGCCATCCAGTTCATCTGGGATCAGTCGGTGCGATTCATCAATAAGGGTTTCACAGCCGCCGATGTGGGGCACTTGGTGAATTTGCCACCCGAATGCGACGACGACTTCATCACGGCCGAACGTTATGGCGTGACTGAACATCACGCGCGACAGATTCGTAACGGACTCTTTGGTTGGTTCGATGGCGAAGAGTCACAACTTTTTCCGTTGCCAAGTGATGAGCGTTCGCGTCGCATGATTGACGGGTTTGGTGGACGCGACAAAGTTCGATCGTTGGCACGTGTTGCATTAAATGCCGACGATGTTCGCTGGGCGACCGAGTTGTCGACTTGGCTGGTGCGCTCAAGCACGGTTGGGGAGATCGCTGATCAAGTTGATCGGCAGTTACTGGCCGATTGTTTGCGCACCATTGGTCAACGCACAACTGCCGCGAACATTCGCGTGTGGTGTTTAACGAGAGCTCTGTCGCTTGAAGGAAAAGTTGATACATCGCGTTTGTATCAACATCGCTTCAACCGCAAACAAGTGCTGTCGTCGCCGATTGAAAGTTCGGTGCATATTTTGCGTGTGCTTGTTGATAGTGAACGCGCGCACTCACTGAATACGCATATTGCTTTAGATTTTGGTGATCGCGGAACCACTGGCTTGCATATTCGCAACAGCGTTGCGTGTGCGACGAGTGGTGTGAGTGCGCAACACACCGTGACCTGTTCACTAGAAACTTGGGCCGACATCTTGACCGGCAAGTCACAGTTGTCGGCAGCGATAGACGCGGGACAAGTGGTGGTAACTGGTGACACTGCAACGGTGAAGACTGCGCTCGCAATTTTTGAAGTTGAAGGCTTGCGTTCATGACGACGTCGATACCGCGCGCCACAACACCGTACGCCGGGAAGATCGCACGGTTGACCCCCGACTCTGAAGGTGCGCCGGTTCCGCAAGTGAAGGCGCCGGCCGATGCTCCAAACATTCTGGTCATCATTCTTGATGATGTGGGCTTTGGTTCGTTTGGAACCTTCGGTGGACCAGTGCCCACACCTGGGCTTGATCTTGTTGCGCAAAAAGGTTTGCGTTACAACCGTTTTCACACCACTGCCTTGTGTTCGCCAACTCGTGCAGCATTGTTAACTGGACGTAATCATCACGCTGTACACATGGGTGGCATTCCCGAAATGGCTAATGGCTTTCCGGGCTATGACACAATCATTCCGCCCGAGGCCGCAACGATTGCTCAAGTGTTGCGCATGAACGGATACGCCACCGGTTGTTTTGGGAAGTGGCATCTCACACCGATGTGGGAGATGGGACCTGGTGGTCCGTTTGATCGTTGGCCAACAGGAATGGGCTTCGATCGCTTCTACGGAATCCTTGGTGCCGAGTCATCGCAATACGAACCACCGGTGTACGACCAAACCACACCGGTGTCGCCACATCTTGGTCGCAAGAATTATCACCTCACTGAAGATCTTGTTGATCAGACCATCAACTGGATTGATCGAGTGAGTGTCTCGTCACCAGGAAAGCCTTTCTTTTGTTACTTGCCGACTCCAGCTGTGCACGCACCACATCATGCGCCCCGTGAATGGATTGACAAGTTTGCTGGTCAATTCGATGCTGGTTGGGATGCATTGCGTGCCGACATTTTCCAGCGTCAGATTGAGATGGGCGTGATTCCAGCCGACACCGAACTAACTCCGCGGCCTGAAGAAATTATGTCGTGGGATGAATACCCCGATCGTTACAAGCCAGTTGCAAGTCGGTTGATGGAAGCTTTCGCTGGCTTCTTGGCGCATACCGATCATCACATCCATCGGTTACTCACTTCGCTTGACGAGAGCGGCAAGTTGGACAACACACTTGTCTTCTACATCACTGGCGACAACGGTGCGTCTGGTGAAGGAACATTGCACGGAGCCTGGAGTGCACCCTCATTCCAAAACGGTCGACCCGAAGATCCCGAGTGGTTGCTCGAACACATAGACGACTTTGGTAGCGCCGATTGCGAAAACCATTACAACTATCCCTGGGCATGGGCACTTGATTCGCCATTTCAGTGGATGAAGCAAGTTGCTTCGCACTTTGGAGGAACGCGCAACGCGATGGCGGTGTCGTGGCCAAAGGGCATCGCCGATGCAGGTGGAATGAGAACGCAGTTCCATCACGTTGTTGATATTGCGCCAACTATTTACGAAGCATGTGGCATTACGCAACCGAACAGTGTGAACGGCATTGAACAAATGGAAGTTCACGGAACGTCAATGGCGTACACGTTTGACGTTGCCAACGTTGAAGATCGTCACGAGACGCAGTACTTCGAAATGATGGGTAATCGTGGTGTGTATCACCGCGGCTGGATGGCTTCGTGTTTCCATGGTCGACCACCGTGGATTCGTTGGCAAGGAATGCCGTTTGATGGAGAACAAGAACGTTGGGAGCTGTACGACTTGCGCACCGACTTCTCGCAAGCCGTTGATGTCGCGGCACAACATCCAGAAAAGTTGGCCGAGTTGATGGAGGTCTTTGATCGCGAAGCTCGACGCAACAGTGTGTACCCGATGCGCGATCCAGGTTCTGGTTCACAGATCGTGGCGCCAGTGCCATCGAGTCTTGGCGACCTGACAAAGATGACTTACACATCGGCGCATACGCGTATGCCCGAGTTCAATGTTGTGAATGTGAAGAACACGTCGTGGCGGATGACTGCAGTGGTTGAAGTGTCGGCGGGCGCGCACGGAGTCATCGCTTGTCAGGGTGGCAACATGGCGGGGTGGTCGTTGTACCTATCAGAATTTGGCGTTCCGACTTTTCACTACAACTGGTACGGACATCAACACACATCGGTTGCCGCACTGACCGCGCTCACACCTGGACGCCACGAGATTGACATGTTGTTCGCGTACGACGGCGGCTTTGCCGCGGGTGGTGATGTGGCGTTATCGGTTGACGGCGTACTGGCCGCCGAGGGTCATGTGCCCAACACGGTGCCAGTGATCTTCTCGATGAGCGGTGAAACATTTGATGTGGGCATAGATACTGGTGCACCGGTTGGCCCGTACCCACATCAGTTTGAATTCGCCGGCAAGATCGTTGGCGTCACCATTGAACGCCTGGGCGAGCGACCCGAGGCAGTGCTTCAGGCAATGCGTGAGGGGCAGGTTCGGGCCAGCATCGCCTCACAATGATCTGCTGTAACCGTTGACACGCATAAATCATGGGCTCCGACTTATGGTCCTTGTGAAAATGTGGCATAGCCTGACCTCGTGAGCCAGACGCCGCTGTTTGATCTCGAGTCTTCTGATACCGACCGTCGTCGGGTTGAAGAAGCGTTGCTCGAAGCAGTTCAAACTCCCGACGCGTATCTCACCGAAATCGCATCGCACTTGTTGCTCGCTGGTGGAAAGCGTCTACGCCCAATGTTCTCGGTCGTGGCATCGCAAGTAGCTGGTGCGCCAACGACCGAAGATGCAGTTCAGGGTGGAATCTCGTGCGAGCTCGTACATCTTGGCTCGCTGTATCACGACGATGTAATGGATGAATCGCCGACACGTCGCGGTGTTGAAACTGTCAATGCCAAGTGGGGCAACCTGCAAGCGATTCTTGCTGGTGACTTCTTGTTGGCTCGAGCTTCAGAAATTGCTGCATCGCTCGGTACCGAAGTAGCTGCACTGTTGGCACGAACAATCGGTCGCCTGTGCGAAGGCCAGATTGAAGAGTTGCGTCACACGTACAACGTGGCGCGACCAGTTGAAAGTTATTTGTCGTCAATTAGCGGCAAGACTGCATCGTTGTATGCAACCGCTGCTCGTATTGGTGGAATCGTTTCGAAGTTTGATGCACCCATGGTGAATGCACTCACTGCATACGGCGAGGCCTACGGCATGGTGTTCCAGATTGTTGATGACTTACTCGACCTGTCGGCAACCGATGCTCAACTTGGTAAGCCATCGGGTCATGACATGGTTGAGGGCGTCTACACGTTGCCCGTGTTGCACACGTTGGCATCGGGCGGAGTTCCGGCTCGCGAGTTGGCCGACATATTGGGCAAGCCACTTGATTTGGCCGAGCGAGATAAAGCGTTGTCAATCGTCCGTTCGAACGGCGGTGTCGAAGCGGCGATTGAAGTTGCTGAAATGTACGTTGAGGCCGCCGAAGAGGCGTGTCGCGCATTGCCAAATTCGGCAGCGACTGTTGTCTTGCGATTCGCACCGAATCACTTGCTGTCAACTGTCCGCTGACACATTCATCAACCAATTTGGCTCAAAAGCCACCGATCTGGTCTGGCGAAGTAGCAGAAAACCTCAGCTAATTCCGACCAGATCGGTGGGTGTTTTAGAGGGCGAGTCGTGCGCGGCGACGGAGTCGAATCGTGAGGGCCACGATGAAGAGCACAACCACTGCAACCGTAATCGGGAGCACCAGTTTTGACGTCAAACTTGAGTTTCCGATCGCGGTGACTTCAACACCAAGAGCAATGATGATTTCATCGTTTTCTGGTGAGCGGCCCTTCACAACAATGCGGTGTGCTCCGCTATCAATGCCTTGTGGTGTTGAGAAAGAACCGTTGGTATTTCCGTCAGCATCGGCCATGAGGTCTTTGACTTTGACTGGAATCGAGAACATCCACACTTCAACCGGTGTGTCAGATCCGAATCCAGCAAGGTTGACATTCACTTCGTCACCGGGTGCGAGCACCAAATTGCTGTTGGCATCAAGTTGAATCTGCGACCCATCTAGCGAACTGGCATCGAGTTCTCCTGATACTCCGCCAACACTGAACGTAATTTTGTTGCCCTGAGTTGTGATCTTGACGTCAACTTTCTTGCCATCAATCGTTGCAACGGCCGAGCCAATTTCAACTTCTGGAACTTCGGGAGCGTTGATGTTGGCAACAACGGCAGTCGTTGTCGTTACTTGAGCTACTTGCTCTGGTTCACTAGTAGTCGTTGGTGCAGAAGTTGTCGCGGGAGCAGCCGTGGTATTTGGTGTGTCACTCACAACGAGAGGAGTAGTGACCGAAGGAGCAACAGTTTCCACAGTCGGGATGAGTGCGTTGATTCCACTATCGGAAGCGCCACTTCCACTTGAAGGAACCACATCAACAACAGTTGTGGTGGTTCTTGGAACAGTAGTGGTGGTTCGTGCGACAGTAGTTGTTGTTCTTGGAACAGTTGTTGCCGTTTCTGGCTCACTGGTTGTCGTCGTCGTAGCGGGAGGGAGTGTTGTCGTCGTGGTCGTGGTCGTGGTCGTGGTCGTGGTCGTGGTCGTTGTCGTGGGAACTGGCTTGACACAGTTTCCGGTCGGAGGCGTACCAGCTGAATCGCGATTGATGGCTATGTAGTAGTGCTCCCATGCTCCGCCGACGTTCGAGTCCCAGGTGATGCAATTGGCTCCATTGGAAAGGCTCATGGTTTGCTCGCCGCGTTCCTTGTATTGCCACCAACTGCATTGGTCGCATCCAAGGAATCCTGGTTCGTTGTATGAATGGGTTGCGATGTACGCGATCGATGTCACCGAGTACGGAACATCAGTCAACGTGTAATAGTGGATTGATGGGTCGAATGCGGGTGTGAGGGTCACGCCAGGTGTGCGAATTTCTAGATTCTCGAATTGGCCTCCGCGTTGTACGTAGATCGTGTACACGGTTTGGGTGGTGTCGGGAGCGGTGTGGGTGATGAGGATGGTGTTTTGACCGCGTCGGACTGGAATCTGTGAGGTGACTCCTGATGTGAGTGATCCGCTGTTGGCTCCTTGAGCCCATGTTGCGGTACCAGTTGTAAACGTTGCGGTCACGCCGCTCGTTGCGTCGCTTCCAGGAATCAACGAAGCGTCGTAAATGTACAAGGCACCGGCTCGTTCGGCCAGTGTGGTGTTGGAGAACGTGAGGTTGGAAAGTGTTTTGGCATCAAACGCGCTACCACGGTTGACATCGATGTAGTAGTGCTCCCATGTTCCGCCGACGTTTGAGTCCCAGGTGATGTGGTTAGCTCCAGCGTGAAGGCTCATGGTTTGCTCGCCGCGTTCCTTGTATTGCCACCAACTGCATTGGTCGCATCCAAGGAATCCTGGTTCGTTGTATGAATGGGTCACGATGTACGCGATCGATGTCACCGAGTACGGAACATCAGTCAACGTGTAATAGTGGATTGATGGGTCGAATGCGGGTGTGAGGGTCACGCCAGGTGTGCGAATTTCTAGATTCTCGAATTGGCCTCCGCGTTGTACGTAGATCGTGTACACGGTTTGGGTGGTGTCGGGAGCGGTGTGGGTGATGAGGATGGTGTTTTGACCGCGTCGGACTGGAATCTGTGAGGTGACTCCTGATGTGAGTGATCCGCTGTTGGCTCCTTGAGCCCATGTTGCGGTACCAGTTGTAAACGTTGCGGTCACGCCGCTCGTTGCGTCGCTTCCAGGAATCAACGAAGCGTCAAATATCTGCGATTGTCCTGACCGTTCGATCAATGTTGAGTTCGAGAAATCGATGCTTGAAATCGGACCACTTGTCGATGCTGCATGGGCAGGAGAAGCAGAAAGATACGAATTCGAAGCGACATAGGTAACCGAAAGAAGCCCGATAACTGCGGCCATTGAAATCAAGACTTTGAAATTCTTGCGGACATTCTGGGAGGTGAAAAACGAAGTTGAGAGCATCATATGCACTCGATTTAATCACACTTGTGTACGATGTACATAGGTCAGGTGCAATATATACACTGAACTTTTAAACTGCTTTAACTACCCCATCGGGATTGACCGAAGCGATAGCCGACACTGCGAACAGTCTGAATCAGGTTCGCTTGCTCTTCACCTAACTTGGCCCGTAGTCGACGAATGTGCACGTCAACGGTTCGAGCGCCACCGTAATAGTCGTATCCCCAAACTCGCGACAACAGAATTTCACGGGTGAAAACCTTGCCGGGGTTCTGGGTAAGAAACTTCAACAGCTCGTATTCCATGTAGGTCAAGTCGAGTGGGCGACCGTCAATTGATGCCTGGTAGGTCTCGAGGTTGAGGGCAAGCCCACCGTAATCAACCACATCGGGCTTAATGCTCGACGACATGTGAGCAAACACATGCTTGAGTCGAGCTTCAAGTTCGCGCGGGTGGAAAGGCAACAAACAAAAGTCGGTAAACAATTCGTCACGCAATGTGAGATCGTCAAGTTGCGCGCCAGTCACTAACAACATCAGTGGCACTTGAATTCCATCGCGTTTACGCAACGCGCGACACGCCGCCCATGCGCCTTCCATGTCGTCGTCGGCCATCACGATGGCGCCAAGCCAACCTTCGGTCGGTTCGGCTTTGATCACGGCATCGGCAGAGGCAAACGACTTCCAGCGAAAGCCGGCCATGTCGAGAGTGCGCGCCAGTTCGGGCGACGGTGACTCGGGAAAGACTGCGATGAGATCCATGACCATGCTCGTGCTCAGATGCTCTTTAAGTATCGCTGAAGTTCAAATGGGGTCACTTGCGTTTTGTAACCGCGCCATTCGGATCGCTTGTTACGCAAGAACCATTCAAAGATGTGTTCACCAAGAGCTTCACGCACCAACGTCGATGACTCCATCACGTTGAGTGCTTCAGACAACGACTGCGGTAATTGTGCAATACCTAACTTGTCGAGATCGCCATCATGCATTTCGAACAAGTTGGCATCGGCTTCAGCGGGAAGTTCGTAGTTCTGTTCAATTCCGCGCAGGCCAGCAGCCAAAATCACCGAGAACGCTAAGTACGGATTACAAGCCGGATCGGGTGAACGATATTCAATACGTGTTGCCGACGGATTTGCTTTTTTGGGAACAGGTACACGAATGAGTCCACTGCGGTTGTTGCGTGCCCACGACACGTGCACAGGAGCTTCGAAACCAGGCACTAAACGCTTGTAACTATTGACCGTTTGATTCGTTACTGCAGTGATTTCACTGGCGTGGAACAACAAGCCGGCCATGAACTTCTTAGCCGTGTCGGACAAGTTGTAGGCGTCGTTGGGTGAATAGAACGCATTGCTATCGCTGTCGTCGGTGCCGTTGTTGTTGAACAAAGACAAGTGCAAGTGCATGCCGCTGCCTTGCACACCCTCAAGTGGCTTAGGCATGAAAGTTGCATGCACACCTTGCGCTGCAGCAACTTCTTTCACGACCAAACGGAAAGTCATCACACTGTCGGCCATGGTGAGTGCATCGGTATGACGCAAGTCAATTTCGTGTTGCGACGGAGCATCTTCGTGGAACGAGTACTCAACTGGAATGCTCATGGTCTCGAGTGTGCGAATGGTTTCTTTGCGCAACGTGCCGGTGACATCGGTCGTTGTGAGGTCGAAGAATGATGCTTCATCAAGCGGCTTGGGTGGTTGACCATTTTCGGGTGGAGCGAAATAGAAGAACTCCATGTCGGGAGCGATTAAGAAATCGAGTCCCATTGCTTGAGCCCGTTGCAAGTTACGACGCAATACCTGACGTGGGTCACCACCAAATGGTGAACCATCAAGGTTGTAGATATCGCAGAACACGCGAGCTTCGGGTGCTTTGTTGTCGGCCCATGGCAACATCACAAATGTATTGGGGTCGGGAATCGCGAGCACATCACTTTCTTGCACGCGTGAGAAACCGTCGATTGATGAACCATCAAAGGTCATGCCATCTTCGAGAGCATTTTCAAGTTCTGCTGGACTAATGGCGAAGCTCTTGAGGTTGCCCAAGACATCGGTGAACCACAAACGAATAAGTCGGACGCCGCGCTCTTCGACGGTGCGAAGCACGTAGTCACGCTGTTGATTCAGCATGTTCATAGTTTCAGTCTGCCTTTGCTGTTTTGATAAATGACCCAAAAAATGAAACTAGGGGCCGGGTTTCCCCAGCCCCCAGTTCAGATTGCTTGCACCTCGATCAGACGAGGCAAGTTGTGTGGTCTCAGCCGCAAACTGTCTCAAGAAGGAGACGGCACACGGTGTACGGATCCATGTTGGCGTTCGGACGACGGTCTTC
>Ga0209297_1002409_pt1 | contig 10368 bp, 11 predicted proteins | sample S_130805_MF_Meta_FD_187322 | JGI IMG/M metagenome (GOLD analysis project Ga0209297, IMG submission 187322) | Freshwater microbial communities from Lake Simoncouche, Canada to study carbon cycling - S_130805_MF_MetaG (SPAdes) (version 2) | ecosystem: Environmental > Aquatic > Freshwater > Lake ... | reverse complement strand
AATTCCAATATTGGCAACGATGGAAAGACCTCTCACAATTTGATCTTGATCCACATCTTTGCCATCTTCAATCAAGGTTTCAGCAAGGGCAGATCCTGCATCACGCGCATCATCGGTTGGAGAAGAAGCAAAATCGTTGATGTCATCGGGCAAATCAACATGGGCAGAGATTGCATAGCTGGCAGCAGAGAGCGCAACTGCAATCTGCTTCTTAGTCGAATCTGCAATTCCACCTTCCACAGCTGAATCAAAGAGAGTGCGAGCAATAGTGCGTACTTGCACGAGGGTATGTTCTGTTGCAATTCCCTCGATATACATCTCCTCTGCCACATCTTTTTCAGCAGTGGGAAACCATCGTGCGTGGCTTCGCGCTTCAACCGACTGCGCGCGAATGGCAGGAACTTCTTCAACAAGAAGTCGTGCCTGTGCAAGCCACTTACCTGCATCCTTTTGCGTGTAGCCAGCTGCTACTCCTTCTGACATCTGAGCAAGGAGCGCCGCAGCTTTTTCTGAGACTGATCGAATTTGAATTCTTGCTCTATCAATAGGAGTGTTGGGCACAGAGAAGTAAGAGAAGAAGATTGCAACGGCTGCGCCGATGAGAGTGGAACCCAGGCGGTGCACCGCGGTGTTCTGAGAGATTCCAGGTCCAATAACAATGAGTGCGGTAACAGGAACGTTGACTGAGGCAACTTCACCTAAGTGCAGTGCGCGCGCGACAACAGCGCAGAGAATAATTGTTGTTGCAATCGCAAGGAATCCAAAGTTAAAGAGGGAGACTGTGAGTAAGGCAGTACCTGCACCGATGGCAGTTCCAACAATCTGACCAAAACCTTCTCGCAGTGATTTATGCAGTGAGATACGAATACTCAGTGAAGAGACAATGGCAGCAACTACCCCGCCATCTTGGATCAAGAGATCACCAAGGAACCAGGCGACGCCTCCAGATAAACCGGCAATAGCAATCTGACGGACCCAATACTTTCGGTCCGTAAATAACTTGATTATTCGCTTGAGCATCGGTGGTGAGTTTACGCCTGAGTAAGATGCTCATATGCATCTAGCGCCTAAAGACATTCCTGGACTTCTCCGCACGGCAAAGACCGTTGCGATCGTTGGGGTTTCCGATAAAGCTGAGCGAGCAAGCCATGGCGTTGCCAAATATCTGCTTGAAAACTCTGACTATGAGTTGTTCTTCGTCAACCCAGCCTTAGATGAGGTTTTGGGCCAGAAGGTCTATAAGTCTCTGAAAGATATTGGCGCTCACATCGATATTGTCGATGTATTTCGCAAACCAGAAGATTGCCTTGCAGTTCTTCTAGAAAGTATTGAGATTGGCGCTAGTGCAATCTGGTTACAGCTAGGAATTTCTGTCCCAGAGGTTGCAACACAAGGAAGTGAAGCTGGACTCTCTGTCGTGATGGATCGCTGCATCAAGATTGACTATGCAGCTTTGTAATTAACCCTTTGTGGAGCCGAGGGTAAGACCTGCGATAAATTGCTTACGCAGAACGAAGAACATAATGACTGTAGGGGCTGCGGCGATGATTGCACCCGCTGCAAGAAGGTTGAAGTCTGTGACGTACTGACCCTGAAGGCGACGCAGCGCTGATGTAATCGGGCGCTTTGAGTCATCTGACATCAAGACAAGTGCCCAGAAGAATTCGTTATAGATCCATGTAGTCATCAGCACGCTCAGGGCTGCTAGCGCTGGGCGCAAGAGAGGCAAGATGACGTTCCAGTAGTGGCGGAATACGTTTGCTCCATCGATCGTTGCTGACTCTGAAATTTCTTTCGGAATCGTCTTCATGTAGGAAGAGAGAACGAAGGTTGCAAAGCCCACCTGGAATCCCACGTGAACCAGAATCAAGCCACCATAGTTGTTATAGAGCAGGTTACGGTTTCCGAAAAGCTCACCGACCCAGATAAACATCCAGAAGACCGGGATGTATGTAAGAACGATTGGGAGCATATTTCCTGCTGTGAAGAGCAAGAGAATCCAGAGATTGAACTTGTACTGATAGCGAGTAACTACGAATGCAACGAGTGAACCAAAGAAGAGAGTCAAAATTACTGATGGAACAGTCACAATCAAAGAGTTGAGTAGGTATACGCCGATCTTCATCTCTCGAATTGCGTTGATGTAGTTATCAAGAGTGATATGGCGTGGCCATGAGAAAATTCCGTACGAGATGATGTCGTTATATGGACGTAGTGAGGTCCACACAGTCCAGAGAATAGGGAAGACCCAAACGAATGCAAAGAATCCAATAAAGATTGAGATGAATGTGTCTTTGCGCTTCTGGTTATTGCGGTATTCCGCGCTCTGAACTACTGCGGTGCTCATTTGATGTCCTCTTGGAAACTGATTCGGAGATAGGTAATGATTGGCACGATACAGAGTAGGAGGAGGATGACTGCATAGGCAGCGCCCTTCATGGAAATGCCTTGTCCTGCAAAGTTCTGGAATACCAGAAGGTTAAGCAGTGGAAAGATCGTTGGGCTTCCGTAGATGATGTAAACCAAGTCGAATGCTCGAAGCGATTCAATCAAGGTAATAACAACAATAATGATGTTTACAGGCTGCATTGTGGGCAAGATGATCTTGCGGAAGATCTCCCAGTCTGTGGCTCCATCAATTGCAGCTGCTTCTTTGAGAGCTGGATCAACTGATTTAAGGCCAGATAAGTAGAGAAGCATGATGTAACCGATATGTCGCCACGAGGCGATACCTAAAATAACCCAGGTATTGATCTTGGGATTACCCCAAATTGAGATGGCATTTCCGATATCGCGACCCATCAGCCCCTGAACAAAACCACCAGGCTGCAACATAAAGTTCCAGATAATTCCGATTACTGCCAGAGATAGAACTACAGGCAGGTAGTAGATAGATTCGAAGAACGCATGACCTTTAATTCCGCGGTCAATCTGATATGCCAGCAAGATTCCAAGAGGTGTTGCAATCACTACGAAGAATGCCAGCCAAATAGCGTTGTTCTTAAGTGCCTGATAAAAAAGTGGGTTATTTACAAAGATATTTTTATAGTTCTGGATTCCTGCCCACTGAATATCCTTAAGGCGAATACCGTTCCAATATGTGAAAGAAAGAATAATTGTGACGACTGCTGGAACCCAGAGAAGAATAATCTGAAGCAGGGTAGGAATTCCAACAAATGTTGCGAGAGTAAAGCGATCTGTTTTGGAAAGAGAGCGGCGGCTACGCTTCTTTTGAACCGTAGCCGCCAACTTCATGCCTTTAACTTACTAGCACTTGAACTAATTAACAACTAAGTAATTAGTTCTTAGGAAGTGCATCCCATTGTGCTTGCATGTTTTCGAGGATCTTGTTGATATCAGCAGGCTTCTTAATGAAGTTCTGAATAGCTGGTCCAACAATTGGACCAGCAAAGTCTCCACGAGCATCACGATCTAGGAAGAACATGATGTTCTTTGCTGCTGCAAGAACTGCAAGCTTCTGCTTGTTGAATGCATCGTATGATGAAGTATCAAATGACTTCGATACGTAGATATTTGTATCTCCAGCCTTGACTGCTTGTGCAATACCTTCTGGTGAAGCCCAGAACTCTGCAAGAGCCTTACCACCAGAAACGTTCTTGCCGTTTGCAGCAACTGAAATACCATCAAGTGGTGCATCAATTGTGTCGACACCGAACTTAGGGTTGATTTCTGGGAATGGAACGACCCATAGATCGTCGTAATCTGCCTGTGACTTCGCCTTGAAGTCATTTGCAAACCATGAACCCATCATCATTGCGCCTGTCTTCTTCTGAAGAAGAAGGTCGCGCATGCCATCCCATGAAATATCCATGACGTTGTCGTTCATGAATGGGATGAGCTGTGCGAAGTACTTGAATGTTTCCTTTGTGCGAGCATCAGTCCACTTTGCGCGACCGTTAAGAAGGTCGATGTGGTACTTGTAGCCGTTAATACGTGCGTTAAGGATGTCGAATGTTCCCATTGCTTCCCAGCCGCCCTTTGCGCCGAGTGAGTATCCAACAAGACCCTTCTTCTGTGTAAGAGTCATCAACTTAACGAAGTCATCCCAGTTGTTAATCTTTTCTGGGTTCATTCCAATGTCTTTTACCATTGACTTGCGGTAGTGCAAGCCCCATGGGTAGTAAGTTGTTGGAAGGATGTAAGGCTTCTTTGATACTGGGCTTGTTGAACCCTTGATTGCTGCTGTTGGAAGGTTCGCCTTAAGGTGACCGATTTCGCGTGTGAGATCTGCAAGAAGACCCATTTCACCGAAGTGGTTTGAGCGATATCCAGCCATCCAACCAAATGCATCATCAGGTGAACCCTGCATGATCTGCGCAAAGTTATTCTGGAAGTCATCTGAGTTAACTTGCTGAGCTACTACTTTAGCGCCAGTCTTTTTTGTGAAGGCATCATTAACAGCCTTTGCAATTGCATCGCCTGTTGCGCCGCCGCCACGTGTTGTCCACTTGACTGTGCTGCCCTTTAATCGTGTTGCAGCGTCTGCTGTACCAGCTGAAAGCGTGCTACCGGCGGCAAGTGCTGCTCCACCGACTGCTGCGCCTTTGAGTACTGAGCGACGAGAAACTATGTTCTTCTCTTCTGACATTTTCGTCCTTTTCTCTAAGGTTGAAATTTCAACGAGCCTCGATTCAAGAGGGTGCGTGAATCTTCGACTGGTCCAATCTAGAGGTGTTGGCGCTGGTCTACCTAGGAAGTTCTGGTAACGAAATGGTAAAGATTGAGCGTGGTATGGAGGCTAAAGGGGCTTCTCTTCGAGGTAGAGGGCCACAGAGTTGATACACCAGCGCTCATCTGTGGGCACCTCATACCCCTCACCCGTAAATACGTGCCCTAGGTGGGAGTCACAGTTGGCGCAGCGAACCTCGGTTCGAACCCGTGGGGCCAGTGAGCGATCTTCGATGAGCTTGACTGCATCATCTGCAGTGGGCGCATAGAAAGATGGCCATCCACATCCAGAGTGAAACTTTGTCTCGGATGTAAACAACTCATTGCCACATGCTTTGCAGCGATAGCTTCCAACTTTATCTGTATCGGTGTATTCACCAGTAAATGGTCGCTCTGTTGCACCTTCACGAAGAACTGCATAGGAAAGTGGATCCAGGCGTGCCTTTAATTCATCTTCATTAATTGTGCTCATGATGAGTAATTCCTATCGCGGAATTCGCAGCCCTTGCATGCCACCATCGACTGCAAGAGATGTTGCTGTAGTTGATCCCTGAAGGGGACTTGCCAAATAACAGAGTGCGCGAGCAACTTCATCTGCGCTGACTAGTCGGCCCAATGGTTGACGAGCTTCAAGCGCTTTACGTTCTGCGACAGGATCTGCAGCTTGTGCAAGCAATCTCTGAACCCAAGGAGTATCTGCTGTTCCAGGATTCACACAGTTCACGCGAATTCCTTCAGCAACATAATCATTGGCCATCGCCATAGTCAGCGAGAGCACAGCACCTTTTGTCGCACTATAGAGAGCGCGCTTTGGGATTCCTGCAGTTGCAGCAACAGAGCAGACGTTAACGATTGATGCACACTTGCTCTTGCGTAGTAGTGGAAGTGCAAAGCGCGCTGTGCGCACAATGCCCACCACATTGATATTCATGACCTTGTTCCACTCATCTGATGGATTGCCTTCGACATTGCCCACCGCGCTGATTGCTGCGCTATTAATAAGTATGTCTAACTGTGAAATTTTAGAAAAGGCAGCTGATACAGATTCATCATCGCTGACATCGCATGAAAGCCACTGGCCAATACCGGTAAGTCCACCTTCTGCAATATCTAATCCATAAACAGTTGCTCCACCATCGGCAAGCATCTTTGCAGTTGCAAGTCCGATTCCAGATCCAGCACCTGTGACGGCAGCAGTGAGCCCCTTAAATTCTGACATTAAGAGTTAGCCCATTCTTTTCCATGTGGGAATGTGAAGTCGGCAATGGATTGCGCATACATCTCACCACCAGCACCTGGTTCAACAGGAGGCATGTAACGAGCATTTTGAATATTTGTGGGAACAACAAAGTGTTCATGCAAGTGATCCACGAATTCCACAACGCGTCCAGGATGATGACCAGTAACTGCAACAGAATCAAACATTGCAAGGTGCTGCACAAGCTCACACAGTCCAACGCCACCTGCGTGAGGGCAGACAGGAACTCCAAACTTTGCAGCCATCAAGATATTGGCAATGTTTTCATTCACACCTGCAACACGTGTTGCATCAATTTGCATGAATGAGAAGGACTTGGCCTGAAGCATCTGCTTAAAGAGGATGCGGTTCATGCCATGCTCACCCGTTGCAACGCGCACAGGCGCAATCGCCTTAGCAATGGCGGCATGTCCTAGAACATCATCAGGGTTTGTTGGCTCTTCAACCCAGTACAGGTTGACATCTCCAATGCCCTTAATCCATTCAATAGCTTGATTAACATCCCACACCTGGTTTGCATCAATGGCAATTCTGATATCTGGGCCTACCGCTTCACGAGCAAGGCGCAGACGACGCTTGTCATCTTCAAGAGAGCCGCCGCACTTTAATTTAATGAGTGTGTAGCCAGCTGCAACTGCTTCCTTTGCAAGGCGCACCATCTTCTCATCGGTATATCCAAGCCAGCCAGGGGTAGTTGTATATGCAGGCAATCCCTCTGCACGAAGCTTTGCTTCATTGGCAGCACGCTGTGGCTGCGTCTTTCGAAGAATCTCTAGCGCTTCTGCAGGAGTGAGTGCATCAGTGATGTATCTGAAATCTACGAGTTCAACAATCTGTTCTGGTGTCAGATCTGAAAGGAATTTCCACAGTGGCTTCTTTGCATGCTTTGTGACTAAATCCCATGCCGCGTTAACGACTGCGCCGGCTGCCATCTGGGTGACGCCCTTTTCTGGTCCTAACCAACGAATCTGTGAATCACGCACCAAGCTGCGAGCAAACTCGCCCATGCTTGTTGCAAGGTCTGCGATGTCGCGACCGACTGCATATGGTGCAAGCTGTTCAATCATGTCGCACTGCAGATCATTTCCACGGCCGCATGTGAAGACAAAGCCATGGCCTTCAAGAGTTGGGTCATCAGTTTCTAGGATGAGAAGAGCTGCCGAATAATCGGGTTCCTTATTCATTGCATCGGAACCATCGAGTCCACGTGAGGTGGGGAATCGAACATCAACAGTTTTAAATCCGGTTACCTTAGGCATGACATCCCTTTACTTGTGTGAAAACTGACTCTTCGCTTGACCTGCAAAATCATATAGGATGAATTTATGCCGCGGTATAGCGAGAAAGTTAAGTTAAAGCGTTCAAATCTTGAGGTCACGCGCTTCGCTCTTGGTACTGCGCCTCTCGGTGGACTCTTTAAATCTGTCTCAGATGCAGAAGGTGATGCACTCTTTGAGACTGCTCTCGATCTTGGAATCAATTACTTCGATACCGCTCCACAATATGGACACGGAGTTGCTGAAATCAGAGTCGGTAAGGCCCTGAGAAATGTAAAGACTCCATTTGTTATTGAAACCAAGGTTGGTCGCGTACTTCGACACGTTGAAGGCGTTGAACCTGAGAAGTGGTTCCCTGATGCTCCTCGCGACATTGTCCCGGTCTATGACTATTCATCTGAGGGCATTAGACGTTCATTTGATGAGAGCCTGGAACGTCTTGGCTTAGATCACATAGATATTGTCTTGATGCATGATGCTGAGGATTACATCCCTGAAGCAATTAACAACGCTTTCCCTGTTCTTGCGGATCTTCGCTCACAAGGACTGATCAAAGCAATTGGTCTAGGTATGAACTATGTCGAACCAGCGCTTGAGATCATGAAGAACACAGATCTTGATATCGCGCTCATTGCAGGTCGCTTCACGCTCCTGGATCAAGTAGCTCAGCATGAACTCTTCCCGTACGCACTTGCCAACAAGATTGATATCTCCATGGGTGGAGTTCTCAACTCTGGAGTCCTTGCCAATCCTGTTGCCGGTGCCACCTATAACTATCTTCCAGCATCTGATGAAGTCATTGCTCGCGCTGCAAAGATCGGCAACTTCCTGAAAGAGCGTGGCATTCCACTTGTTGCAGCAGCGCTGCAATTCCCATTGCGCCATCCTGCTGTGACATCAGTTCTCACTGGTCCTCGCACAGCAGCGGAACTGCGCTCTAATGCAGAAGATTTTGATCGAGTGATACCTGCTCATATCTGGAGCGAACTTGAAGATGCTGGTCTGATTGAGAAGATCCAGGCATGAGCATCAAGCGCATTGGTCAAGTAATCGGTATTAAGCCAGAAGAAATAGAAGAGTATGAACGCATCCATGAAGCGATCTGGCCAACTGTTGCTGCAACTCTGAAGAAGGCCAATATCCAGAACTATTCAATCTTTCGCTATGGAAATCTTCTCTTTGCCTATATGGAATACACCGGAACTGATTATGAAGCCGATATGGCTCTCATTGCCGCAGATCCTGAAACTCAGAAATGGTGGAAGATCACAGCTCCTATGCAAGTGCAAGTTCCCGAAGCTCGCGATGGCGAGTGGTGGCATACACTGCACCAAAACTTTTACCTCGACTAATTAAGGAACTCCATGAAATTTTCAGTCCTTCGTACTTCAAGTGCGCAATACCAATTTGCGCTCACTATCGATGGCGTTCACCACAGCGTTGAAGGACTCCCCACTCTTACCGAGGCGATGCACCTCACTCTTGCAGAACTGAAAGCTCGCACTGCGCAACCAGGTGCGCAGATATCTGGTGAGCTCACAGCACCTATCGCCTCTGAAATTGAGTTATGGGGCGCTGGTGTTACCTATCTTCGCTCTCGCGATGCTCGCAAAGAAGAGAGCGGCGTTCCTGATGTCTATCAACGCGTCTATGAAGCAGATCGCCCAGAACTCTTCTTTAAATCCACTGCAGTTCGTGCGCGAGGAACCAATGCACCTATCGGTATTCGCTATGACAGCGATGCATCAGTGCCTGAACCAGAAGTTGCCATCTATATAAATAAGCATCGCGAAATTATTGGCTATGCAATCTGTAATGATGTGACTGCGCGTTCTATTGAAGGCGAAAATCCTCTCTATCTCTCACAAGCCAAGATCTATATTGGCTCAACAGCAATCGGCCCAGATATCACTCCAGCATGGCTTGCACCTGCGGCCAATGAGATGAGCATTAAGGCAAAAATCATGCGGGGTGCTGCACTTGTCTGGGAGGCAGAGACTTCTCTCGGGGCCCTCAATAGAACTCTTGAAGATTTAGTGAACTACGTATTTCGTTGCCAAGATTTCCCTCACGGCTTGATTCTCTCAACCGGCACAGGAATTGTTCCTCCCATGAATATCGCACTTGCTGCTGGCGATATCGTTGAGATTAACGTTGCTGGAGTTGGAACCCTTTCCAATACAGTTGAAGTAATTCCAGAACGGTAAGTAATGTCTTCGATCAAGGTATGGACGCAATGGGATGACCTCACAGCTCCTGCTGGGATCACACTGCTATCGCCTAAGAATTTCCCACTCGATACATCAGATCTTTCACAAGTAGATTTCTATGTTCCTCTTTACATGGGAGGTGCCGCAGCGCTCTCCTATGCAGCGAAGATGCCTAACCTCAAGACCTTGCAGATGCTCAACGCTGGTTATGACGATGCACTTGCGTATCTTCGACCAGGGCTAACGCTCTGTAATGCACGTGGTGTGCACGATGCATCCACTGCTGAATTAGCAGTGGGATTAGCAATTGCATCCCGCCGAGGATTTCCTGAATTTATGCGCGAGCAGATTGCAGGCAGGTGGAGCCATCACCGCACATCATCACTTTCTGATTCAAAGATCGGAATCATTGGATATGGGTCTATCGGTAAGAAGATTGCCCAGAATCTTTCTGGCTTTGAAGTATCCATCACCGCATTTACGCAGTCAGGCCGCGATGGCTCTCTGACTATTGATCAACTTGATTCACATCTACCGCAGCTCGATATTGTTATTTTAATTCTGCCGCTCTCAGATTCTTCACGACATCTCTTGAACGCTACGCGACTTGCTGCAATGAAAGATGGGGCGCTCCTTATTAATGTGGCGCGAGGACCAGTCGTTGATACCGATGCGCTGGTGAAAGAACTCAACTCTGAGCGAATCTATGCAGCCCTTGATGTCACAGACCCTGAACCGCTTCCAGCCGGACACCCTCTATGGAGTGCGAAGAATCTTCTTCTTGTTCCCCATGTTGGCGGGAATTCTGATGCATTTGAACCACGTGGCAGGGCTTTGGTGGAATCCCAATTAAAGCTTCTAGCTGCAGGTGCTCCTCTTGAACATGTAGTTGCTCAAGGTTAAATTGCAATCGTGAGAATTGATTCGCACCACC
>Ga0209297_1002407_pt1 | contig 10370 bp, 9 predicted proteins | sample S_130805_MF_Meta_FD_187322 | JGI IMG/M metagenome (GOLD analysis project Ga0209297, IMG submission 187322) | Freshwater microbial communities from Lake Simoncouche, Canada to study carbon cycling - S_130805_MF_MetaG (SPAdes) (version 2) | ecosystem: Environmental > Aquatic > Freshwater > Lake ... | reverse complement strand
ACGCTGTGCAATCGTTAGCGTATCTATACCAAGAATTATTAGATGCGGGAGTTAAAAAAGAAGATGCACGGTTCATTCTTCCACAAGGCACAACAACAGAGATTCTTGTAGTGGGTAATTTTCAAGCGTGGTATGACTTTATTAAACTGCGCAGTGGTAAAGAAGTGCAGTGGGAGATACGCGCAGTAGCACATGAGATTAACCGGCAACTGCATGAGATTGCACCAAATATCTTTAAGGAACTACCCAATGACTGATTTAAAACAATGCGAAGAATGTGGTGTTAAAAAGCCAGATATTCTTTTTGCTAAATACAGTTTAGTTTGCAAGATGTGTACACATATTATAGGAATGCAAAATGCAATACAAAGACGAAAACGCAAAGATGAAAGTACAATAGATAATAAGCTATGTAGAAAGTTTTTAAAACAACACATCATAAAACCAACCGGCTGGGAGTTAACACTATGAGTAAAGCATCAGGGTTTGAGCCAGCAAAATTACTAATAGAAGGCGACCCGCATCCATATAACAATCCAGATATGGATATTGTTGAGTTAGCTTTTATTAGTCCTGGAATAGAGTTATGGGCGTTTATTAATGCACTCAAAAGGATTGAAGATAATTGTTTAGAAAAAATAGAAAAGTACCCTAATGCAAAACCCCCTAGGATATTTATAGGCACTAAAGAACAAATGTATGAAGATGGGGTAAAAACCGTATTATACGCTTGCGTATCTCAAAGACTTTGTAGCAGTACAGATACTGAGGAAACACTATGAACGACAAAGCTAAAACAATTTACGATGCATACACACTAGGACAACTATATATGGGCGACAGTGTACATACAGTAAAAGAAGACATGGTTAACTCACCTCCACACTACAAAAATGGTAAAATAGAATGTATTGTTGCGATGGAAGCAATGCTTACGCCCGAAGAGTTTATTGGGTATCTGCGAGGCAACGCCTTTAAATATATGTGGCGATACCGAAACAAAGGTAAAGCACATGAAGACTTGCAGAAAGCGCAATGGTACCTATCTAGATTAGTATTTATACAGATCGAAAAATGATTACATGGTCTGACTTGGTTCTACCACCAATTAACTTATGGTCGCTGCCAAGTCAGCCTAACTTAACGAGAAATAAAAAGATGGCAACAGAAGAAGGAAATACAGACCTTGCAGCGCAACATGAAGAGATGATGCGAGAGAAGTCCATAGCAAACATTAGAAGAGAAGCTGCAAAGATAGACACCAGCAATCCTACAGGGCTTTGTTGGAACTGTAGTGAGCATATAGGGCATTATAAAAGATGGTGCGATGCCGATTGCAGGGATACTTATGAAAAACGATAATGAGATTAAACCTCATATTAAAAAAATAGGTGATTTTTGGGTGTGCTATAGCCTATGGGATACCGTTCCTTGTACAGCTAAAAACCCAGAGAAAGCTTACTATAGGTGGTTAGTTAAAAACCAATTACATTTAGAGAAGGATAAACAAAATGCCGTATAAGAATCCAAAAGATAGAGACTACAAACATGAGCATGAGCTTGAAATGCAAAAACCAAAAGCAAGAGAGCTTCGAGCAGATCGTCAACGCGCAAGACGTGAGATGGACAAAGAAGGTGTTGCTCGAAAAGGTAAAGATATAGATCATAAAAAGCCTCTTAGCAAAGGTGGTTCAAATGATAAAACTAATTTACGTTTAATTGATCCTGAGACTAATCGTGCATTCTCTCAACCTAAAGGTAAAACTGTTAAAAACAAAGCACCAGGTAGTCGAAAAGTGAGTAAATAATATGGCTAACAAATTATTTATAAGTGAAGGTAAGTTTTATGTTGTTGCAGCGTCACAGAAAATAGTCAAACTTCCAAATGATAATCACCTAGAGGTTGTCATTGTTGATGCTGCACCAGAGTTCACAGTGAAGAATGGTAGACACACACATAACTTAGCTGTCGTTATGGCAAACAGACTTGATGGCGATGTGTTCTCATTTACGGTAGATGAAGAATCTATATTTGGAGAATCAATTAAACACGAACAAAAGCTCAAAGAATACCTTGATAAATGTTACAGTCATTCTCTCCCTATATTTGGTATTGTAACGCGACTTAACATTGTATCTGACGATGTGTACGCCTATGTTGCCTTCTCGGCTGTGCGACCCTTAGATGAGATAGAGCATCAAGCTGTGCTCAAGCAACGCAAGACGCAAGAATGCGCAGACGCAATAGGCACTAGTATCAACTCTATTCCTATAGGGCTTGAACATTTGACGGATGGCGTAACTGAAGTTGACCGCACGTCTTCGTTTTTAAATGAAAGTGTTTTTAACTTTGTCAAAGCTAACAAACATCTCATCATTATCTCAAATAAAAACAAACGTAATACCGTACTTGAACAAACAGTAATCAACGAGGTACCTATTGCACGTTACGCTAAGGATACAGGTGTGTTTTATATTGCAATAGCACAGTTTGATGGGTGGTGCAGAGCTAATGATATTGACCCTGCTGATGTCATTGATGCCGCTAAGAAAGAAGTAGATTGCGTAGTGAGGTTAGTTAAGCTTGACATGACATCGCCTAATGGCGTAAAATGCCTTCAAATTGATTTTGACAAACTCTCTATTGATGAGTCAGCTTTGTTGGTTTGAATTGTGTTTCATGTGTTACTCCTCTCTTAAAGACATTAACCCCACAGAACTAAACTGCCTGTGGGGTCTTTTTTTATCTACTGACCTGTCGCTTTTCTGTACATATCATTACCAATCTTAGCCTTTTGATTTGCCATCTGAGTGTACTTATCAATTAGCTCTTTACGTCTTGCAGGGGTGAAGCGAGTGTTAGGTGCAGTTTTCACAGCGTTAATCTGTTTATTCAAATCACCAATCTCTTTTTTGATACGATTCAAGTTAGTCGATACATTATAAAGTGCTTTGTTACTACCACTATTCAGTAGTTCATTATATGCTTCACGATCCCCTGCTTTTTTATACTTCTCAGCTTGAGCGTGAATTTCATCAGCACGGTTTACTTCATCATAAAAATCAGATTTATAAACGCTTTTATTTGGATTAGGTATCATATTTCCAAATAGTACAGGATTAGACCAAATATCAGTAGATGGTCTTTCTATAATTTCATCGTTTATTTCTGGAAGGATATTATCCATACCCCACATACTTACACCCACCAACTGACCACCAAGACCTTTTGCAATATACTCAATCTTAGCTGGTGATAATCCAATTTCAGCACCGCCATGTTTACTCAACCAATCAGCCGCTCTAAACACACGACTTTCACCTCTATTTGCAACAGGTTGTGATAACTCTGCTGGTGTTTCAATACCACGACCAGTATGGAAATTGTAATTAGTAATAACCTCAGCAGGGATTTTTACAAACGCTGGAATGGGTACAAGCGTTTCACCAATACCAGCTGGAAGCATACCTTTGCCAAGTGCCGTTGCTGATTTTAAAATTGCATCACCAGCTCGTGTCCCTGCGCTGTATTGCATCATCATTTCAGGTAACCATTTTATAAATGATAACTCTTTTGGCAAAGGAATATTAACAAAATCGTTATCACCAGTTCCTGTTGGGAATGGTAACGTGTCATAAGCGCCTTGCGCTTGATACTGAGCATTGTTTAAAAAATAAAGCGACAATGCACCAGCCATAAATCCAGCAGTGGCAACTTTACTTGCAACTTTTCGTCTGAATGCTTTTTGCTGTGCTTTAGGTACCCCTGCACCCATAACAGCTCTTCGCATTTGCTCAATACCAAACAATTGTGATGCTAAAAATGGCATCACATATTTAAGATTTTGCATAGCTTCAGAATTACCACGCATGGATGGCATAAACGATTCACGAGCTTTCATAATCGCGTATGTATCAGCTTGAGCATCAGTATAGTTAAAATCTTTCTTGGCTTTTTTAAACGCCATTTCGTAGATATTGACTTTGGTTGCAGCGTCAATGAGAACGTGGGTTTTATTTAATGCGTTAACTACTTTGGTTTTACCCTTAGCCAATGATCCTTTTTCAACTGCACCTTTGCCAATGTTCTTAATGAATTCACCATGTTCACGCGGATCAACAGTATTATGAATTACACCAACAACACCAGCTGCTTTTAACTTTTCAGTGATTTCTTTTTTACGACCAGTCATAGGTGAAATCATATATTTCATTGCATCAACAGGTGTCACCCATCCTAAATCATTTGTCAATGATGCTTGTATTGGATTTCGAATAAGCTCAGATAACCAAAATTTAGGTGAATTTGTATTTGCTAAAGAAATTAAACGCGATGTACCACGAGCAAGTTTAAACAATCCACCAAGCTCATTGTGAATAGTTACCATTGCAGGGACAATCGAAGGGTCATCTAATTTATAAAATACACGTTTCCCGTTTTCCATTACTGCAAAATTACCGCGTTCAAATTTCTTAGACGCATCTACTTTATGTGCATTACCTAAGTACGTTAATTGCTCAGCAGCGGCTTTTTTACCTTCATTAGCCATGACGGCAAGTGTGCAACTGGTGATATGTTTAGCCATGTTCTCCCAAGCGTTAATAGTATGCTCGTCACCCGTTCTTTCTCTAAACACTTTGGTCATGGTGTTTCCAACTTTAACTCCCTCTGCTTTATCAACACCCATGTGACTCATTACTTCTTCATTAAGCACAAAGTTTGGCATATAGAAATCAGCTGTACTCCACTCTCTGTGTTGCTGAGGTGAGATTAAACCAGATTTGTAAAGCCCATCTACGTTGGCTTTATTTAGTGCGTGCCAAGAGTTGAGTGCATCACGTATTTCTGGATGTTTAGCAACTAACGCATCAGCCATTGCAACTTCTTTAGTTAAAAGAGAAGGGTCTTTTCTGTATTTCTCTGGTAGTTTTCTAGGATCACGTTTAGCAAGTGATTGCTTATCATAAACGAATGCGGCGTTTTGAAACGCTTCACGCCCCCATGAGCCTAATTTATCCATCTGATCTTGCATAGTTTCAAGCGATATATTGCGAGTATAACCATTACTCATCTTAACAGGTACTTGCATCACACCAACTGTACCATCGTCATTGACTTTATACATACCTGTTTTAAAGATATAACTCATTTTGTTCATAGCTTGAGACATATCATGTAGAAGTTTATCTGCTCGGAACTTCCCTGCATGGAAATAGTCTGGAAGATTTTCATCTAGCGTCTTAGTTAATCCATACAAGTTATCAACATACTTTTTAACAAACTCTTCTGTCGTTGTTTTCTTTGTCTCTTCCTTCTCTGGTCTTTGCATTGTATTGCCAGTTTCAGATAAGGCTTTGGCTTCATCGGGGATGCGAGAATAGCGAATATCATTGTTAGTTTTACTAAACTCACCTTTGTTTTTTGTAGCGGACTTAATTTGATTAGGGTCAAACACATTGATATTTAATGACGGATGCATAGGTGCTTCACGCATATACAAGCCATCAAAACCATTTTCTTTATACCATTCGACAGGGAGGTCAAACTCAAGATTTTGATATCTACCTGCTCTAAGTCCTTCTTCTTTACCACTTATATTTGATCCGTATCCTTTTTCTTCAGCTTCTTTTTTAAAGTATTCAAGCGCTTTTTTAATATGATCTTCATTTGTATAATCAAAAGGATTTTTACTATTTATATACGCGTCGACAACTGTATACCCTCTATCTTCTGCAAACTTCTTGTTTTCAGCGAACGAAGTGATTCCTTTAGGTGCTGTTCTAGCTGACCATCCGTAATTAAAATCAAATGTATAAAAAGGTCCGTTACTTGTACCGTGATACATTACTTGTGGCTCACCGTTCTCATCAACTACCTTAGATGCATTTGCAGGATCATTTTCCCAATCACCAAACCACTCTTTAAATTTAGGTGAGCGTACTTGTTCATACTGCATTTCATTTAATTTAGAAGGTTTACCATTTGGAGCTAATCTTTCTTTCTCCTCTGTACGCGAATAACGATTTTCAGCTTTAGGTGTAGCTTTAGCAAGTTTCACTTGATGACGCACTGCTTTTTCAGCAAGGTGACGCAAATCATGCTCAGTGACTTTTAAATCAGTGCCTAAATGCTGACGAGCAAAGTTGCGAATAGCTGATGTAATACGTTTAACAATAGGTAGATTAGGACTATGCTCAACTAAATAAGCAATCGTCTCTTCTGCTTTAAGATGCTCAGGTGTATCACTAGGTATTCTTTTGCGAGCTTCTTCAAACGGTTTACCCGCTTGCGTTAGAGCTTGAGATTTAATATTCTCCCAAACTTTAGAGCCAAGCATTTTCTCCATACCTGCATGTACACCAACCTCATGTAGGAACACACCATGTAGGTTTTCTGGTGTAAGCTTGTTTGCCACAAAGTGAGCAACACCTTCAGGCGTAATCATCCCTTTGACTGTTTCTGGTAAGGTCACATCAGACGGTAGGGTATCATGCGTATCATGTATCACCGCACTGCCACTGTCCACCATCTTGCGCATTTCTGGTGTCATGTGCTCTTTCAAAGACTCTACAGTATGACCTGTGTCGTATTCCGTCGGTGCAGTTTCTTCATAGACATGATTGTTGTCTTCAGCAGGGGTTGTTTCCTCTGATGTTATAGGTTCTTCAGGGATTGTTTCTTCTTTGGCTACAGGTTCTACTTTCTCAGCCTTTGGGCGAATCTCTTGTTCAGTATAAGGCACGCGCTCACTAGGTGCTTCTGGATTCCAATCGGGACTTTCTTTTGCGTGTGTATCTAAAATAGGACCCATATCAGCTTGAGTGATTTCTTGAGCACCTGTTTTTGCATTGGAGTATTGGTCATATACTGTTTTTCGACCTTCAACGCCTAAATCTCTAAATTTAGGTAACTCACTTTCTTTAGACTTTTTAACATATGCATCATACGCTTTAGCCGCTGGAACAAGTTCAGGTTTTAAATCCTCGTAAGGATGCTCAGGCTTAGTCGCTTTTTTGTACAAAGCTTCAGCTTGTTTAGTAGGTACAGGCTCACCCGTTGTTAAGTGTGGAAAGGTATGCTCTTCTTTAGCGGTAAGTGTACGCCACTCTTTCTTAGACTCTTCAGGTATGTTCTCATAAGGATGCGCTTCTTCACCAAAGGTGCTATGCCAAGCTTCTTTTTCAGCTTGCAAAGGTTTTTGAGAAGGACCTGCGATTTCATCAAACGCTTTGATAACTTTTTTAGTGGGTACAAGTACCTCTGGATCCTTCTCATCTGGTGTTGAGATTTTATTTAATTCATCAATCTGACTAGAAAATTTAGCTTTAGCTTCATCGGGTAAATTCTCCCAGCTAGGAGAGTCTTCATCTGCGCGACCAGTATGACTGCGCATATCTTCCCAAATAGCAGAAGGGTCAGCAATTTTGTTTGGATGAAAAGGTGTTGTGCGCTCAGCTTCAGCTTGCTTAGCCGCTTGCTCTTGAGCTAAATTCTCTCTAGCGGCAGTTGCTTCAGGTGATGCGCCAATATCAGATACTCTTTGCTCTGCTTGCTCTTTAGCTATTTTCTCTGGATTACGACCAACTGCGTGTAGTGCGCCAAACACAGGGGCTAAAGGTAGGTTCTCTTTAAACCCTTGCGCTATATCACCTAGTGATTGTTGATCTTCACCAGTACCTAAACGCATAGCCGCTTCACGACCAGCCATAAAGGCAGGGACAGTCACCGCGTTTGACGCTGTACCAGCCGCAAAGTCACGAAGTAAGTTCAACTTAGTGCGTTCATCAGGTATCTTATCTAACGCGGCTCTTGCCGCATCTTGCTCTGCTTGATGAATAGCCGCTTTACCTTCGGCGGTGTTAATTGTTCCATCAGCCGTACGCTTTGCTGTCTCAGCTTCTCTAGCTAGTGCGGCTTCTTTAGCAACCATCTCTTCAGCGGCTTTGGTAGTAACGCGACCTGTTGCTTTCTCAACTAGTTTAGCGGCACCTTTGCCAAGTAAGCCTGTTCCAGGTACACCAGCAACATCTAGTGCGGCTGTACCTACACCTGTTGCCAAAGCTCGCTCTGGTGATAACTCTGGATTACGTTCACGCGCTTCACCCGTATTAGCAAGTGCTTGAGTCGCAGCTAGACCTACACCGCCTAATGTACCTACTGCACCCATCGTACCCGCTACAGGCAATGCCGCCATCGCTGGCGCATAACCAGCCATACTACCTAAAGGTTCAGTTACGTTTTTAGATAACCATGTAGGGGCGGCACCAAGCAACCCGTTCTCAGCGTAATCTTTATTAATTTTCTCTTGCGTAGTCTCTTCAGCAAATTGTTTTTTATTTCTTTTCGCTTCTTCAGCTTTGGCTTTCATCTCCTCAGCTGTTTTTTGCATACCAAGAAGTTCTGCTCCAGTAGCCACACCCTCTTCTACTTTAGGAATAATATCCTCTAAAGCTGATTTGGCATGAGGCATGAAACCTGTACGCTCTTCATGTACTTTTTCATTAAATTTAGGTAAAAGAAACTCAAGAATTTGGTCATCTGTAGCACCGGCACTCATAGCGGCAGGTAAATCAAAACCAACCTTGTCGCTTAGAAAGCCCATAATTTGTTCGTCAGTTGCCCCTGCGTTTTTAGCAGCTTCTATATCAAATGTCGCCATGAGTAATCCTTAGTTATTTAATGAATTGTTCCATTGGTCCGTTAAAACCAGTACGCTGAGCAGTAGTTGGCATAGGTATTACAGGTAAATTATGATATTTTAGATAATCGTTTCTTCGATTAAACGCCCATTGAGCGATCTGTTCTTCTGTTGGTTGTTCATCAGGCATTTTTTTCTCAAAAGATTTTCGATAATCCCGAATATCTTTTTCAACAGCGTTATCAATATTTTTTAATTTAACTTCATCAGCTTGTTGTTTTCTTAAAGCTAGAGCATTTTCAGCATTTGTTTGTTTAGCTCCACCATAATACTCAGCCTCAGCACTTTGTAAATTACCTTTATTTGTAGCCTCAAATTTTTTCAATCCAAACTCAGCTGCGTCTTTTTTGTAATCCCACTTAGCTTTTTGATTCTCTTTAGCAACCAACATATTAGCTTTTTTCTTAGCTTCAGCACTATCCCAACCGTGAGTTTTAATAGCTTGGTCATGTGCATACTGCGCATCTTCAACTTCACCGCGTAAATCCATGAGCTTATCTTGACTTTTGCTAAGATCTTTGCGAGCTTCACCATAGGCTTTCAACCCTTCACTAGCCCCTGCACCAATGTTAGCAAACGCATTAGGTGAAGTACCCGCCATCGTAGACAAGCCAGCTTGCATTAAAGCCATCCAAGGAGAACGGTCTTTTTCTTCAGACAACTCAGCTTCACGTTTAGAAAGTCTTGCTTCACGTCTTGCCGCATTAGGGTCTTCACCTAAATAGTCTTGAAGTCGTTTACCTTCATACTCAGGTGTTGTTTCGTCTTGACTATAAGGCTGCGCTTGCTCTTCTGGAGCAGAGGGGTATGCCAAACTTGCAATACCACCTGTAGGAATGGAATCAGCTTGTTGAGGTGCGCGTTGATTTGTAGGGGCAGACTCTTTGCCTGATAGCATATTTTGTATTTTATCAGGTGAGTAATTTTGATTATGTTCAACTTTAGCAATAACAGATAAAATCTTACTTCTTTCAGTAGGGTCACTTAAATCAAACTTTTGACCGGGTTTTGTACCAAGTAGTTTATGACCAATAGCCGCGTAAGCTTCTGGGTCGTTATTTCCATCACCTTTGGGTGCCCATCTACTAAAAACACCTTCCAAAGTATCAATACCATGCTTACGACCATATATTTCTAAATTCTTATCCCCTGCATTGAGAGCATCAAGATGTGATCTGAATTTTTGAAAACCTGTGTTTGCACCATTTGGTCTAAGTCCAACTATATTGTTATCAGTAGAAGGCGTTACGCCTGGTACATCTGAACCATCTTCACCAGCTAGCTCAGGGTCAACATACCCTCTATCTTTAAACGCAATAATCCCACCATGCGCATAATCTTCTTCATCAATACCACTAGGTAGTGCGTCAATCCCTTTAGCTTCTTCACGAGAAGGCACTAGTATCTCTTCTTTTGCTCTACGCGCCATGTGTTTTTGCATGACGTCATTATGAGCAGCGTCTAGGATTTGCTGTGCTACGGGAGGTTTAGGTGCGCCTTGTTGAAGAGCTTGTTGTTGCGCCATCGCTTGCTTCTGCGCCATTGCTTTTTGTAGCATGGGGACTACAACATAGTCGGGTACACCGTTTTGGCGAGCTTTAAGTAGCTGGTCAACAGAATACATAGAAGGGGTATTCATCATCTTATTTTCCTCCTTTCATTGCGTTATAC
>Ga0209297_1002396_pt1 | contig 10407 bp, 8 predicted proteins | sample S_130805_MF_Meta_FD_187322 | JGI IMG/M metagenome (GOLD analysis project Ga0209297, IMG submission 187322) | Freshwater microbial communities from Lake Simoncouche, Canada to study carbon cycling - S_130805_MF_MetaG (SPAdes) (version 2) | ecosystem: Environmental > Aquatic > Freshwater > Lake ... | reverse complement strand
AGCCAAGGGTGCTGCAAAGCTGTGGGATAGATACAGATGTTTATAGTGGTTTTGCATTTGGAATGGGATTAGAGCGCACATTGATGGTGCGACATGGCATTACCGATATGCATGACATCGTTGAAGGCGATTTACGTTTTACTCGCCAATTCGGGGTGGGGCTCTAATGCGCGCACCCTTATCGTGGATCAAGGAGTTTGTTGATATTCCTGCAAAGATCAGTGCAGATGAGATCTCTGATGGCCTTATTAGGGTCGGCTTTGAAGTTGAAGAGATTATCTATCAGGGCTCTGATTTAACTGGCCCACTTAAGTTTGCAAAGGTTCTCTCGATTGAAGAGTTAACTGAACATAAGAAACCTATTCGATATGTGGGATTGGATTGTGGCGAGAAGGAAGTTCGTTACGTTATCTGTGGTGCTACAAACTTTGCAGTGGGGGACATGATTGTTGCCGCTCTTCCGGGGGCAGTGCTGCCTGGTAATTTTGCAATCGGAGCACGTGAGACTTATGGTAAAACTTCTAATGGAATGATTTGTTCTGCGCGTGAGCTTGGCATCAGCGATGAGCATGCGGGCATTATGGTTTTCTCAGAAGCAGATGCAAAGATTGGCGCAGATGCAATCGAAGGTTTGCAGATTAACGATGTGATCTTTGATGTGGCAGTTAATCCTGATCGAGGTTATGCATTGAGTATTCGAGGAATAGCCCGCGAGGTCGCAGGCTCACTAGGTCTTACATTCACCGATCCTGTCGACGCACTGCGCTCTTTAAAGTTTGAAGAAACCGGCAAAGGCGTGAGTGCAAAGATTGAAGATAAATCTTCTGCCTCAGTTTTCTATCTGCGCACTATGTCTAATTTTGATACTAAAGCAACAACACCGCTATGGATGCGCCGTCGCATTGAAAAGATGGGAATGCGCTCAATTTCATTAGTTGTGGATATTACAAACTATGTCATGTTGGAACTTGGCCAACCATTACATGCTTTCGATAAATCAAAGATCAAAGGTGGTTTAACCATCAAGCGTGCTGGTAAGGCACAAAAATTCGTCACATTAGATGGGCAAGAGCGCACGTTAGATCCAGATGATCTGATGGTCTGTGATGATGATCAACCATTAGCACTTGCAGGAACTATGGGTGGGCTTTCTTCAGAGATCACACAGACGACAACAGATATCGCACTAGAAGCGGTGCGCTTTGATCCAGTATGTATTGCCAAGAATTCGCGTAGACATAAGCTTTCTTCAGAGGCATCAAGGCGTTTAGAGCGAAGTGTTGATCCATCGTTAGCCGAATTCGCATCAGCGCGATTTGTTCAACTATTAACGACCCACAGCTCAGCGGTGCATGTGGCAACAGTGGTTGCAGGAGAGCCTGTTTATGCCCCTGTTGTGAAGATCGATCCGAGTTATATTTCGAAGATTCTGGGCTTTGAGGTTCCAAACGCTGAAGTTGCACGCATCCTTCGCCTTGTTGGCTGTGATGTGGATGAGAAGAGCTGGGCCATCGATCCACCGTCATGGCGCGCAGATCTATTGGGTATTGCTGATTTTACTGAAGAAGTGGCACGCATGATTGGTTACGACAAAATTCCATCAATCTTGCCACCACGACCTTTGCACGCATCGCTAACCCCAACTCAAAAGCGACGCAGAGCCGTGGCGACAATGCTTGCAAGTCGTGGATTAGCCGAAGTTCAAACCTTCCCGTTTACTAACCAAGAAACAATTGATGCGATGGGCTTTGTTGGAGAACGCGCTTCTACTTATGCCATTGCTAATCCAATGTCTGAAGAGTTTCCATTGATGCGCGTTCATTTAGTTCCAGGATTGATCGAGGTTGCACAGCGCAACATCAGCCGCGGGGCAAAGGACTTTGCGATTTTTGAAATGGGATCCATTTTCCGAAGTGCTCAGAAATTAGTACCTGCAATTTCACCTGACTTGTCCAAGCGACCAAGCCAAAAAGTAATTGAAGAGATTTTTGCTTCCGTTCCACCACAGGCATATCACGTAGCTGGTTTGCTCGTAGGCAAAGTAGAGAATGAGAATTGGCAAGGAAAAGCTCGTGCATACACATGGCACGATGCAATTGAATATGCCCAAGATATTCTTGCCCTGTGTAATCTTGAATGGAGTATCAAGCGCTCAGATTTTGCACCGTGGCATCCAGGGCGATGCGCAGAGTTAATTGTTGATGGTAAAGCTGTCGCACATGCGGGAGAGCTTCACCCACGAATTATTGCTAAATATGGATTACCTGAGCGAAGTGTGGCATTTGCTGTTGGATTAAGCGCTCTTCCAGACTCATCTCTCGTACGCCCGACTCGTGTTGGAACAATGCCAGCAGCGTTGCAAGATGTGGCATTGATTGTTGATGAAAAGGTAACCGCGGCCGAAGTTCAAGCGGCGTTGACCCAAGGTGCTGGAGATTTACTCGAATCAATTTCACTCTTTGATCGCTACGACAAGATTGGTGATGGCAAGATTTCGCTGGCTTTCACTCTGGTCTTTCGAGCACCAGATCGCACCCTGACTGGCGATGAAGTATCGGCAATGCGTGAGGCAGCTACAGCAGTGGCGGCCAAGAAGTGCGGGGCAGTAGTCCGAACCGCATAAATATGCATGTGTTTGCATAAATATCGACCTCGTTATATCCTAGGCTCATGAAAACAGCGGTCATCGGTGCAAGTGGCTACGCCGGGGGAGAACTCCTCCGGTTGTTAGCAGTCCATCCTCATTTTCAAGTGACTGCCATAAGTGCTCATTCAAATGCCGGAGAGCTTGTTACATCAGTGCATCCACACTTAACCACCCATACAGGCGAGAAGTTCCTAGCTGTTTCGGAGATAGATTTTTCAGATATCGAATTAGTTTTTATCGCCCTGCCTCATGGTGAGTCAGCATCACTAATCAAAAAGATTCCAACGACGGCCAAAATTGTTGATTTAGGCGCTGACTACAGATTAGAAGATTCCGCTCAATGGGAGAAGTATTACGGCGGAGCGCATGCAGGTGCTTGGGTGTATGGATTGCCTGAACTATCTGCCGGGCAACGTGCTGCTATTGCTAAAGAGAGCAGGGTTGCTAATCCAGGTTGCTATGCAACTGCGATCACATTGGGTATCGCACCAGCAGTCAATTATGTTGATCTGAGTGATGTAGTAGTAGTTGCCGCATCTGGAACGACAGGGGCTGGAAGAAGCGCCAAGATAAACTTAATTGCAAGTGAAGTGATGGGTTCATTGACTTCATATAAATTCGGGGGAGTACACCAGCACACACCTGAGATTGAGCAAGCGGTCTCTGCGATTGCACAAAGGGATGTCAAGATTTCCTTTACACCTATTCTGGCTCCGATGCCTCGTGGCATCCTTGCAACAATTACTGCCAAGCTGAACAAGCCTATGAATTCACAGGCAGCTCATGATTTCTTTTCAAATCACTATTCCAATGAATACTTTGTGGACGTTCTGCCACTCGGGCAAATGCCTAAGACTGGATCTGTCTCAGGTTCCAACAAAGTGCAAATACAGGTCGCAGTTGATGAGCACACTAATCGTCTAGTCATAAGCGTTGCACTTGATAATTTAGGTAAAGGTGCAGCCAGCCAAGCGATTCAAAATGCAAACATCATTACTGGTTTTCATGAAGGATCCGGTCTATCAACTGATGGTTTAGGCGCATGAAGTTACCTCAAGGCTTTATTGGTGCTGCCTGTGTTGCAGGGCTAAAGAGCACTGGGGCTTTGGATTTAACGCTGATTTCAAATATAGGGCCTTCTTTTTTTGGCACTGCGGTCTTTACTTCTAACAAAGTCGTTGCAGCCCCGGTTATCTGGAGTCGCCAAGTAATTAAAGGCCAAGTAGTTCGCGCCGTTGTTCTAAATTCCGGTGGTGCAAATGCTTGCACAGGACCTCAAGGTTTTGCCGATACACATAAGACGGCAGAGAAAGTTGGAGAACTGCTCAATGTTTCTTCAGGCGAAGTGGTGGTCTGCTCAACTGGCCTTATTGGTGAGTTATTGCCAATGGAAAAGATTGTTGCAGGGTTAGAAAAGATTGCACCAGTTTTGAATACGGATTCCTTGCAAGAGTGTGCTCAGGCAATTATGACCACTGATTCAGTACCAAAGATCGCACAAGCCACTTTGGGTAGTGTGCAAGTTGTAGGGATTGCCAAAGGTGCTGGGATGCTTGCACCGGCCTTAGCAACGATGCTTTCAGTTGTTATGACCGATGGACAAGTAAGTGAAAATGCATCTGCGATATTTTCAAAGGTTACAGATCGCACTTACAACCGTATTGATTCAGATGGCTGTACCTCAACAAATGACACAGTTCTGTTTATGGCATCGGGTGCTTCTGGACAATCTTTATCGGATGCAGAGTTAGAAGACTTACTGATGAAAGTCTGTGGATCTTTATCCTCTCAACTTATTGAAGATGCAGAAGGATCTACAAAAACTGTGGCAATCACCGTCAATAACGCAATGAGTGAAAGCGATGCAGTTGAAGTGGCGAGAGCGTGTGCTAGAAACAATTTACTCAAGGCTGCCATATTTGGTGGAGATCCCAACTGGGGAAGAGTTTTGGCTGCCGTTGGAACAGCTGATGCCCACATGGATCCGTTGACGATTGATGTGTGTCTAAATGGCATCCAAGTTTGCTCAAATAGTGCACCAGATGCGGATAAGAGCGCTGTGGATTTCAGCAATCGTTTAGTAGAAATCGTCATTGACCTAAAGGTCGGCAATGCCAGTGCAACTGTGATGACCAATGATCTCTCACATGATTATGTCCATGAGAACTCGGCGTATTCAACATGATCGTCGTTAAATTTGGTGGACATGCGATGAAGGATGAAAACGGAGCCTTTGCCCAAGCCATAGCTGCTGCACAAGCCACGGGTGAATCTGTCGTTGTTGTTCATGGCGGTGGGCCACAAATCGATGCCGCGCTTAAAGCCAAAGGAATTGAGAGCTCTTTTGTTGGAGGCTTTCGATACACGACTGCAGAGATTTTTGAGGTTGTAGAAAGAGTTTTGGCCAATGAAGTTGGACCAAAGGTTGCGCAAACACTTGAACAAGGTGGCATAAAAGCCCAAGCAATGTCAGGCCGAACACTTCCTACGTTGGTTGCGAAAAAGAAATTAACTTTAGTTGATGGGACAGCCGCTGATTTAGGTCAGGTGGGCGATGTTGTGGGTGTGGATACCTCAGCACTAGTGGCACTTGTAGATAAAGGAATAGTTCCTGTTGTTGCACCGATCAGTAGTGATGAAAATGCGGCGGGGTTGAATGTGAATGCTGATTTAGCGGCAGCAGCTATTGCCGGAGCATTGGATGCTTCTGCATTAATCATCATGACCGATGTCGCAGGTATTTATCGAAACTGGCCAGATGAATCATCTTTGATCGATGCAATTGATGCTCACGAGCTCAATGAGATTAAGGGCAGCTTTGCCCAAGGCATGGCCCCCAAAGTTCAGGCTGCGCTAGATGCAATTACAGGTGGTGCTAAAGCCGTTCGTATTATCGATGGAACAGATCCTCATAGTTTTGCAGATGCATTACTGAGTAAAGGTGGAACGTTGGTGGTTGCATGAAAAATACAGATCTCATCAAGCAGTGGAAAAACACCACACAAAACAATTATGGTGTGCCAACTCTTGCACTAGTTAAGGGCAAAGGAATCGTTGTTACGGATGCCGATGGAAAGCAATATTTAGATTTTCTAGGTGGAATAGCAACCAGCATTCTGGGACATGCACACCCAGCCATAGTTAAAGCTGTAACCAAGCAGATTGCACAGTTGAGCCATGTGAGTAATTTTTATGCCCATCCCAATGCAGTGGCACTTGCCTCAAAGCTAATTGAAATGACTGGCGATAAGAGTGCACGAGTTTTCTTCTGTCAGTCTGGGGCTGAAGCTAATGAAGCAGCACTTAAACTTTCACGTCGCACAGGGCGTAGCCGAATCATTGCGGCGCAAGGTGCTTTCCATGGAAGAACGATGGGAGCACTGTCACTGACGGGCCAACCTGCAAAACGTGAACCATTCCTGCCATTAGTCAAAGGGGTGAAGCATGTTGCCTATGGTGATATCGAAGCTATGCGCCGTGCTATTTCAAAAAAGACGGCCATGGTTATCTTGGAACCCATCATGGGCGAGGCTGGAGTAATTATTCCGCCCGTTGATTATTTAGCTCAGGTAAGAAAACTCTGCGATACATATGGCGCGCTACTTGTTATTGACGCAGTTCAAACAGGAATGGGTCGCACCGGAGATTGGTTTGGTTATGAGTACTCAGGTATCAAACCTGATGTGATTACTCTGGCTAAAGGCCTAGGTGGCGGTTTGCCGTTAGGTGCAATGATCGCTTTAGGCAAAGCAGCAAAACTCTTTGAAGCTGGCGATCACGGAACAACTTTTGGTGGCAATCCCGTAACAACTGCAGCTGGTCTGGCTGCGATTGCTGTGATCGAGAAAGAGAAGCTAATTGAGAAGGCCGTGTTACACCATGAGTACCTACTGGCTGAGTTAGCAGTGATTAAGGGTGTGAAAGAAGTGCGCGGTGCTGGATTACTTATCGGGATTGAATTGGATAAACCGAACGCTAAAGATTTCGCAGCCAAGATGGCTAAGGCCGGGGTTCTAGTTAATGCAGCCAATGAATCAACGATTCGTATTGCACCTGCGTTGATTGTGACACAGGCCCAATTGGTGAAGTTTGTTTCAATCTTTAGAAAGGTGATCAGTGATGGCAAGTAATACAACCAATGTTTCTGCGCGCAGAGCCAAGGCGATTGCACTGATTCAATCTGGAGTTATTCACTCACAATCTGATTTAGTCGTAGCACTCAAGAAAAACGGCTATCGCGTCACGCAAGCAACAGCGAGTAGAGATTTAGAGGAAATTGGGGCAGTTCGGGGACGCGGTAGAGATGGCGAATCCATGTATCAAATCAGAGAATCCTCCGATGATGCATTGACTCGAATCAATCCAGTTCCATCGAAGTTAATTCTCTCCGTTGATCACAGTGCTAATTTGGCTGTCATTCACACACCGCCGGGAGCTGCGCAGTTTGTTGCTAGTTCTCTTGACCACGCCAATCTCACAGGTGTTATTGGCACCATTGCAGGCGACGACACGATTATCCTTGTGTCCAAGAAAGCAACAGGTGGGGCGCAATTAGCGAAAGAATTACTCGCTTACGCAGCAACTAAGAATGGGAGAAAGTAAATGGCGCTCTGGGGTGGTCGTTTTAGTGATGGCCCTGCCGATGCTGTTTTCGCACTCTCTCGTAGCGCCCACTTTGATTGGCGTTTAGCCCCTTATGACATTCGCTCATCACTTGCACATTTATCAGTGTTGGAATCCAGCAAGTTAGTAACTAAGGATGATGCAGCTGCAATACGCGCAGCCCTTAAGGAGTTAGCTAGTGAGGTAACCAAGGGCTCTTTTGTCGCAGAAGCCACTGATGAAGATGTTCATAGCGCTCTAGAGCGTGGTTTAACTGCAAAGCTGGGTCCAGTCGGGGGAGCACTCCGGGCCGGAAGATCTCGCAATGATCAGGTGACAACCGATCTTCGTCTTTTTGCTATTGATCACATGCTCGAAGTTGCTGCACTGGTTACTGAGTTAAATTCTGCAATTTTGAAGAAAGCCAGCGAATACGTCAATGACAGTGCTCCGGGCTTTACTCACATTCAACATGCTCAGCCAGTTTCATTTGGCCATGAATTAGCAAAGCACGCCCAGGCATTTGCAAGAGATTTAGATCGCATCAATGATTGGTTCAAACGAACATCAGTGAGCTCTCTTGGCGCGGGTGCATTGGCTGGATCATCATTGCCACTCGATCCTGCCCATACCGCTAAGAACTTGGGTTTTGATTCTACCTTTGCAAACAGCATTGATGCTGTGAGTGATCGTGACTATGTCGCAGAAGCGCTTTTCATCTGCGCAACAGTTGGACTACATCTCTCACGCATAGGTGAAGAGTGGACTCTATGGGCATCAACTGAATTTGCTTGGGCAAAAATAGCCGATGAATATTCCACTGGCTCATCAATAATGCCTCAGAAGAAAAACCCAGATATGGCAGAGCTTGCACGAGGTAAATCGGGTCGTCTGATTGGCAATCTTGTCTCAGTGATGACAATGCTTAAGGGATTGCCTTTTGCATATAACCGCGATCTGCAAGAAGATAAAGAGCCACTCTTTGACAGTATCGATACTTTGTTGTTGGTTTTACCTGCAATAACTGGAATGGTTGCAACCACTGATTTTGACCGCGAGAAGATGGCAGCAGCAGCTCCAACGGGATTCTCTTTAGCTACAGAGATCGCTGATTACTTGGTTCGAAAGAATGTGCCATTTGCATCTGCCCATGAATCTGCAGGCAAGTGTGTTGCTTTGTGTGAAAAAAGTTCTCGTCAGTTGCACGAGCTAAGTGATAAAGAGTTCACATCGATTCATCCATCTTTGGATGAGGGAGTGCGCGCGGTGCTCACCGTCGCTGGGGCCTTGAGTTCAAGAACTACTGCAGGGGGAACTGCGCCAGCATTAGTTATCGAGCAGATTAAATTGGCAGTGCAAGAAAATCAGACGCAATCTAAGAAAATAGCCGCCAAAGCGCAGGCTTTTTCAGAGATGATGGGGGCATGAACCTTCTAGAAGATCTACGCTGGCGAGGGCTTTTAGCCCAGTCCACCGATGAGGCCGCACTGCTTGAATCAATGAAAAAACCCATCACTTTGTATGTGGGCTTTGATCCAACAGCGCCTTCACTTCACGTTGGCAACCTAGTAGTACTTCTTGTTCTACGCCGCTTTCAATTAGCTGGTCATACACCGATTGCTCTAGTGGGCGGTGCTACAGGATTAGTAGGAGATCCCAGCGGAAAAAATGAAGAGCGCACACTCAATAGCACGGAAATCGTTGAAGGCTGGGTTAACAGAATTCATACACAAGTTTCAGCCTTCCTTGATTTTAGTGAAGCCAAAAACAAGGCCATTGTTGTGAACAATCTTGATTGGACTTCACCACTAAGTGCAATTGAATTTCTGCGCGATATTGGCAAGCACTTTAGTGTCAATCAGATGCTCGCAAAGGATTCTGTGTCTGCAAGGTTAGAAGCAGGTGGAATTTCATACACTGAATTTTCTTACCAAGTTTTGCAGTCCTATGATTTCCTCGAACTCTTCCGCCGCAACAACTGCACATTGCAGTTGGGTGGCTCAGATCAGTGGGGCAACATCGTGGCTGGCTTGGATTTGATTCGCCGCGTTGAGCAGGGAAGCGGCCATGCACTCACCGTGCCACTTTTGACCAAAGCCGATGGAACTAAGTTTGGTAAAACAGCTGGGGGATCTGTGTGGCTAGATCCTGCTATGACTTCTCCTTATGCATTCTTTCAATATTGGTTAAACACCGATGATAAAGATGTCATCAACTTTCTTAAGGTCTTTTCTTTCAAATCTCATGCAGAGATCACTGCATTGGAAAATGCGCACAAGGAAAACCCAGGTCTACGAGAGGCACACCGTGCTCTGGCCCGTGAACTCACTGCACTTGTGCACTCACAGGCAACAACTGATCGAGTAGAAGCAGCTGCAAAGGCGTTATTTGGTCAAGGGGATCTGACAGAACTTGACGAGGAAACATTGGCGGGCGCACTTGCTGAACTACCTCGCACTACTGTGTCGAAAAATGACGCAATTCCTACCTGGGTAGATCTCTTAGCAGCAACTGGAGTAGTTGATTCCAAATCAGCTGCGCGCCGCATTGTTAAAGAAGGTGGCGCATATCTCAATAATGAAAAGATCTCCGGAGAAGATTTTGCACCTCAAAAATCTGACTTTTTATGCGGTAAATATGCAGTTTTGCGAAAAGGCAAGCGAGATTTAGCCGCTGTGGAGCTGGTCTAAAAGAACCTCATTTTGCCCTTAAAAGCTAGCGGGCTAACGTTTTTTGAGGTGTGAGAAGAAGTGGAAAAGTGCTGAAAACCCCGATTTGACCCTCCTGGCCGAGGGGGTTATAGTTTCCCTCTTGCTGTGAAACGGACGATTGAGGCCGAACAGCATTGATTCCCAGATCTAGAGCTTCATTGAGCGCGGTTTGACCGTGCCTGCGTGTATGCACTAGGTTTGGCGGTCTGCCCTGAAAAATAGGAGAAATCCTAGGACTCAGTGCGCATCCGTACCTTGAGAACTCAACAGCGTGCTAATAAGTCAATGCCAATATGTGGCTCTATTTGTCATGCTTTTAGTAGCAAAAAACCAGTGTTTTACACTGCTTTGATAGATATCCACGGCAAATAAATACTTCAATGAGGTATGACCGTTAAAAGTTATACCCGTTGATTTCCTTTGGTAATAAGACAAAATAAACGTTAG
>Ga0209297_1002394_pt1 | contig 10414 bp, 2 predicted proteins | sample S_130805_MF_Meta_FD_187322 | JGI IMG/M metagenome (GOLD analysis project Ga0209297, IMG submission 187322) | Freshwater microbial communities from Lake Simoncouche, Canada to study carbon cycling - S_130805_MF_MetaG (SPAdes) (version 2) | ecosystem: Environmental > Aquatic > Freshwater > Lake ... | reverse complement strand
CTACGAGCCGGAGGCTGCCGCTGACCCATTTGCGCGGCAAGGCCGCCATTGCATCTCCAGCAAGAACGCCGCTTCGCGGCTGAAGTTTGGGGCATGCGAGGACGATGCCCCTCCCAAGTTTTCGACTCGCGCTGCCTCGCGAAAGAGGGGAGCACGGTCGTCTCGACCGTGAATGACACTGGCGTGGCAACCTCATCGATGGTCAAGCCCCGCGCGGCAGCGCACTCGTGCATCAAAGGGTAGGGACGCCGCGCCGCCGGGGTCCGACTTGCGCGGCAAGGCCGCCATTGCATCTCCAGCAGAAACGCTGCTTCGCAGCTGAAACTTGGGACGTCGACGGCGCGACATCCTTACCATGGGATTACGAGACGCCGCCTGGTGGCTGAAAAATTCGCCATACGATCACGATGACCCCATGTCACGCCGTAGCCGCAAAGCGCGTATGTGGACTTGTCACGCCGTAGCCGCGAAGCGCATAGGCGGATCCCCATCAAAAAAATGATTTTGCTGTCCATGATTTTGTCAAAAAAGAGTCGAGAGTCGAGAGACCAGTGTCGAGGTGCTGATACCAACTCTCGGCGCTCATAGAGACGCCGCTACAGGACTCGCGCGGCAGCGCGCCACACCCCCTAAAAAATGATTCTGCCATCCTTCATTCTGTCGAACCTTCGCGGCGAGGGTTTTTGATTCATACCAATCCTGTGGTTCTCTGCTGGCGGAATAACCCTTTTTGGATAAAAAAAAATGATTTTTTTAAGTCTCTGAAAAAAATTACTATGCAAAAATTTTTGTGGCTATCGACTGTTTGGAAAGAAAAATTTTAAAAAAATTTGACTTTCGGTTGCGGTCAATCAAATGTTCTGCTTTGTTTATAAAAATAAATAATAAAGTTTCTCCCAATGAAGTTTCTCCCTTTTACAACGATCTATCGTCTCGGCGCGGCCCTTGCTGAGTCGCTCTGCGGGCGGGGTGGGGATTCCCAGCGTGGCCGCTTTGGCGCTCTGGGCCCGTGGATTTCCGACTTTCATCCCGAACCCCGTCCTACCCACATCAGCTCCTGCCTTCCGATGAATACACACTCCCCATTCTTATCCCGTCTGCGGATTCCTGTCGCGGTTTGGCTCGTGTTCGCGGCGGGCGTGGCGTTCGTGCCTGATGCGCGGGCGCAGACATCGGCCGATTGGAACAATAGCTCAACAGCAATTGGGACAAATACAAGCTGGACCCCTAACACGACACCCAGTGCCACATTCACCGGCAATTTTAATAATGCCACATACACAAATGCGCCTAGCGCTACAGCCAATGCGGCTTTCGGAAAACTATACATTGGTTCCAGCAGCGGGGCTCTCACTTTTGGGAGCGGCTCAAATACGATCACGCTGAGCGGTGTTTCCACTGGCGGTGTGAATATGGGTATTGAGGTTGCTGCCGGAGCTGGCGCGGTAAGCACAGGGAGCGCAAGATTCGCTCTCGCTGCGAACCAAACTTGGAGCAACAACTCAACAAACGCCCTCACGGTCGGCGGCATCATCTCCGGCACTAATTTCGGTCTCACTAAGGAAGGCACCGGCACGCTCACTCTCTCCGGCGCGAACACCTTCACCGGCGGACTCCTAATCAACACCGGCACGGTGACTGCCACGGTTGCCGGAGCGATGGGCACAGCGTCCAACACCGTAACTTTCGGCGGCGCTGGTGCTGGCGTGCTGAATCTCCAAAATGACACAAATACGTCTTTCACGGCTCTCATGAATGTGGCTACGGCCAACGGCACGGTATTGGTCAACCGGGCGACCTCTGGCGCTGGCGTTACCCATTCCTTCAGCAGCACCACGCTCGGCGGCGGTTATGAATTAACCGTCCGTGGCGGCAGCAATGTGGCCAGCGGCACGGCGATATTTGGCGCTGGCACGATCACCATGGCTGGCAATGGCTCGATTGCGTTGGACAACCTTTTGAGTGCAGCTGCCGTCAGATTGACTAATAGCGGAGGCACGACGGGCACGGGTAACCTCATTATTAAAAATAATTCCTCGAATAGCTCTAGCTCAGTTACACTTGATAGTGCCCTTATCAATCACAATGGCACGATTACCTTCTCTGGCAACGGGACGGGCTCTACATATAGGATTGGTTCGGGTGCCAATGGTGGAGTGGGGTCGAATGTCACTGGGATTACCGTAAATGGCACGGCCATTGGCTTGCAGATTAGCGCGGCTTTTTCGGTCAACAGCGCAGGAACGACACTGACCACTCAGGCTGGCACCATCACTGTTTCTAACACAGGCATCATCGGCACCGGTAACCTGATTCTGAGAAACGATGGCTCGACGGCCAACGGCATCACGCTCTCCAATGCCACCATCGGCGTCAACAACACTGGCACGATCACCAACTCTGGCAGTGGCACGGGCAGTGTGTTGATCTCCTCCGCCATCGGCACCAATGTGACCGGGGTTGTCCAAGACAGCGCGAACTCCACCCTGACCCTATCCGGCGCGAACACCTTCACCGGTGGCGTGACGATTCTAAGAGGCACCTTCACCGGTTCGACGAGTGCCGCCTTCGGAGCTGGGGGCGCTATCGTGCTGGGCAACACAAGTGGCAGCAATAATGCCACGCTCACCTCTTCCCTTGCCGGCACATATACCAATAACATCACCGTGCGCTCCGGCTCTTCTGGCACTCTGTCGATCACTGGTGTCACGAATAACACGACCCTCAGCGGCACCCTGGGGCTGAATAACAACCTCACGGTTGACCACGCCACAGCAAGCCAAAATCTCACGCTCAGCGGCGCCATCACGCAGGATGCAAGCGCCCGCACGATCACCAAGGGCACTGGGGCCGGCACGGTGAATATCTCCGGGGCCACCACGCTCGGTGCAGGCGGGCTCACGCTGGCCAATAACGGCACAGCGGTCTTAACTCACTCTGGCGGTATCACCGGCACCGGCAATCTGACCCTGAGAAACAACGGGGCCACCGCCAGCGGCATCACGATTTCCACCGCCTCCGTCAACAACACCGGCACGATCACCAACTCCGGTAGCGGCACGGGCAGTGTGTTGATCTCCTCTGCCATCGGCACCAATGTGAGCGGAGTTGTTCAAAACAGCTCGACTTCCACCCTCACGCTCTCCGACGCGAATACCTATAGCGGTGGCACCACGGTTAGCGCGGGTGTGCTTTCCATTACCAGCACCTCCGCTCTGCCTTCGTGGAGCACAAATGGCGGATACTCCGTAGCCAGCGGGGCTTCTCTTGCCGTTTACAATGCCGTAACGGACGCAAACATCACCACCATGCTCGGCACGACGAATTTTGCGGCCGATTCAGCAATCGGCTTTGATACCACCACGGCAAGCCGCACCTACACGGCGAACCTCGGCAACACCGCACAGGGCGCTCTGGGCCTCACCAAGACAGGATCCAATAGCCTGATCCTCACTGGTGCCAGCACCTACACCGGAGCCACTACCATCAACGCCGGCACGCTGCAACTTGGTAATAATGGCGCGACGGGCAGCATCTCGGCCAGCAGTAATATCACGATCAATTCCGGCACGCTTATCGTCAACCGGTCAGATGTAACCACCATATCAAACAGAATCTTTCTCGGAAATGGGAGCCAGACGATCTCTATCCCCTCAAATTCCTCCACCTTCAGTGGCGACATCTCGTCGCTCGCTGGAGCGACCTCGGCTTTGACTTTGCAAGGAACAGCCTCAAAATCAATAACTCTAACCGGAAATCTCGCCGTCAATGGCAGTGTGTCTTTGGGTGATTCATATCAGTTTCTCACACTTTCAGGAAACAACTCCGCTTCATCGTGGAGCGTTACTAGCGGAAATGGCTATGTTCAATTATCAAGTGCGGGAGCCATGGGTTATAGTGGCAACATTAATATGACAGGCGGTGGCTTGATTTTCACAAACAACTCCACCGATGTGTCCTCGCGCATTGTGATTGGCAGTGGCCAAACTTACCGTCTGGCCGCAGCTTCATCCAATTCCTTTACGATCAATAGCGCATTAACTGCAAATGGCGTAAATGCTTTAACCGCCGGCTTCTCTGGCGCCGCCGGCACTCTTGTTCTCGGAAACTCAAATAGCAGCTTCACGGGAGCTGTCACGATCCAGAGTGGCACTTTGAGCGTGGCCGGCATCGGAAATGCGGGCTCAAATAGCTATCTGGGCACTAATGGTTCCATAATTATTGGTTCTACGAACACTCCTGGCACTCTTTTATATACCGGCACAGGAGAGACAACGGATAAAAACATCACGGTTGCCGGGAACCAAGGGGCCAGAATTTTTGCCGACAACTCGAGCGGCACGCTACGCTTCACAAGGAATGTCACATCCACATTCGAATCATCAAAAGTCTTCACACTCTCTGGCACCGGTATGGGCGAGATTGCGGGCTCGATCGGTAACAATGGAACAAATCTCACCTCGGTCACCAAGTCCGGAACTGGCATATGGACGCTCTCTGGAAACAATACCTACACCGGTGCCACGAGCGTTGACGATGGCACACTCGTTTTCAGAAATACTGCCGCGCGCCCCACGAGCAGCAATGTCACTATTTCCGCAGGCGTCACCGTAGGCCTCGGTGTGGGCGCGGCATCTGGCGACTACAGTGAGAACGATGTCGCGACGCTTTTCAATGCGTCAACATCCACTACCACGAATGGAACTGGCACTTTTGCGGGTTGGTTTAGTCTTAATAATATCTCTGGCGTGGCGGTAGATACCACGGCTGGGAGTTTTACACTCAATCCGACCCTCAGCACAACGCGCGCGCTCACCAAGCTCGGAAACAACACGCTCACGCTCGGCAACGGGTCGAACAGCTACAGTGGCAACACCACCATCGCAGCCGGCACGCTCAGCGTGGCCTCGATCGGGAACCGCACCGTAAACAGTGCCGTAGGCAGCGGCTCTGCCATCAACATCGGATTGAGGGATAGCTCTGGCACGCTCCTATACACCGGTGCGGCTCAGACGACCAACCGAACCATCAACCTTTCGGGCACGACCGGCGGCGCCGTGATCGATCAATCTGGCACTGGGCTTCTGAGGTTTACGAGTGCTGTCGTAGCCACAGGCAATGGTAACAAAACCCTCACGCTCCAAGGCTCCACGAGTGGCACCGGTGAGCTGTCGGGAGTGATCAGTGATTTTTCCGCAAACACCGCCACCACCGCTCTGGTCAAATCCGGCACCGGCACATGGACCCTCTCCGGCACAAACACTTACACCGGCGGCACAACTCTCTCGGCCGGCATCCTCGGCATCAATGCCACCGCCGCCCTCGGCACCAGTGGCAACATTACCTTCTCCGGCGGCACCATGCAGTTCGCCTCCGGCGGGTCGGGAGCCAACTACGGCGACCGCATCAAAAATAGCACCTCCGCCATCATTCTCGATACTAATGGCCAATCGGTGACCTTCTCTACTGCGGTGGATAACTCCAACACCCTCGGCCTCACCAAAAATGGCACCGGCACCCTCGCGCTCTCTGCCACAAACACCTACACCGGCGGCACCACCATCAACGCCGGCACGCTCGCCCTATCCGGCACCGCCGGTTCCGTGGCGGGAGCCATCGCGGTCAACACCGGAGCAGCACTCCAACTTGCCCACACCGCCGATACAAGCATTGCAAACAACATCAGCGGTGTAGGTAACATCGTTCACACATCTTCCTCTGCTACCACGCTGGCCGGAACAAACACAAATACCGGTAGCATACAATCCAATGGCGGAGGCACGCTCCGCTTCAGTGGCGCGGGCGCTCTTTCTTCGAATATCACTGGCCTCAGCGCCTCAGGTGGCTCCACGCTTAGCTTTGCCGATGGCACCACCAGCACGATCACACTCGGCAGCTCCGGCATCTCACTCAGCACAGCCGGGCTTTCGTTCGATGTGGATCTGAGTAGCAGCGCGTCGGACCGCTTGAATTTTGGAGGTGCGGCAACACTTAGTGGCACCAATATTGTGAACCTTAGCTTTCTGAACGCACTCTCCAGCAACCAGACTTGGACACTCCTTACCGCCGCCGGTGGTCTCAATGGCACATGGAGCCTGGGCACTTACGCCCCTCAGACAGGGTATTCTTTCAGCCTCACATCGAATACCACCTCCCTCTGGCTCACGGCGGCGGCCAGTTCCTCACTGGCCTACTGGACCGGCGGGAACGGCAGCAGTTGGGTGGATACCAACTTCAGCACCAGTATCAACGGCACCGCTTCAATCCCCGGAAGCTCCCTCACCGATCAATCGGATGTCATTTTCGCGGGCACCAATGCCGGCAACCTCACTACCACCCTTGGCGGCAACTACAGCATCAATACGCTCGCCATTACCACCCCCGAAGTGTCGATCAATGGTTCCAATACGCTTAATGTGACATCATCCTCCTCTTCTGCCATAAATGTCTCTGCAACAGGAAACACTACGATAAATGCCAACCTTGCTGGAACGGGCGCCGTCCTTCTCAAAGAGGGCAACGGCACGCTCATCCTGGGCGGCAGCAACTCCTACGCTGGCGGCACCTCGATCACCGGCGGCACAGTTGTCCTCGGCAGCAGCACCGCATTCGGTAACTCCAGCGGTGCGGTCACCCTTAATCCCGGCGCTGGCAACACAACCACCCTCCGCATCGGAGCCGCAGGCCTCACCTTGGCCAATAACATGGCTCTCTCGTCCGGCACCGCCGTCTTCGATACCAATTCCAACAACACCACCCTCTCCGGCGTGCTCTCCTCCACCGGAGCCCTCAGCAAGACAGGCGCTGGCACGCTCACACTCACAGCGAACAATACCCACACAGGCGGCATCACCATCTCAGCCGGCGGCATCGCCCTTAGCGGCTCCGGCGCCCTTGCCGATAGCGAAGCCATCAACCTCGCCGCCAACGGCACAAGCTTCGACATCAGCGCCATCAACGCCTCTGGCGAGACGATCGGCTCCATCGCCGGTGTCAGCGGATCCTCCATCGCCCTCGGCTCGAAAACCCTCACGGTCGGCGGCGATAATACCAGCACCACATTCAGCGGCAGCCTGGGCGGCACAGGTGGCGCCCTCGTGAAAACCGGCTCCGGCACCCTCACGCTCGATGGCGGCAACACCTACACCGGCACCACCACGATCAGCGCCGGCGGCCTCCAAATCGGCAACGGAAGCACCACCGGTTCCCTCTCCACCAGCAGCACGATCACAAACAACGGCATCCTCACATTCAATCGCTCGAACAATGTCGCCCAAGGCACCGATTTCACCTCCACAGCCATCGGCGGCAGTGGTTCGCTGGTCCAGAGCGGCACAGGCAACCTCACCCTCTCCTCCGCCAATACCTACTCCGGCGGCACCACACTCAACAGCGGCACCCTGGTGCTTAATAACTCAACCGCCATCGGCACCGGCGCACTCAGCATCAACGGCGGCACCCTCAACAACACCAGCGGCACCAGCATTACCCTCAGCAGCAACAATACCCAAAACTGGAATGCCAACTTCGCCTTCACCGGCACCAACGACCTCAATCTCGGCACCGGCGCAGTGGCCCTCGGCAACTCCGCCTCGCGCACAATCACCCTCACCAGCGGCAACCTCACCGTCGGCGGCGTCATCTCCGGCGCTTCCTCCCTCACCAAAGCAGGCGCCGGCACCCTCCGGCTCACCGGCAGCAATTCCTACAGCGGTGGCACGACCATTTCAGCCGGAATTCTGGAGATCGCGGGTTCAGGAACTCTCAATGCGGCCGGAAATATCGTCAATAATGGCACACTTCTTTGGAATTCCAGCAACTCTCCAACTTTCAGTGGAATCATTAGCGGATCCGGTGGCATAACGCTCAATGGCACAGGAAGAATACAATTAAATAGTTCAAACTCCTTTACGGGGGGCGTCGTGATCAATGCAGGAACATTGCGTTTTGGTGGGAGCAATGTCATCTCGGCTTCCAATAACGTGACGATAAACGGTGGAACATTGGATGCCGATGCCATCGGTAGGCCTAACACGATTTCTCTGCTCACGCTTGCAAGCGGAAATGTGTCACAAAACACACTCACTGCAACCAACGGCTACATCCTCCAAAACGGCTCTGTCTCGGCCATCCTCGCTGGCAGCGGCGCCTTAACCAAAAATGGCAGTGGCACCGTGACACTCTCGGGAAACAATACCATCAGCGGAGCCACAACCGTATCGGATGGCACACTCGTTCTCTCCGGCAACGGCACGCTCGGCACCAGCACGATCAGCCTCACCGGCGGCACACTCGATCTCGGCGGTAAGAGCCTCACCAACACCTTCAGCAGCCTCACCGGCGGCATGCTCTCCAACGGCACAATCACCAACGACGGCGGAAACTACGCCCTGCAAAACGGCACCGTGAGCGCCGTCCTCGCCGGCACCAACGGCGTGAATAAAACCACCTCTGGCACGGTTACGCTGACCGGAGCTAACACCTACACCGGCACCACCACCGTCTCCAGCGGCACCCTCACCGCAGCCGCAACCGGAGCCATGGGCAACAGCACAGTCATCAATGTCACCGGCGGCTCCTTCCTCGTCACGGCCGCAAACGCCGTCAGCGACAGCACAAATATCAACCTCGATGGAGGCACCCTGGCCTTGAGCGGCAACTTCAGCGAAAATGTAGGGCAGCTCACCCTGAGCAAGGATTCCATCATCGACTTTGCCGGCTTCGTCGGCACGCTTCGCTTCAGCGGCGTAGGCTCCTGGGCATCCAGCGCCAACCTCGCCATCTGGAACTGGAGCGGAGTGCCGCGCTACGGTGATCCAGTCAACAATTATCTAACCCCCAGCAACCTTGTCTTTACCGATAATTCCCTCGTGGCTTCCGACCTCGCAAAAATCAGCTTCTACAGCGGCAGTGGCAGTGGATTCATCGGCAACGGATTTGAAGTCAGTGGCTTCGAAGGTAATGGCAGCCTCATCATAGCCGTCCCCGAAACCGAAACCTACTTCTACGCCCTCGCCCTCCTCGCCGGCGTCCTCGTCCAATACCTCCGTCGCCGAGCCAATCGAAAAGCCCGGGAGGGTCAACCTCCGGCTTGACCCAAGTTCCTCCACGGAAGGCGCTGAATGACTCCCAGACACCTCCCCGTCCAAAAACCTCCCGATCCACACCCAGCGCACAAAGGAGCACGCTCGTCGTGAGCGTGAAAGACACTCGCGCCGCAACCTCATCCATGGGCGAATCCCGCCTTGCGCCTGTGCATCAAAGGGTAGGGTCGGCGCGCCGCCGCTGACCCATTTGCGCGGCAAGGCCGCCATTGCATCTCCAGCATGGACGCCGCTTCGCGGCTGAAGTTTGGGTCATGCCGGAGGATGGACCCTCCCGGATTCACGACCCGCGCGGCAGCGCGCCCGCCTCAAAAAATGATTCTGTCATCCATGACTTTGTCGAGCATCCCAAGCTGAGCATTCCCATTTGTGGGCCTCTACTGAAAATACATTGATTTTTATTTTGAACCTTAAGTTTTTATTGACACGCTCAGATGTGGATTCAAAATCTGAATTCTGCAACCCTCGAAAAACCCAATGAAATCCACCAGACTGCTTGTCGGCACACTCACTGCAACCCTCTTCTCCCTTGGCGTCGCCTACGCTGAATTCACCTGGCCGCGCGCCAATACTCCCAATGCCGATACGCTCACTTACCGGAATTTTGATGGAAGCCTCGACGGCGATAGCGGTCGTCTTCAGCTTACCGCGCTGGAAACTCCCACGGAGAATAGCTCAAAGCGTCCGCCTGCTGAGCCCGTTTTTGCATCTGGCCCTTCCAATCTCGGGCAGGCCCTCTCCCTCAAACCCGAGAATATCTTATCCACTCCTAAAATTAAGTTGGCGGAGGCGGCATTCACGGTGAGCTTTTGGGTCAAACTTTCAGGGCCCGGTCATATCGGTGTCATCACAAACCCGGGCGGGCAGGATGAAAAAGCGCTAAGCATTGGGCTTAAAGTGGACCAAGCCGGAAAATTAATTTCTTCGTCCAAGCTGGGAAGCTCCAAGTGGATCAATAAGTCTGTAGCCAGCGATCTTCTCGACAACCAATGGCATCACATCGCCGTGGTGGTGAAACCCGACGCAGGTGGAGCCGGAAGCAACTTGAAAATCAGTGAGAACGGCAATGTTCTCATTGACGAGCAAGTGGACGGCGTGGCGCCAGAAACATTCAATGTATTTCTCGGAGCGCACCCTCATGAATACTATTTACCACGCGCCGGCCTCGGCGCCGAGATGCTGGTCGATGAATTGCTGATTCAGGGAACAGCTTTTGCCGAGCCGCATAAGCCGCTGTGAGAAACCCGCGATGCGATCCCGCGCGATCGTTTGCCGGGGTGTCGCTTCGCGGCTGAAGTTTGGGGCATGCG
>Ga0209297_1002393_pt1 | contig 10415 bp, 10 predicted proteins | sample S_130805_MF_Meta_FD_187322 | JGI IMG/M metagenome (GOLD analysis project Ga0209297, IMG submission 187322) | Freshwater microbial communities from Lake Simoncouche, Canada to study carbon cycling - S_130805_MF_MetaG (SPAdes) (version 2) | ecosystem: Environmental > Aquatic > Freshwater > Lake ... | reverse complement strand
CAAGAAACTTGGCTAAATCTGTCACAGTTGAGTAAGTAGATGCCAGAAAAAAGAAGAGAACAGAAAAACTCTGCACTTAAACTTACTGCCTTATTTTTAGTTATCTATGCAGTTATCACTCAGCAAGTCTTAGCTAATACTTGGATCAGGCGAGTTGATGAGTGGATTTATGACCGGAGTTTTTTACTTGTAACACCTGGTAAAACTCCAACCTTAGTTATGTTAGTTGATGATTTAGGACTACGAAGTGTTACCGCAATAATTCTGCTGCTTACCTCTATTTTGATTGGCCGTAGATTTAAATCATGGCGACCTTTTAATCTCTCGCTACTATCTTTAGTACTTTTAAACTTAACTGTTGGGGTATCAAAATTACTATTTGGTAGAACAAAACCACACTCTGGTTTTGACTTAGTTTTTACCGATAGCGGTCTTTCATATCCAAGTGGACATGCAGCAAATGCCATTCTTACCTGGGGCATCTTTGCTTACTTAATTTTTCGTTACTCCCATAAAGAACCATTTGAAGGTATGAGACTCACCTGGTTTGTCTCGATAATTACCTCAGGGGTTTGTCTTGCTTCGCTATACCGAAATACCCATTGGTTCTCAGATCTGTTAGGTGGTTTATTTATTGGCGCAGCACTTTTAGTATTAATAATTGCAATCGATCGGTCAATTACTTCAGATCGTCAACCTTCATAAATCAAAGGTAGGCTATAGATTATGAGTCGCGCTAGCGCTGAGATAAATCTTTCGGCCATTGCTGATAATCTAAAATTAATTCAAGGCAAAACAAATGCGCAAGTATTAGCAGTTGTTAAGGCAGATGCATATGGTCATGGGCTAATTCAAGTTGGTAAAGCAGCCGAAGCTGCCGGGGCTAATTGGTTAGGAACAGCTCTACTAGAAGAGGGAATTGCACTTCGAAACAACGGAATTAAAGTTCCGATTATTTCCTGGCTAACACCACTGGGTGAGGATTTTAAAACTGCGATTAATTTAGATATTGATCTATCTATCTCATCAATTGAATTATTAACAGAGGTCATAGCTGCTGGAAAAGTAGTTAAAAAGATTCCAAGAGTTCATATTGAAGTTGATACTGGCATGAGTCGAGGTGGAGTCGGTGATGATTGGCAGTTATTCCTTACCGAATTAAGTAAAACTGTTAAGGCTAATGAGATAAATATTATTGGTATTTGGTCTCACTTTGCCAGAGCAGATGAACCAGGGCAGGCTATGAATCCGGAGCAATTAAATACATTTGAAGATCGGATTAAAAGCGCCAGTGATGTTGGTATAAAACCAGAGTTTATTCATATTGCAAACTCTGCTGCCGCTTTAACAAATAATGGCGCACACAAAAATATTATTCGTTGGGGAATTGGCTTATATGGTTTAAGCCCTGATATAAATAATTTGGGTGATTCTAAATCACTTAAATTAAAGCCAGCAATGAGATTAAAGGCAAAGTTACATTTAGTTAAAGCTGTTAAGGCTGGCGTGAGTGTTGGTTATGGTGGCACTGCTATTACAAAAAGTGACACAAAACTTGGCGTAGTAACTCTTGGTTACGCAGATGGAGTTCCCCGAAATGCAAATAATCTAGCGGGCGTATTTGTTGATGGAAAACGCGCACCATTAATTGGCCGGGTTTCAATGGATCAATTTGTAGTTGATTTAGGAATTAATTCATCAGCAAAAACTGGGGATGAGGTGATTGTTTTTGGTGATGGCAGCAGTGGTGAGTACACAGCAGATGAATGGGCAAAGGCATCTGGCACGATAAATTACGAGATAGTTACCCGAATCGGCTCACGTGTGCCTAGAATCTATCCTCGTGAGTAACGCAAATCTGCTTTCAGTTAAGTCACTATCAGTTTCATTTGGTGGTTTAAAAGCGTTATCAAATGTAAATCTTGAACTACATGCCAATGAGGTTGTGGGATTAATCGGACCGAACGGTGCGGGTAAAACAACTTTATTTAACGCGTTATCTGGTTTAGCAGATGTTGAATCTGGTTCACTTGAAATTAATGGTAAATCCCATAAATGGCCAAAGCCTTATCAATTAATAGATCTTGGTATCTCTCGCACCCTACAAGGAGTTGGCTTATTTCCTGAGCTAACTGTTTTAGAGAATGTAATGATCGGTGATAATAAAAGTGCTAAAAGTGGTTTGATCTCATCCGCACTGGGCTTAAGTGGCAAAGATGAGGCGAAGTTAAAACAACGCGCAATGACCGCACTTGAGCGGGTATATGCCTCAGGTATTGCAGATCGCCGGGCAGACTCCTTGCCCTACCCAGTTACAAAACGAGTAGCAATTGCACGGGCATTGGTGAGTGAGCCAAAAATTTTATTATTAGATGAACCAGCAGGTGGCTTAGGTGCTCAAGATATTGAGTGGATGAACTCACTAATTCATAATCTTGCTGCCCAATGTTCAGTGATATTAGTTGAGCACCATATGGATGTTGTGATGAGTGTTTGTGATCGCCTATATGTACTTAACTTTGGTGAGGTAATTGCATCCGGTGATGTTGAAACTGTTCGCCGTGATCCATCAGTTGTTGCAGCATATTTGGGGGTAAACAATTGAGTCTGGTAGTTGAGAACTTAACAATTGATCACGGTGCGATTAGAGCAATAAGTAATGTCTCATTCACCGTTCCACAAGGAGAATTGGCCGCAATCATCGGCGCAAATGGTGCCGGAAAAACTACATTACTTAGAACATTATCTGGGCTTAAGGAAAGTAAATCAGGAAGTGCTACCTGGAATGGTAAATCAATTTTAGGTAAGCGAGCAGAAGATCTTGCTCGTTCTGGAATCATGCATGTTTCTGATGGTAAATCTGTGATTGCTGAATTAACTGTTAAAGAGAATTTAGCGTTGGCTGGATTATGGCGAAAAGATAAGAAAGATGTTGCTAAAGCAACCGGTGAGGTAGTTGAACTATTTCCAATTCTTGGCCAGAGAATGTCACAAGCTGCTGGCTCATTATCAGGTGGTGAGCGGCAGATGCTAGCTATTGGTAGAGCTTTAATTGCTAGGCCAAAGTTATTACTTTTAGATGAACCTTCTTTAGGTCTAGCACCATTAATTATTGAACAGATATTTCAAACAATTAAATCATTGGTTGAGAAGATGGATTTAACTGTTTTATTAGTTGAGCAAAATGCTATGGGTGCGTTAAAGATTGCTGACGAAGGAATAGTTTTAAATTTAGGCTCAGTAGTCGCGGTAGATTCTGCGCAAACTCTTTTAAATGATCCAGCAGTGCGCGCTGCATACTTGGGGTTCTAAAATGACGCAATTTATTACCGCAGTACTAACTTCATTATCTTCAGGAGCAATCTATGCACTGATGTCTATTGCACTGGTTTTAGTTTGGCGTTCAACTCGAGTAATAAATTTTGCTCAAGCAGGCCAAGCGGTATTAACAACATATATCGGTTATGACTTAGTACAAAAAACTGGTTCTTACTGGATTGCGCTAGCTGGCGCAGTAATAAGTGGAGCGATTATTGGGGCAGTGATTGATAGATTTTTCATGCGCCCAATATTTAAGCGGGTAAAAACTGGACCAATTGTGATGATTGCACCGGTGGTTGCAACCCTAGGGCTTCTTGGCATTATTCAAGGATTGATTGGATTTAAGTGGGGGTTAACAAGTCAATCGATTGAAGCCCCAGTTTCAACTGATGGCTTTAAAGTAATGGGGACTGTAATTGCTTTCAGTAGATTTAATTTATTAGTTTTGGTTTTTGTTTCATTTGCAATGCTTCTACTTACTCTTTTATTTCAACGCACAAATATTGGATTAGCGCTACGAGCATCAGCATATTCACCAGAGATTGCAAGGTTATCTGGTATTAAAGTAGACACAGTTAGAACACTTGGTTGGGCAATTGCCGGTGCATCTGGCGGATTAGCTGGAATGTTGTACATACCTGGATATTTCTTATATCCAAATGCAATGGATCTATTACTAGTTTTCGGTTTCGTAGCAGCTGTAATTGGCGGTCTTGAAAGTTTATTTGGCGCTGTCGCTGGAGCAATGATTCTAGGATTTTCAATAAATTTTGCGACTACATATATAAGTGGGAAACTATTTTTCCCAACCGCATTTATTGTTTTAGTCTTGGTACTACTCGTTAAACCTGCTGGATTATTTGGATCAAAAAAGAGTAGGGGTGCTTAAATGTTAAAGGTCACTCAAAGTAAAAAAAGATTAGTTTTATTCATAGCATTTGGCTGGGCATTATTGATATTAAGTAATCAGGTTGGTGATCTTAAGTTATATCAAGGATCATTTGTTGCAACCTATGCTTTAGCAATAACTTCAATTATTTTGCTAACTGGATATAGTGGCCAGTTATCACTAGGTCACAGTGCGTTAATGGCAGTCGGTGCATATGCAGGTGCTTTATCAATATTTAATGCTGGTCTTAATCCAATTGTAAGTTTAATCATTGCAGTTTTAGCTGCTGGCATTTTTGGTTTGATATTAGGTGTAATCGCCGCAAGGTTAAGTGGTCCATATCTTGCTGGTACAACTCTTGCCCTTGCAGTTTCACTACCAACTCTTGCAAATCAGTTCTCTATCTTGGGAGCAGAAGAGGGAATTGTTTTTGATGTTGGCCCAGCACCTGCAAGATTTGGTGAAGATTTCTCCCAATACAAATGGTTCTTTTGGATTAGTTCACTTGCAGCATTGATTATGGTTTGGTTTATCGCGAACTTGCTATCAAGCAGGTATGGCAGAACTTTTAAAGCATTGCGAGATAATTCAATTGCAGCTGAGCTTTCTGGCATAAATGTTGGCAGAGTAAAAGTGATGGCTTTTGCACTCAGCTCTGGAGTAGCCGGCCTTTCTGGGGCTTTACTGGTAATGCTGATTAGCGGGGTCTCGCCAAGCGCATTCCCGCTCAGCCTCTCCTTTGCCCTGCTCACCGGGGCGGTTGTTACTGGCCTGTACAACCTAAAAGGTGTCATCCTTGGGGGGTTGGTCCTTGTTGCTATACCGGAAATCGCTGATTCGCTAGTATCGCGGATTGGAGGATCTGAAGGTTTCACAACGACCTTACCTGGATTCTTGGTGAGCGCACTGCTGATCTTGGCAGTTGTATTCACACCAAATGGTCCAGGGCACTTAATAAAGAGGAAGCACCACAAACAGAAAGTTTTATAAGAAAACCTAGGGAAGGAAATAAATGATCAGAAACAAAAGTATGAGACGAGCAAGCCTCGTTTCAGCGATTGTAGCCACCGGTGCAATGGTGCTAAGCACATTGCCAGCGCAAGCTGCAACACCAGGGGTTACCGCAACTGAAATCAAGTTGGGAATCTCTTCCCCACTTACAGGCTCAGCTGGACTTTCTTATGGAAAGGTCCCTGGAGCAATGAAGGCATACTTCAATTACATCAACGCAAATGGTGGAGTATATGGTCGCAAGATCACTCTAATCAGCCGCGATGACAAGTACTTGCCTACAGCTGCTGCAACTCAAACTACAAACTTAATTTTGAAGGACAATGTATTTGCTCTAGTTGGAGCACTAGGAACTGCTACTCACTCAAAGGCTTACAAAGCAGCAGCACTAGCTAAGAACAATGTTCCTGATCTATTTATTAATACTGGGTTCAGTGGATTCACTGATCAAACCAAGTACCCAACCACATTCATGGTTCTTCCTACTTACGCGATGGAAGCTAAGGTGATAGCTAAGGCAATTAAAGATAACTTTGCTGGCCAAGCATCATTCTTAATCGCACAAGATGACGAGTTTGGTACCGATGGTGTTGCTGGCTTTAAGACTGCCGGCCATACCTTTACTCTCGCTCCAATTCTTTATCCACAAGGATCTATGACATCAGCAAGAGCAGAAGCTGCTCTAACCGGATTAAGCGCAGTTCCTGGAAAGCCAGTTGTGGTTTTGTTTGGAACAACTGATGTAACTGCCACAATCCTTAAGGCTGCTGAGAAATTAGCATTAACAACTAAGTTCACTTGGTATGCAGGTTCAGTTGGTGCAGATGCCAATACCTTGCTTGCTCTAGGTGTTAAGCCAACAACAGTTAATGGTGTAATTTCTGCAAGCTTTATGCCAGATGCAAAAGATTTGACAGATCCTTATGTTAAGCAATTTGCTGACATCAATACTAAGTACAACAAAGGAATTACCTTTGATAACTATGTACTAGCTGCGATGAACTCAGCGATGCTAACTGTGCAGGCACTACGTGCTGCTGGTAAGGATTTAACTCGTGCCGGCATTATGTCTGCGATTGAAGCAAAGGGTTCAACTTTTGCAAGCGCAGGATTAGTTCCACTTGGTTATTCAGCAACTAGCCGAATTGGCTATAACGGTTACTGGGTAAGCCAATTAAATGAAAAGGGTGAAGGAAAGCCATACGGCGGTAAATTAGTTATTTACACAACTGATTCTGGCGCTGGCGCTGTTGAAGTATCAACTTTCGTCCGTCCAACAATGCCTAAGAATGGGATACCAACAAACTCATGAAAAATCTAAAACTTAAGAAGGGCTTAGTTGCCCTAACTTCAGCTGCACTTGTAGCTGTTTTTGCAGTGGCAATTCCAAGCACTGCCTCAGCAGCATCTACCTGTGCTAACACTGGCTTTATTGATGGCGCTAAGTATGTAGCTATCGAAAAATGTACCGGTACTGATGACAACGGTTCTCAGTTTGAAATCAGAATGCCAGCAAAGTTCAATGGAACTTTGTTTGTGTATTCACATGGATACCGTTACAACGTTAACTTGCCAGCAATTCCAGTAGTTGAGCCAAAGGGTTCACGTGTGGATAACAGTGCAGCAGTATCTCCTTCTGAGGATGTTGCGCAAGCACTTCTAGCACAGGGCTTTGCTCTTGCTGGTGCTGGTGCCCAACGTCAAGGTTGGAATCAAAACGAAGGTGTTGATGCTGCTATCCAGGTAATGCAAATTGCCAAAGATAAGTATGCAAAAATTAGTAAGGTTGTAACTTGGGGTAATTCAGTTGGCGGTTTAACTGCTCAGGCTGTGGCTGAACAATATCCAGGCGCTGTTGATGCAGTTGCACCAATGTGTATCTCTGATGCAACTCAGGCTGTACTCGACAAAGCTAATGGTTTCCTTTGGGGATTTAAGCAATTATTTAATCCTGCAATTAAGGGAACTAATTACTCTGCTGGACAAGCAGGTTATGTTGAAATGCTTACTGATCTTGGAACTGTATTAACTACCCTGCAAGCGCTGCAAGCTGCAATTACTGTAAATCCAGTTTCGCCAGCTTGGCCAGCAACTTCAACTGTTCCAGATGCACTAAAAGCAATTCCAGTGCGAAGTGCGGTTCTATTGCTCGGCTTAATTAATGGAATTCCAACTCAATCAAATACATATGATGCATCATCTGGCCCAGCCGGAGCATCAGAAACTACATTTGGTTTAGTTATCAGCCCAGCACTTGCTGTTCTTGAAAATGGAGCACAAGCTGCAATTCTTGCAGTAATGGCTAATTATGATGCAGAGATGACCTACGGTGGAATTGTTTTTGATAATTCAAAGACAAATTACGCAACACGTCTTGGCGATGATGCTGTTACCTTCCGTGCAGGTTTAACTGGACAATCTGGTATTACTGGAATGCTAAGTTACTTAAGCGCACTTAATCCTGCAGCACCTCGCGTTACAGCAAACGCAGAAGCAGTTGCAAAGATGAACAGCGTTTATCAATTACAGGGCAAGATTGAGGTTCCGACAATCACAATCTCAGCTACTGCAGATCACATTGCATCAGCAGGTGCTGCTCAATACTTAGCTAATAAGTATGAAGCCGCTGTTTCTAACGGTGATGCCAAGCCAGGCAAATTGTTAAATATTTGGAATAAGCCATCTGACGAGTACACAGAGTTCAGCTCTGCTGGTGCTCCAGTTACTCCAACTGTGGCAACAAATGGAACAGGTCACTGTAACTACACAACTAGCCAGATATTGGCAGTTGCAAAACTTGCAGCATCTGCAGCCAAAACTGGCAAGCTACCTTCTAATTCAGCTGTAAAGGCTGCGATTAAGAATGAGCCAAACTTGTTTGTTGATCCGACTATCACGCCACCACTGCTGAAGTTCTATCAATAAATAAGTAAGAAATTAAGCGGGCCTCTAGGAAACTAGGGGCCCGTTTTCTTTCTCTATAAACTACTTCCATTATGAAAACTTCTGTCACCTCAGTTGAACAGATGCAGCAATTGGGTGAAAAAATTGGAAAAATCCTAAAGCCTGGTGATGTGGTGGTATTAACTGGTGAATTAGCAGCTGGTAAAACGGTGTTAACCCAGGGCATTGCATCAGCATTTGGAATTGAAAATGTAACCTCACCGACCTTTGTAATTAGTCGAATTCATAAAGGAGTGCCTAACTTTATTCATATTGATGCTTATCGATTACTTGATTCTGGAGTTAACAGTTTTACCGATTTAGATTTTGAAAGCTATCTACCAAACTCTATTTTTGTAATTGAATGGGGCGCTGACTTTGTTTCAACTCTTACTGATCAATACTTAGATATTAAAATTTCTCAAGGTGATATTGAAAACTCGCGTAATATTGAAATAAATGGTGTTGGCCAGCGCTGGGCGGATTTTAAGTTATGAGCACAATCCTTTCAATCGACACATCAACCTCACAAACTTCGGTTGCGTTAGTAAAAGATGGCAAGGTTTTATTTAATAAAAACCACAATGATCCGTTAGCTCACGGTGAGGTATTACCTAAACTAGTTGCACAAGCATTAGAAGTAAGTAGAGATATAAATCTGGTTGCAGTTGGAATGGGACCTGGTCCATTTACTGGCCTTAGAGTTGGTATTTCCTTTGCACAAAGTTTTGCGCAAGCATCTGGCATTGACTGGGTTGGAGTTTGCTCATTAGATGCAATGGCAGCCACAATTAAGGAAAGTGAATTTATTGTTTCAACCGATGCCCGGCGCAAAGAACGGTATTGGGCAAGGTATGCAAATGGTAAGCGTGTAACAGAGCCGGCAGTAAGTAGTGCATCCGAGTTAGAAAAATTAGGAATTAAAATCTTTAATGAGGGTGATTACTACCCAGATCCAGTTGCGATTGCATCGCTTGCATTAACTGGTGAAAAGGTCTTGCAACCAATTTATATAAGAAAGCCAGATGCATATCCACTTCCTGAAGGAGTTAAATTTAGAGTGATGACCGCACTTGATTTAGTGGTGGCAACTGGAATTGAAAAAGAGGTTTATGGAAAAACTGCTTGGAGTAATGCGCAATTTAAAGAGGAGTTTGCCAAGGCACCTAAGGATGCTTACTACCTTGCCGCAGAAGTGAATGGAGAATTAATTGCCTATGCCGGTATTTTCTATGTGGCAGATGTAGCAGATGTTCACACAATTACTGTGGTTGAAAAGTATCGCCGCAAGGGTGTGGGACGAGAGTTATTAAAGCGGCTAATTGATTGGGCAAGAGTTAAAAAGGCAGATGCCATCATGCTTGAGATGCGAGTAGGTAATGATGCTGCTCGGCCACTTTATGAGCAGTATGGTTTCGTGGAGATTTCAAGGCGAGAAAATTATTACGGTCCAGGTTTAACTGCAGTGGTAATGCGCAAGGAGCTTAAGTAATGGCATTAGTACTTGGAATTGAGACCTCATGTGATGAAACTGCAGTTGGCATTGTTAATGACCGAAAGTTATTAGCAAATGTAATTTCATCAAGTGTTGAACAACATGCCCGATTTGGTGGCGTAGTCCCTGAGGTGGCAAGCCGTGCTCACTTAGAAGCGATGCAACAGGTAATTAAACAAGCCCTTAAAGATGCATCGGTAACGCTGAGAGATATTGACGCCATTGCTGTAACAGCAGGTCCTGGTTTAATCGGTGCGTTATTAGTTGGCGTAAGCAGTGCATCTGCTTTAGCTCTGGCATTAGACAAACCTTTGTATGGGGTAAATCATCTATCAGCACATATTGCAGTAGATAGATTAGATAATGATGTAGCAATGCAACCGACTATTGCATTATTGGTAAGTGGTGGTCACTCCTCTATCTTGCAGGTAAATAACTTAGCCAAAGATGTAATTGTTAAAGGTGCAACCATTGATGATGCAGCAGGTGAGGCCTTTGACAAGATTGCTCGGATTATGGGACTTGGTTTTCCGGGTGGACCGGTAATTGATAAGCAAGCAATCACTGGAAATAAAGAGGCAATTAATTTTCCTCGGGGGTTAACCCAGAGTGCTGATTTAGAAAAGCATCCTTATGATTTTTCATTCTCTGGACTTAAAACTGCAGTTTCAAGATACTTGCAACAAACTCCAAATTATAAAAAAAGTGATGTTGCTGCCTCATTCCAAGAAGCAGTTGTTGATGTCTTAATAAGTA
>Ga0209297_1002392_pt1 | contig 10415 bp, 6 predicted proteins | sample S_130805_MF_Meta_FD_187322 | JGI IMG/M metagenome (GOLD analysis project Ga0209297, IMG submission 187322) | Freshwater microbial communities from Lake Simoncouche, Canada to study carbon cycling - S_130805_MF_MetaG (SPAdes) (version 2) | ecosystem: Environmental > Aquatic > Freshwater > Lake ... | reverse complement strand
GAAAGACACTGGCTTCAAAACGACAACCTTCCGTTAATCTTCGTCAACATTCAAAAACATACTGGCGCTGTATCGAGTGCTGGTGAGAACTTTGTGGAATAAATATTATGGCTACATCTGATTTAGGAAAATACTCAGTGACCTCTCCGAGGTTTAACTTAGCGGATAAACATTTTCGTGCGTCTACGGATAGAGAACCAGAATACGGAAGTCGTCGCGCCAGTAACATTAAAGATTCATCCAGAAGCGGTGGTCCTGCAACACGCAAAGTTCTTGGTGAGGCAGGAACCGGAGCTGAGGCGAGTTATCCTCGTTATGAAGTTCCGACAGGCGTTGAAACAGGCGATCAAGAAATTGCTACTGGCGCAAATGTGCCGCAAGATATTGAATCGCAGCGTGTATCTACTCCAGAGATGACGACTGAACGACAGGGTGCTATTACAGATCGCGCTATAGGTCCCTACTATGTTCCAGGATCTCCACTTGATAACATCTTAGGTCATATTAGTGAAGCGCAATCTAATACTGCCTTTGATCCCGACAAACCAGTGGGTGGCGAGAATGTGCCTTATCAACCTACAAAAGGTATTAGCGGTTGGTTTCAACGCTTTGGTGGCAATAGGGCAAATGAACAGAACATTGCAGCACAGCAAGCTCAGGGTGCCGAGTGGAAAGCTGATGCTAGATCGGAGAAAGAACGAGCGAATAAAATGACAGATCGCTTAACTGAAATTGAGGCACTAGATAAAGGACCTGCTGCTCGTTTTGCTGTTACGGAAAAACGCTTAACTGCCGAGCAAAAACGCCTAGCTGATAAAGAAATTAACGATGAGATTGAGCGCAATAATGCTATTGATCTTGGGCTTCTTAAAGAAGGCAACGAAGGTGTTCTCAAAGATGTAGACATGGTTCGTAGGGAAGCTACTGATGCCGCTAAACAAGCTCTCGAAGAACGTAGAGTTAAAATTGCAGAAGACACGTATAACAATCCAGCACAACAAGCTGTCCATGATCCTAAGGGTAATGTTTTATTCTACAATCCTAAAACTGGAAGACCTACTGGGACTTTTAGGCAGTCTAATTTTGGGATGATTACGGATCCCAATGATCCCAAGAAACAAATAATGGGGACTATTCCAGGTGGTTATGAGGCAATTGGGCCAAGCGGGTCCGCTAATGAACCTCAGGTAACTGGCTTTGGAGATAGCTATGTTAATGGGTTGGATGCTAGCGGTAATAAGTTTGGTAAGTTGCCGCCTCCACCTAAACCTGCAGCGGCCGTTACTCCTGCCCGTTCTGCCGCGCAGGGAGAACAGGGTGAGGAAGTTCGAGGACTTCTTCCTTCTGTTGGGGATTACTTAGGCAGTGGTGAATCTCCTGTTAGTCTGTCACAAGACGCTCCGGTAACTGCACAAAATCGTGAGGGTTTTATGGCAGGGCTTGGTGATCTTACCCGTGGTGTCAGTGAAGGTGCTCGCTCCATAAAGCCTTTGATGCTTGGTGGTCGTTTGCCTCGCTATACACCTGAACAAGGTGGCGGTGTTCTTGGTATGATGCTTAATGCGCCGGGTGCTGCGATGACTCCTGTAGAAGCTGGTGTTAATTCAGTTCTTAGGAATACTAAAAATAGTTATAATTCTATGTTTGGTGATGACTCAGGTGCTTCTATGGCAGTACCTAACAAACTACAAGATCCTAACGCACTGTACATGAGCGATAAAGAGTATAAGAATTATCTGCGCAGCAAACGCTTGCCTAACTAAGACTATGACACAGACTCAACTTAATTGGATGCAGGATAATGGGTATGATCCTGAACAGTATGACATGGACCTTAATGGTAATGTCTTAAAGCGGAAAGCTGCTGTTGCTGAGGAACCAGAACGAGAAGTAATGTCACCGCTTCGCGCTGGGCTTACTTCGTTTGCGAGTAACCTGTTGCCTAGTGCGGCGGGTCTCTATGCTGGCGCACAGACTGGCGCGCTCGGTGGCTCGATGTTTGGTTTGCCCGGCACGATCATCGGAGGTATCGGCGGCGGTCTTGCTGGCGGCTATGGCGCGGGCAAGCTTCAGGAAAAAGCACTTGAAGAGTTTGCTCCCGGTGCGGCTGAAGAGATCGCGAGGGCGCAGACTGATCAACCCGTCGCGTCTTATCTTGGTGGCTTTGCACCTAATGCGTTGGCGATGCGTCCGTCGTTTGGTGGTATCAAAGGACTTGCTGCGCCGTTGATGGGCATGGAGAAAGGTGCTATGCGTGCAGCATTTGCTCCGGCGGCAGCTAACGTGGGCGTTAATGTGGCTGGCTCTACGGCGGGTCAGCTTCTCGATATGTCTCAGGGCGGAGAGTTCTCTGTGCCTCGATTTGCGGCGGACGTTGCGCTTGGAAGTATCTTCTCTGATCCTAACAAGCTTGGGCGTAAGTTTGGATTGCATCCTTTGAAGCCTGACGTTGCTGCGCCTGAGCAAGCAATGGATCTTGGGGCACTTCGCACAGCCGACACTGAGGCTCGCGAGGCGGCTCGTATGGCTGGCGAGACTGAAGACGCTCGCATCATGGACCAGACTCGCGGACAGATGGCCGCTGGCGGAATGACTGGGCGTGAGGTTGAGATGTTTAAGACTCGACCTGAGATGGAATGGTGGAAGCAACCTGAGGCTGCCCGCATTAACGATATTCAAAATGTAGCAAAGCAGGTCAAGCAACGTATGCCTAAAGGTATGGCTGCTGAGTTGGCTGGCTTGCCTGAGGTTTATGATGTCGTACAGAATCCTGAGAAGTTTCCGGCGTTCTTAGCAAACTCACTGGAAGAAGCTTTGAATGCAGCACATGAGCGTGGTGTGCAGGATAAGTTCTTGAGTCCTGAAGATTTGGCAATGCAAGAGAAGTCGCTTGCGCGTCGTAGTGGTCGAGATCTTCCTACTGAGACTCCGCTTAGTGATGTTACAGAAGCTTATAAGACCTACAGGCGAAATGCAAAAGAGCGTGAAGAAGTGTCCCAGCGTTTTATGGGAGCTGAAGAGCGTGCTGACATTGCTCGGATGGACGAGACAAAGCGCAAGCTAGCCACACAGAAAGCCTCACCTGAGTATCGCGGCGAACAGATGGGTGCATTTCGTGAAGGAGCAGAAGCCTTTACGCCTGAAGGTGGTAGTCGCGTGGCTCCTAAAGGATGGCCTCCTGAAGTTGCTAGACCTACTCGTGCAGCCGTCACGACCGAAGAGATCCTTGGGCGTCAGTCTAAGGCGGCTAAGGCTGACGAAGGCATCTCACTAGAGCAAGCTCTCAAGCCTACGGCTGCAGAAGTAGCAAAGGCTGATAAGATACAAGCAGATATTGCTCGGGTATTTGCTAAACGGGATGCTGTAGAGCTTCGTAAGCTGCAGGATCTTGATGCTGCACAGGCGTTGAATGAAGAAGCCGCTGCGCGTTTGCAGAGTTTGCAAGCTAAGTCGAGCTTTGCTGAGAGCCTTACTAAAGAAAGCGCACCAGACATCGCTCAAGCTAAACAAGAACTTGCTGATGCGCGTGCTATTGCTGATGATCTATACTCGCGCTTACAGAAAGCTGGCGGCAAAGGTTTGCTCAATCAGGCTGACCTTGATGCAGCTACAAAGCTTGCGGCTCAGCGTGGCTTGAGAATCATGCCTGCCACGCCCGAGCAACAGGCTAAAGGTATTCGCGGCGCATACGTCGTCAATGAAAATGGCGAGCGTGTTATCTACATCAATCCTTTGGCGGCCACAGCCGACACTGCTATCCATGAAATTGGTCACGATGTGTTTAAGACATCTCCCAATGAACGGATGCGGCGTTCGCTGATGGACACTGCCGAGGGTTCTGAAGCTTATCGACGCGAGTACGAAACACGTATAAAGGAGGGTAAGAATGAACAACAGGCGAGAGACATTGCACTTGAGGAAGGTCTTGTTCAGGCGTTTGGTGAGGCTTATCCTAATACAAAACCGGGCGAGATTCGTCAATGGTTTAATGCGCTGAAGTCTTCAGTGAAGAGCATGGTCGGGATGAAGCTTTCTCCTGAAGATGCGCTGGCTTGGATGCACTATGCTACGACTGAGGCTGTGCCTTGGAAGGGTGTTGCTGCGGTGAAGACTGGTGATGTTGGAGAAGAAAGGATGCAGCGTGCTCAACAGGGGACTCCTGAGTTTAAGAATTGGTTCGGCGAGAGTAAGGTTGTCGATACTGAAGGAAAGCCTTTGACGGTTTATCATGGGACTGATGCAGACTTTACATCTTTCAAACAAGCTAAAGAAGGTTATTTTGGTAAAGGTATTTATCTTACACCAAACCCAGACACTGCATCAGGATATGCTGCCTCTAGTGCCGGTGGAGATACGCGTGGCGAAGGTGGTAATGTAATGCCATTATACGCCTCAATAAAAAATCCTATGAGTGTAGTAGATGACGGTTTTACTATCTTAGGTCCCATAGAAGTATTAAAGAAGCTAGGTTATTCTGAAGATAAAGCTTTGGCACTGTTTGAAAAAGCTATGGAAAGTAAGGGCAATCTTACTGGAGAGCTTCAGACAAAGTTAAAACTTCAGGGATATGATGGGATTATAACTAACAATCCGGATGGAACTATTAGAGAGATCGTAGCCTTCAATCCTGAACAAGTCAAATCTGCCACAGGAAACAAGGGTACCTTTGATCCGCTGAATAAAGACATCCGCTATCAACGCAGCGTACTTGAAAAGATTCAGACACCGTCAGAGATGGACGCTTTGATTAAACAAGGCGGACCGTTTGAGCGCGTCGGCAGCACGATTCGTGATGCGTCTAACACTCGCGACTATAAGCTAGGTGAGTGGTCAAGCAAGTATTCTCTCGCTACTAAGTTGCGACCAGATGATCAAGTGCGTTTGTTTAATCACTTAGCTCAGGAGTTTGACTCGGGCGTTAGGTCAAACCCGGCGGCTGAACTCAAGCCTGCCTACGATCAACTCCGTAACGAGTATCTCCCAGCAATCGTTAATGACTATAACGCGCAGGGCTTTACTGTGCGAGACACTGCGGGTCAACGTGCGCGTGGCACTAACCCGACATACATTCCGTTGCACGATATCGCGGATGACGTGAATACTATCCTTACTACAAAGCAAGGATCGCCTGAGTATACAAAGCTTGAGAATGATTTTAAGCAATGGAACACTCAGCTTCGGCAGGCCGACGGCGCTACTCTACAAGAAGCTCAGCGCTACGCAAATGATAAGTTTGTAGAAAAGCTACAGATCACTGCGAAGACACCTGGCATTGAAAGCGGCATTCCATTCTCTGGTTCGCGTAAGCCTGAAGGTTATCCGTTGCCGCCTACTTGGCGCAGTGATGATCTAATCGGTAACCTTGACAACTATACGAAGCGGTCGGCCACAGACTTTGCTTATCAGAAACACGTTGAGAGTTCGCCTGAGGCGATGGCTGCGTTGGGCGCGAAGACGATGTTGAATAACCAACCGATCCCGGCGAACATTCTTGCGTCTGTTACACCAGTTATCAACAACGATAGTGTTCAGTCTGTTCTGCGTGAGTATCGCGGCACACCGGCCCAGAAGAATGATGGTATGTTGGCTGGAATTGGTCGCTCAGTTAGCGCGGCTACGATCGGACCTGTCTCAAAGGTAGGTGACATTGGAACCTCCTTGATTAAGGGCTTGGTTTATATGCCCGCTGGAGAATACACGTCGGGCTTAATTGATTTCACTAATCGGCTTGGAAATTGGGCGGCGTTGAAAGAACGCTCTTATGCGTCGGGCCTGAACAAGAGAGATGCTGCTCAGAATATGCGTCAAGTTCTAGGAATCGCTGATGATTCTGTGAACTTTATGGATAAGGTTGCGCGTGTGATCTCAAAGGGCACTGGTCTTAATCAGTTGGAGTCTGTGGCGCGTACGGTTGCACAAGCTTGGGGCGAGACTGTTGTGAAGTACAACAAGACTCTTGCGCTTGGTGGTGATAAGAGTGCGCTTAAGATGCTTGATACGATGAGTCCTGACTGGCGCACTCGTTCGGATGCTGATCTGGCTGCGCAAGTTGGGCGTTTGTTGCAGGGTTCTTATGACATGCGGCAACTTCCCGCCTCTGTTCTTGAGGGCGCAGCGGCTCCTTATCTGACATGGAGTAAGTGGAGCATTGGACAGTATGATTCGTTTGTGAAGTATGCTATAAAGCCTGCGATGCAAGGCAACGTCAAGCCTTTGATTGGACAGATGCTGATCGGTGTGCTTGGTGGTGGCGCTGTTGGGGCTGTGCAGGAATGGTTGAACAATCGAGAAGGTAAAGACGTATCGTGGAACGAGCTTGAAAGCTGGATGAAACAGAATCAAGGACAGCTTGGGTCTGATGGCGGGCAGCTTCTTGCGCAGAAACTCCTGACGATGGCGCAGAAGCTAGGCACGTTTGGATTCGCAGGAGACATTGCAAAGATGTCGCTTGATGCAGCGTCTGGTGGTAGTGCGCAGGGCGTGGCGACGATGCCTGCGTTGGATGCGATCTATGACGTAAGCAAGCGGGCTGCGGCTGCGGCTAAAGCATTGGATGATGGAGAAGATTTCGGCTTGGTCATGCAGGCTTTGCTTAAGGATTCAGTGATTGGACATATGCAGGTTGCTCGTGTGGCGCGTAACTGGTTGGATGAGGATGAGAACATGCGCTATGATGATCGCCGTCGTCGTCGGTTATATGACGAGTTGACCGGCACACCGAGTAAGGGTGGTGCGTTTGCTGTGAACTATAGTAACCTAAGTGAAAGGAAGTTTGAACGTGGTGAGATTACACCAAAAACCGGCGAAGAGGCATTCAATCTAGTGAAGACTGCGCGTGAAAGCGCAACGTCACCAGAAGATTATGCGAGCCGGATTAGAAAGTTGAAGACTAGTCAGAATGCTATCATGCCTTCGCTTGAGAGACAGCCGATGAAGGCCGCGAGATATCTGAACTTTGTCGAAGGTGCAGAGACAGGAAAGGGAAGTGAGACACTGAGGCGATATATGATAAGGGAGAATGAAGACGCTTATCGCAAGAGTTTGATTGAAAGTTTGAGCGGGATACGATAAAACTAAACAACAAAAAACCCGCTCTGCTTATCACAGGGCGGGTTTTCTTTTCGTTCGTTATTCGCTCTTCATTGGCGTAGACTGAACGCCATTGTAAGCCACTGTCTTCGGGCGGAAGATGCCCACTTGTTCGGTCTCTTCGACCCAGCTTGGGCCGCCGCGAATGTGGAATATACACGATGACATTCCGTTCCAGCTCTTGGTGTTGCTCTTAGCGGAGGTGTAGGTGGAGCCAAACGTGGCGTTGAGGTCATCGCTCGACATAGCTTTGACATTCAGCCAATCAATGTCGCCCTCGTGCCACAGCTTGAAGCCAAGCTCCAACGGCGCTACCACCTCAGCAACACCGGGGAAGTGCCACACCCATTCGTCATGCGATGATGCGTCGCCGCTCATCACAGCATAGGCTTGATAGTTACCAAGCGGTACTGATCCGCTGCCCCAGTCGCAGCTCTCGCCGGGCTTGAGAACAGCCGAGCGAGTCGGATGATCATTGCATTTAGGCTGCTCAAAAAGAGCAACCAATACTGGGACTTCTGTCTGATTCTCGATCTTAATCTTTGTTGACATATTATTTAGTTTCTAACTTCTTCATTACTATACCACCGCCACAGGCCGCATAGCCCGCAAGATCATGCCAGTTCTCAAGATTATCTACGTTAGACATAAGGCGCGAGACTTTGAATAAGCACATCATCGCAGCTACGTCTTTGTTTGTGAGCACGTCGCCTTTGCTGTTCTTGAGATATGAACTCCACAAAGCTGCGATCACATTGAAGTTATCTTCGGCATCGCCGTGTGTCACGTTGCGATCTCTACACACCAAGCCTTCTACGACCTTGAGAAACTCTTGGCGGCGTTCTACGTTACTCCTTTCACTTTGCGACATACTGTTCAACTCCTTCTAGTCTGATTAGTTTGATACGATCCATCGTGACTAGATCATCTAGCACACGTCGGAGTTCGTCAGGTGTCTTCAGTGCCTGATAGAACCTGACAAAGATTGATTTCTTAGTTGTGCCTTGCGTTGTCTTGATGTAACGCCAGATATCTTCTGAGATCTTTGCGCTCTCGTTGCGCCCCATGCCGACGAAGGGAATGTGCATATCCTTTTCAAGACGTGCAAGATGAGCTGTGGCTTCTTCGGTATCTTCGAGAGTGATAATCATGTCCGTCGTGCGGGCAAAGTGTACGGCAAACAGGATCTTCTGATGATGGAGATTCTTGCGGCCATAATACTCGTCGAGCATCGGATGCTTGTTCGTGTGGACCGACGAAGGATTAACTTCGAAGTGTTCGTGGATGTATTCTTTGGCCTCGGAGTTTAGAACGACAGGTCCATAGAGTTTGTTGAGTTCCCGAATGTAAGACTGCAGGCGAGCTTTAGCGGCCTTCTGTTCCTCCGAAAGCGGAGGAATGGAATATAGATGGAAACGCTTTTCGATCCCATAGACGATAATCGTACGAGCCATAAAGCCGTCAGAGAGAATGTCTTGATTCTGTAGACTTTGAAACTTGCCGAGCGTCGTGTTGCCGAGCAGGCTGATACACATATTTGTGCAGAAGTCTGTATCGCTGTGCTTAAGTTTTCGGACGTATTTCTTTCCACCGTTATAAGCTTCGAGAAGAAAGTCTGAAAGTTGTTCTGCATTTTTCTTAAAGATAGATGTTAGCTCGTCGAGGATGAAGACGAGAGAGCTGTGATGATAGGCTTTTCTGCGATTTTGTTCATCAACATAACGATGGAGATAGGCGACCTTTGAAGTCTCCATTGTGAATTGCTCGAAGGTCGTGCTGTTGGGCGCGATATAGATAAGAGGCTGTCGTGAGCCTCCGCGTGTGGACTCTGCATCCTCGCCGAGAAGATCGGCCGCGAGATCGTTCTCGGGCGACTTGATGTCGGCGGGGATTTCGAGTAGGTCTTTCATCGGAGTCGTAATGAGTGACTTGCCCGCCGAAGCAGGTCCGATGAAAGCGATGTATTGATTGGGAAATACTGCGTGAAAGTCTAAGTCTCCAAACCAAACGCGCCTTTGAAGGGCGGCACCGATCATGAAATAGAATGCAGCGTCGACAAAAGGCTGCGGGCTTTGTACGTCCTTTGTGTACAAACACCAGTCTTCATATAGGCTCATGTAAGTAAGCGAGTCTCACAGAGTTCTTGCGGATTTGTAGTGTGGTTATTACGTCGAAACCTTCTAGCTTTTCAAAGTTCGGATCGAACTCGCTGGGCAGGTGAGTCTCGTGTACAATAACGACCGAGGGCGGCGGCAGGTTAGGCGGCCACTCTTTGATCTTCTCTCGGATCGCATTCACGATCTGAGTTATTCGGTCGTTCGTCTGGCGCATAAATCGGAGGGAGCTTTTATTGGGCCACTGTTAGGCTAGATCTCTCATGCCTTGTGGATTCTCTTTTGAATACTTTCCCCAGTTCTTTCCGGCTTGGGCTTCTGATTTCATAGTGAAGTTCATTCCATCTCGGCCGGTGAGAGATATTGCGAGGCATTCCTGCATGTGCTTCGCTGTTGTGCCGATATCATTATCGAGTACCAACGCCAGAAAAGAGTCATGTTTATTGTTAATCGCCGGTAGCGTATTGCTTGGGCGTTCTCTGTTATACCGATTAATCGCGGCGTGAGTGATACAGCCCACGGTGGATTGAGGAATCCATGAGATGCCTTCCCTGATATAAGAGTCAGTAATAGTTCTCTCGAACCTACGCGGATAACCAAATAGATTCCGGAGCTCACGTTTAGCTCTAATGTTAAATTCAATTTCATCTTGCCATTCTATGATTTCGGGGAACAGTGATGCGAAGAATCCAAGAAAGACTTTGCATTCTTGGAGACTGAGGGTAAGAGTACCATGACTTTGTTTGAGTGTCTGAAGCTGGAAGGTCCGCTCACGCATCCTATAAGAGGAAGCATGGCAGACCATCTTGCCGATCTTGTATTCTTTATCGCTTGATTTGATTGCTTTGTCGAGAGGCTTCCAGTCTGGCTCTTGTCTTAATTCAGAAGGCGATAGAGATTTCCAATAGCTTGGACTTTTTCCCGCGAGAGGCCAGATGTTTTGAAGTGATTCACAAAAGATATGAAGAGCGATGAAGGTATGAGGCTTGATGCCCACGCTGAATAGCTCTCTGTATTTGCCGGGGCGTGTGAGATAGGCGACGATGAGGGCCTCTGCGCCGCTCTGGTCGCACTGTACGAATGTGTGGTTTGGAGGAGCTATGTAGATATCGAGAGCTTCTTTGTCTGGATTCTGCAGATTTGCACCATAGGCTCCGAGAAACTGACCACTCGCGAGGCGGAAGCTACCAGTCCCGGCGACCTTAAGAGAGG
>Ga0209297_1002391_pt1 | contig 10418 bp, 14 predicted proteins | sample S_130805_MF_Meta_FD_187322 | JGI IMG/M metagenome (GOLD analysis project Ga0209297, IMG submission 187322) | Freshwater microbial communities from Lake Simoncouche, Canada to study carbon cycling - S_130805_MF_MetaG (SPAdes) (version 2) | ecosystem: Environmental > Aquatic > Freshwater > Lake ... | reverse complement strand
AATATAACCCAGGGGTTGAATAATGTTACTAAGAGAAATGTTTAGCCCTATAGGCGCACCTAAAGACGAGAAGGATGAGATTGACTGGCTTGGAGATCTAAAGTTTTTTATTGATAACGACAGCGATGTTCTTAGCAAACAGTTCTTTCCTGCAATTAGAAAGCACCAAGAATACAAAGGGCATCCAGATGCTTATAAACTGTACATCAAACCCTTAGAGGGAGTCTGCGAAACATACTGCAACAAATATGATGTAGATGAACGTTCAACTAAATTCCCCAAAGAAAAACTAATTGAATTGGCCAAGCACTTTGCTGAAGAGCAAGAACGTCACATTGAACGTGGGGATTACCATAAAAAATGAAGCTCCGAGAATTATTCGAAGCCGAAGCTAAACACATTGCATTCTGCTTTGGCAGAATGAATCCTCCTACGATTGGACATGAGCAATTATTAAATACTGTTGCAGGAGTCGGTGGGGATTATAAAATTTTTGTAAGCCAAACACAGGATAAAAAGAAAAATCCATTAGACTACAGTACAAAGATTGGATTTATGAAAGCAATGTTTCCAGAATATGCCAGTAACATTGTTCAAGATGCAGGACTCAATACAATTGTAAAAGTTGCAACACACCTTTATGAACAGGGATATCGCCATGCTACGTTTGTAGCCGGTAGTGATCGCCTAGACGATATGGCTAAATTGCTTAAAGATTACAATGGTGTCGATGGCAAGAGTCATGGATTTTATAAATTTGAAACCCTAGACTTTAAATCTAGTGGTGATAGAGAAGATGGCGCTGAAGGTGTTGCTGGAATTAGTGCTAGTGGTGCTAGGGCGGCCGCGGCCAACGGTGACTTTAAAGCATTTGCAGAAGCTACAGGTGCTGGACAATATGCCGAAAAACTTTATGCTGCTGTTCGTAAAGGCATGGGCATTAGCGAAGGCATTGAAGAAGCTGGATTTTTAAATTTCCTTAAAACAGAACCACCTAAAAAGAAATGGGATCCTTCTAAAGATTCAAGAGTAATTAGTAATTATAAAAATAAAGACGATGATTGGATTAAATTGTTAATAGACAAACATCGTAGGGGCATACCACTTACTGATCGTGAATGGAATTCTATAGAGCAGTGGAAATTAAAACGTGCTATGCAAGGCGAAGAAGTTGAAGAACACATTGTCAAAGTTAAAGGCGGTTACGAATTAAAAAGTAAGCACGGTGATAAAAATCTAGGCAAGTATCCAACTAAGGCCGGTGCTGAAAAGCGTGAAAGGCAAGTTCAGTTTTTTAAGCATAAGGGTTAATTATGAGAGCAGTTGAATTTATTATCGAAGGTAAAAAACATCGTAGAGACAAAAGACATACTATTAAACCTCGCGGAGCAGAATCTCACGAAGACTCTACTAAGAAAACTGAATCAAAAGATGTTAGACATCTAAAAGTAGATGCTGAAAAACCACGTAACTTTGTAGCCAAGAACGCTAAGATGGGCGGCGCTGGTGCGCATAAAGATAAAAAGAAAGCAGAAAAGCAAGGCGATTTTAAACACAAAAAAGATCAGATGTCTATGGAAGATACCTTAAGTGAATTATCTAATGATTTATTAGGTCGCTATAAAAAAGCTGCTGGCGCTGATGCTAGTGCCGCAGACAAAGAAGGCGACTACGAAAGAGGCAACAAACGATTTAAAGGCATTGTCAAAGCCACTAATAAACAATTTGACAACGATGCAAAGAAAAACAAATGATTGATATTACAGAATCTGCTAAAAATAAAATTAAGGATATCTTATATGATGAAGGTAATCCTAAAATGTCCCTACGTACATTTGTACAAGGTGGCGGGTGCAGTGGATTCAGTTATGGTTTTACACTCGATGAGGAACAAAACGAAGATGATTTTGAAATTCCTCTAGACGAATTTAAAATACTTATAGACGCTATGAGTATGCAATATCTACAAGGTGCAAGCATTGATTACAAAGAAGAGCTTATGGGCAGTCAATTTGTAATTAAAAATCCCAATGCTCAATCAACCTGTGGATGTGGGAGTAGTTTTTCTGTATGAAACAATATCGTGTAACCTACAAAGTTGATACTAGCTTAGAACAAGACTGTGTTCTAGATGCTAATGACCCGATGTATAAAATGAAAGAAGAACAATTCTTAGGATCCATTCCAGGGGTTGATACTTATCTAATATATCCAGAACAAAAAGGAGAAGAGGATCGTCCTAGAAATCCTTACAGCCAAGTATGAAAATAATAGAACTGTTAACAGAAGCCAAGGCAGTTAAACAACGTCTAGATCCTAAGTGCTGGACTGGCAAGCACAAAGAAGGCACCAAGATCAAAGGTGGCGTTAGAGTCAACAACTGTGTACCTAACGAAGGCATTGAAGAAGCAGGTTCGCCGGCACAGCAGGCAGCTATTGCTATCAATATGAAAAAGCATCACAAGAAGCCTAAGAATGAAAGTCTAGAGCTTGCTGAAGAGTTTGATATGATTGAAAGCATCATTGAACAGATTGCAGATCAACATGCTGTTGATGTTGACCTTGTATGGGAAGATCTATCAACTCTTACAGATGATGAATTGTATGTGTTTGCTGTAACATCCGAACTTATTAACGAAGATTGGCAAAAGGCCAACAAACGTGACAAGACTGACGGCATGAGTCAAAAGGCTGTTAATTCTTATCGTAGAGAAAATCCAGGCTCAAAATTAAAAACTGCTGTTACCACCAAGCCTAGCAAATTAAAGCGAGGTAGTAAGGCCAGCAAACGCCGATCAAGTTATTGTTCTAGATCAGCTGGCCAGCAGAAGATGCATAATATCAGCTGTAGTAAAACTCCAGACAAAGCAATCTGTAAAGCAAGACGACGCTGGAACTGCTAATGCGAGCTCACGAGTTTATCAATGAAAACTTTGCCGATGGTAAAAAGCCTGGACGCAAAGGTCTTGCTAAACGCAGTGGAGTTAATACCAAAGCCAGTGTAAGTAGCCTACGTAAAACTGCTAAGAATTCATCAGGTGAAAAAGCTCGCATGGCACATTGGTTAGCCAACATGAAAGCTGGTCGTGCCAAGAAAGAAGACCTAACAGACGAAGGGTGGAAAGACTGGGTAGCTGGTGCTGCCTTAGGTGCTGCTGCATTAGGATCACATGGTGATGCTGAAGCTGCTAAAAAGAAACCTGTAGAAAAACCCAGCATTGTACAACAGGTCAGCAAACAAGATATTGCTAAAACAGTTACAGGCAATCCGCACGAAGTGGTACTAAAGAAAGCAGCAGAAAAAGCTGGCATACAAGGTCAAGAGCTTGCGGCGTTTCTTTCACAATGTGCTCACGAAACTATGGACTTTAAACACATGAAAGAAATAGGCGGTAGCTTGGATTTTAAAAAATACGATCCTAAATTTGCTCCAAAGAAAGCCAAAGCACTAGGAAATACCAAACCCGGAGATGGTGCCAAGTACAAAGGGCGTGGATACATCCAATTAACCGGAAAGTACAACTATACCAAAGCTGGTCAAGCACTGGGTTTACCTTTAGCAGAAAAGCCACAACTAGTAGAAAAACCCGAAGTAGCCGCTAAAGTAGCTGTATGGTTTTGGAAGGAACGAGTCAGCAATAAGGCCATAAGCTACGATAATGTTAAAGATGTTACCAAAGGCATCAATCCCGGACTTAAACACCTTGATCAACGCAGTGATAAACTTAAATCGTTTCAGGTAGCAATGAAATAAATACTATATGAAAATACGTGAAGTCTTTGAATCAGCTACAGCAGGAGCAACTAGTGCCGCTAATATAGGTACTGTTGTAAGCCCGCACCTAGCCATTGGAAAAGACCGCGGAAACAAGAGCTACACAGGCAGTCCGGGCAAAAGCGGTACAAAAGCACCAGCTGTTCCCCAAGCTGTACAAGCTAAAAACAAGGATGGTACAGCCAAAAATGCCCTCGATATGAAAGGCTCCAATATATTTGGTGGCGGCTCTGCAATCAAAAGATAAATACAATACGACCTTTAAAACTTAGGATTTTTAAAAATGGACTTTAAATCAATACTCAGCAAACTAGACAGCATGGATGCTCCAATCGCTACTCCAGCTGCACCAACAATTGCCAAAGCTGTACAGCTTAACGAAGATGCACAACTTCGCGTTCTATCTGGCCAAACTACATACGTAGCAGAAGCCAAGAAAAAGAAAGACGAAGAAGTCAAAGAAGAAATGAAAGTTGGTGATAAAAAGCCAAGTTCAACAGGTGGTACTATTGAAAAGACTGCTACTGGTGTTAAGCACACAGCAGGTAAGAACTACGGTGGCAGCAAAGCTGAAACCGACAGTGATGAAGATGACAAGCCAGCTAAGAAGAAGGCCAAGAAAGAAAGCATTGAACCAGAATTTAAATCTAAGTTTATGAAGATGGTCGAAGCTAAAAAAGAAGAAGCAGCAGACAAAAAGAAAGCTGATAAGAAAAAGAATATGGAAGAAGGTTCTAAGCCAGACTTCCTAGACATGGATAAAGACGGCGACAAGAAAGAGCCAATGAAGAAAGCTGTTGCTGATAAAAAGAAAGGTGATGGTCCTAAGAAAGGTGTAAATCCGTTTGCCAAGAAAGATGAGTCTGTAAAAACTTCTAAAAAGGTTGTTGCCGAATCATTTGAACAAAAATTAACTTTTCGTGAAATGATGAAGTTGGTTGTTGAAAGCGGAGGCCAGCAACAAATTGATGCAGTTGATCAAGAGTTGTTTGCTTGGGCACAACGTATTGCCAAACAGAAATTAGGCGAAGGCATGAAGGCCGAAGTCTATGCAGGTATGGTCTACGAGCGCATGGGTGGTGTATTTGAAATGTACGATGTACTAGCAGAAGACCAAAACTAATCAGTCCAATATGGACCCTCAAAGCCGGTTAATCATTGACCGGCTTTTTCTTTGACTATATAATAGTTCTATAGGAGAACACTTATGTCGACAAGAATGTATGGACCCGAAGAAAAAGCTAAACTGGAAAGATTAATCACCGAAGGTGGAAATGTCTTACGTGAAGTAGAAGACCTCAAGGAAGGTTTAAAAGAAACGGTTAAAGCAGTAGCAGAAGAACTACAAATTAAACCTAGTATTATTAATAAAGCAATTTCCATTGCACATAAAGATAATTGGAAAGACCACGAACAAGAATGGAATGACATTGAAATGATTCTTGGCGTAACAAAACGTTTGCCTGAATGAATGAAATATTAAAACCAACTCTAGAATGGATCAAGGATGACTGGAGTTCAAATAAGCCTAGGTTTATTGTTGAGCTCCTTGCTTGGGCTGTATCTATTGGCTGTAGTATCACAATGGCAGTCACAGTCCCTTCTCCTCCTCTTCTCATACTATATCCTGTCTGGATTAGTGGCTGTGCTATGTATGCTTGGGCTGCATGGACTAGGAAGAGTTTTGGTATGTTGGCTAACTATATCTTGCTAACCGCAATTGATAGTCTTGGCCTAGCAAGAATGCTAATTAGTTAAATAAAGTTAGAAGGTAGGCGGGCCATAAACCGCACTTAGGTATTTGTCAGCCTAAAATTGACATAGGAGAAAAATTTGAGTTACGTAGACGCTTTCTATAATCGAGAGCAGGATATCATTAATGTTGTCGAACGAGACGACAAAGGTGTTAGGCATTATAAAGAATATCCTGCCCGTCATATATTTTATTACCCAGACCCTAAAGGTAAATTTACCTCAATCTTTGGACAACCGTTAACACGAGTTAGTTCCAAAAACGTCAAAGAACATCGAAAAGAACTTGCTATCTACAGTGGCAAAAAGTTATTCGAAAGCGATATCAATCCCATTTACCGCTGTCTAGAAGACAACTATCTTAATGTTGATGCACCAAAACTAAATGTAGCATGGTTTGACATTGAGGTGGACTTTGATCCAGAACGAGGCTATGCAAGCCCAGAAGATGCATTTATGCCAATCACTGCGATTGCTGTTCACCTACAATGGTTAGACACTATGATCTGTTTGGCTATTCCGCCCAAGACCCTGAGTATGGAAGAAGCCAAGAAGCAAGTTGAGGAATTTCCTAACACCTATTTGTTTGACAATGAAGCAGATATGTTAGACATGTTCTTAGATTTGATTCAAGAAGCAGATGTACTAAGTGGCTGGAACAGCGAAGGCTTCGATATTCCTTATACCGTTAATCGTGTTACCAAAGTTCTAAGCAAAGAAGACACACGCAGATTCTGCCTTTGGAATCAATTCCCTAAGAAACGAGAATACGAAAAGTATGGAAAAGCCGCTGTTACTTATGATTTTATTGGTCGTGTTCATTTGGACAGTCTCGAGTTGTACCGCAAGTACACCTATGAAGAACGACACACCTATAGGTTGGATGCTATTGGAGAAATGGAGATAGGTGAGAACAAGACTGTCTATGAAGGTACACTTGATCAACTGTATAACAATGATTTTCGAAAGTTTATTGAATACAACAGACAAGACTGTGCCTTACTAGATAAACTTGACAAGAAGCTAAAGTTCATGGATCTTGCCAACACACTGGCACATGAATGTACTGTGTTGCTACAGACCACAATGGGTGCTGTGGCTGTAACTGAACAGGCCATTATCAATGAAGCTCACAAACGTGGATTCATTGTTCCTAATAGAATATCTCGAGAAGAAGGTTTTAGTAATCAGGCTGCTGGTGCTTATGTTGCCTATCCTAAGAAAGGTATTCACGAGTGGATCGGCTCATTAGACATTAATTCACTGTACCCCTCTGCAATTCGTGCCTTGAACATGGGGCCAGAAACCATTGTAGGACAACTACGTCAAGATGGTACTAAAGCATTCATTGAAGGGGAAATTGCCAAAGGTAAAAGTTTTGCTAGTGCATGGGAAGGTATATTTGGCAGCTTAGAATATACTGCGGTAATGAACAGAGAAGTTGGTCGTGAAATTACCATTGACTGGGAAGATGACCGTAGTGATACATTATCGGCTGCACAACTTCATGATCTAATCTTTGACAGCAATCAACCTTGGATGCTTAGTGCTAATGGAACTATCTTTACCTACGAAAAAGAAGGTATCATTCCCGGCCTGTTAAAACGTTGGTATGCAGAACGTAAAGACATGCAAGCTAAACTTAAAGACTGTATCAAAGCAGGTAACAAGATTGAAGAAGAATACTGGGACAAGCGACAGTTAGTTAAGAAAATTAACTTGAACAGTTTGTACGGTGCTATTTTAAATCCTGGTTGCAGATTCTTTGACAACCGCATTGGACAGTCAACTACACTAACAGGTCGTGCCATTGCTAGACACATGGCTGGTAAAGTAAATGAGATCATCACAGGAACCAATGATCACGTAGGAAAAGGAATTATCTATGGTGACACTGACAGTTGTTATTTTAGTGCTTATAGCACTCTTAAGAAGGACATTGAAAAAGGAAACATCCCTTGGTCTAAAGAAAACGTCATTGAACTCTACGACACCATCGGTGAAGAAGTAAACTCAACTTTCTCTAAGTTTATGCTAGACGCTTTCCACTGCCCAAAGACACGTGGTGAAGTTATTAAAGCGGGTCGTGAAATTGTTGCAAGTCGTGGCCTGTTCATTACCAAGAAACGTTATGCTGTACTGTATTACGACAAAGAAGGCAAACGTGCAGACATAGATGGCAAGCCAGGCAAGATCAAGGCCATGGGTCTTGATTTGAAGCGTAGTGATACTCCTGTGGTTATTCAAGACTTTTTAAGTGAGGTGTTGACTATGGTCCTAAATAATGGTACCAAAGAGGATGTGCTTGAATACATTACTAACTTCCGTACAGAGTTTAAAACTAGACCCGGTTGGGAGAAAGGTTCGCCCAAACGTGCAAACAAAATTTCAGAATATCGCGACAAAGAAAAGAAAGCAGGTAAGGCGAACATGCCCGGACACGTTCGTGCAAGTCTTAACTGGAACACTTTGAAACGTATGATGGATGACAAATATTCTATGGCTATTACGGATGGTGCAAAAGTTATTGTCTGTAAGGTCAAAGACAATCCAATGGGATATACTTCAGTAGCGTATCCTGTGGATGAACTTAGACTACCTCAATGGTTTAAGGATCTGCCTTTTAACGATGCTGAGATGGAAAACGCAGTTATCGATGAAAAACTAGAAAACTTAATTGGTGTTTTGGAATGGGACATCAGTAGCACACGTTCGGACAATACATTCAATAAACTTTTTGACTTTGAGTAAATTGCGGTTGCTTTTTACTCTAGATCTAAATATAATCTTAATATACAGGAGAACTTTCAATGAAAGACATTTTACAAGATATCGTATCGCACACACAGAACCTAGGCTTCTTAACTACAGTTAAAGTTACAGGCGACGGAAATAAAACAGTTATTAACGCTATGGCAGAAGACCGTAGTGTTATTATGGAAGCAGAAACTTCTGCTCCTTATCCAGACATGGTTGGCGTGTTTGGTATGCCACAACTTAATAAACTCAAATACCTAATTGAAGGTGCTGAGTACAAAGAGAATGCAAAAATTTCTATTACCACTGCACAACGCAATGGTGAAGATGTTCCTGTTGGTATTCACTTTGAAAACAAAGACGGTGACTTTAAAAACGACTATCGTTTCATGAACACTGAAGTTATCAACGAAAAAATGAAAACTGTTAAGTTCCGTGGTGTTAAGTGGGATGTTGAACTAGAGCCAACTGTGGCTGCTGTTACACGTTTTAACTTCCAAGCAGGAGCACACAATGAGCATCCTACATTTCTTGCTAAGACAGATGGCGGCAATCTAAAGTTTATCTTTGGCGATGCAAGTACACACGCAGGCGAGTTTATTTTTGCACAGAACGTTGCAGGTAAACTTGATCGCGGATGGACTTGGCCGGTTATGCCAATCTTGAGCATTCTTAAGATTGCAGATGTAAACAACACAAAAATGAGCTTGTCAAACGAAGGTGCTATTCAAATTACACTTGATAGTGGTCTTGCTACTTACAAATACATTATTCCTGCACAAGCATGATAACAAACATTACTGCTACAGGTAGTCCCCTCCTTTGGGTAAGCTCAGGGGGGAGCAGTATGCCTCACATTAACATGAACGCACCTAGTTCAGGCATGATGAGATGGAATGGCAATAACAATTGCATAGAAGTCTTTGACGGTAGCATGAACCTTTGGCAGCAAATGTATGGCAAGACCGCTGATATTCAAGTTAGCGGCGATGTTCAACTCACTGTAAATTGGGCTAAAAAGAAGATTGCAGAAGAAATGGAGTGGGAAAAGTTGGCAGAAACCAACGATGCTGTTAAAATTGCATTAGAGAACATGAAGAAAGCAAAGCAGCAATTGGATATTACTGCTAAACTAGTTAAGGAACATAATGAAAGCGCCAGTTAATTTAACACCAGGACAGAAAGACTATGCGGTATACCTACCTGCTATTAGCTCTTTCTATAGTACATACGTTGCTAAACAACGAATAGAAGAGTTTGTTCCTAAGGATCGTATTCCTCAAGGGTTTGATCGCGGCATTGAAGGTATGAACTTCTTAAATGCAGATCAAGGATACTTTACCTACAAATATGGTTTGTATTCAGCAGGTCATGCACAGTTAGATCTTGAAAAAACAATGATTCAAGACAGTATGATACAGGTCCGTGATCGCAATAACACAGTTATTGTCGGCGACTCCGGTGGATATCAGATTGGTAAAGGTGTTTTAAAGTTTGATTGGATGAACTTTGAAGGCCCTGCTGCCAACAAAACTCGTGATAACATCCTTAATTGGTTAGAACTAACTGCTGATTGGTCAATGTTGCTAGACGTTCCTACATGGGCCAGTGATCATATTCACAGACCAAAGACAGGTCTTATTGACTTCAACGACTGTTTGCAAAAAACTTTACACAATAATGATTACTTTATTCGTAATCGCTTAGGTCAAACTAAGTTTTTAAATGTACTTCAAGGCAGTGACTGGGATACAGCACAGACTTGGTACGATGCTGTTAAACACCTACCAACTGAAGGTTGGGCTATGGGTGGTAAGAATATGTGTGACATGGAAGTTGCACTAAAGAGAATCATCATACTCCGTGATGAGAAACTGTTAGATGACAGAAACTGGATGCACTTCTTGGGTACTGCCCAATTAGACTGGTCTTGTTATCTAACTTCAATCCAACGCCAAGTGCGAAAGAGCATTAATGAAAACTTTACCATTTCTTTTGACTGCGCATCACCCTTCATCGCGACAGCACACGGGCTCGTCTATACAAACGCCCAGCATACCAATAAACGCTGGTCAGTTATCATGGATAAAGCCCCAGACAACAAAGCCCTTAGCCAGGCTTTTAACATTCCATT
>Ga0209297_1002384_pt1 | contig 10441 bp, 9 predicted proteins | sample S_130805_MF_Meta_FD_187322 | JGI IMG/M metagenome (GOLD analysis project Ga0209297, IMG submission 187322) | Freshwater microbial communities from Lake Simoncouche, Canada to study carbon cycling - S_130805_MF_MetaG (SPAdes) (version 2) | ecosystem: Environmental > Aquatic > Freshwater > Lake ... | reverse complement strand
CACCAAAGATTGGTTCTATCCCGAGTTCGCAAATCGTTTGCGTCCCGACAATCAGCAGGCTGCCGACGAATTCCGCAAGTTCCTTGATTCGCCACACCGTGTGATCATGGAATTTATTCCCGATTACTCACTTAGTTTCGATGCCACATTGATGTGGGCGCGATCACCAGAAGCAGTCAAGAAGTAATCAACTTTTTATTCAGCATCAAACTTCACAATCAGGAGAATCAATATGTCAATGCTTGAAGAAATCCCGGCCCACCTTCAAGGTAATGGTCGTCCAACACAAGAAGAGCTCACGCTCACCGATCTCAAAGTCGTGGGAAGCATTCCTTCCGAGCTTGATGGTCGCTACCTTCGTAATGGTGCGAATCCATTAACCGGTATGAGCGATCATCCGTTCTTTGGCGACGGAATGATTCACGGCCTTCGTCTACAAGAGGGTGCAGCTAAGTGGTATCGCAACCGTTATGTGCAAACACCATTCATCAAGGATCCATCGATCAACATTCTTGATCCCTCGGTCACGATGGACATGACATGTTCGAAAGCCAACACCCATGTGGTTGGACATGCCGGACAGATTCTTGCGCTTGAAGAAGGACACTTCCCGTACGTGCTTGATGGAAACCTCAACACCATTGGTTCAACCGATTACAACGGTGTCTTGAAAGGTGCATTTACTGCGCACCCGAAAATTTGTCCGACAACCGGCGAGATGTTGGCATTTGGTTACGCACCACTGCCCCCGTACCTCACGTACTTCCGTGTATCGGCCGACGGCAAAATGGTGCAGCGCGAAGAAATCACCGTGACTGGTTCAACCATGATGCACGACTTCAACATCACCGAAAATTATGTCGTGTTCATGGACTTGCCAGCAGTGTTCGATCTCAACTTGGCCATTGAAGGCAAGATGCCCATCACGTGGAGCGACACATACCCAGCACGTCTTGGTGTGATGCCACGTAACGGAAACGATTCACAAGTGAAGTGGTACGACATCAACCCGTGTTATGTCTTCCACCCAATGAATAGTTACGAAGAGGGCGACAAGATCATTCTTGACGTTGCTCGCTTTGAACACATCTGGAAAAAAGATGCGATGGACTTCCCGCCGCCCAACTTGTGGCGTTGGACGATCAACACCACAACTGGCAAAGTCACTGAAGAACAAATCGACGATCGTGGAGCCGAATTCCCACGAGTCAACGATGCAGTCATTGGCAAGAAGCACCGTTACGGCTACGAAATGTCGATGGGTAACGCCGGCTTCGGTGAAGTCGACGAAGGCGCAATTTTGAAGTACGACCGTCAGGCCGGAACGTGCGCTGAAATTAAGCTCGGTAAAGGTCGAACATGTGGCGAAGTCGTGTTCGCTCCGGCTGAAGGCGCCAAGACTGAAGACGATGGTTACTTGATGACATACATCTATGACCAACACAAGGACGCAAGTGAGTTCGTCATTGTGGACGCCAAGTCCATGAGCAGCGATTTCATTGCAACTGTTCAATTGCCACGAATCCCCTTTGGGTTCCACGGCAGTTGGGTACCGGCCACAGTGGCCAACTAAGTAAGCGCCGCAACCTGCGGCATACAACTGAGGGGGAAATATGACACGATCTAAGAGTTTGGGGACTTCAGGATCACGGCGGCGCTCTCGCGCACTCGCCGCGATTGTTGCTGGTGGTCTGTTTTTTGTAGCTTGCGGCGGTGACGATGGTGGTGGCTCGACCGAGACCGCCGCTCCAGAAGTCACTGAAGCACCAGCAACGTCAGATGCACCTGGTACGTCTGATGCACCAGCCACGGAAGATGGCCCACCGACGGGTCCAGAAATGCTGGTCGGTATGGTCAACACTGAAGGCAATCCCAATGGTCTCGACTTTCCGGACATTCGTCGTTTTGCCGAGGCAAGTTTTGAATACATGAATGCGCACGGCGGTTTTGGTGGTCGACCAGTCAAGCTTGAGACTTGTGTTGCTGGTGGAACTCCAGAGACATCACAAGCCTGTGCCCAAGAGTTGGTTGGTAAGGGTGTCGAGTTAATCCTTCTTGGGTTGGACTTGTTCCCAGACTTCGCAACCTATGAAGCAGCTGGTGTGCCGGTTATCGGCGTATTGCCGATCTTGCCGCCTGACTTCACTGCTAACGCACTGTTCTTGACCGGAGGAAATGCGACGACGACTGCTGTGATGGCAGTTATCGCTCAGGACCGCTATCAGGCCAAGACTGTCGGCATTATTCACGCTGACAATGCTGGAGCTAACTCGACTGCCGCAGGCGTTGAAGCTGCTCTCGATAAGGCTGGAATTACTTGGAAGGCCGTCAAGGGTGGAGACAACGAAACCGATGCTGGCTATCTCGGTTTGATGCAGGCTGCCAATGCTGATGATCCTGATCTTTTGATCTCGCTCTACGCAGACGCTGGCTGCATCGGAACCATTCGTGGCTATGCCACTGCTGGTATCACCAAGCCCGTGTTGACAACCAGCATTTGCTCAGACAGCGACGTCATTTCTCAAGTGGGCGATGACGCAACTGGTTGGGTATTCGTCGGTGCAACTCCCGAGCGCGACACGCCTGAAAAGGCGTTACTGCAATCGATTGTGGCTCCTTTCATCAAGAACGAAGCAACTGGCGAAATGGGTATCGAGCCCGCTGATGTCAAGACCGGTGCTCTTGGTCTTGGTGGTTTGGGTACCGTTTTGGTGTTGTCGCTTCGCAACTTCGCCGCAGAAATGGTTGCTGGTGGAACCGAAATGACCGGTCAGAATCTGTACGACTTCTTGAAGTCAGCCGATGGCTTGTTCTTGTACGGAGGCATCACGCCTGTCAAGTGTGGTCTTGCCACACCGAGTTACCCGTCAATTTGTTCGTACGTCTTTGAGGCGACCGAATACAAAGATGGTGCGGTCGTTTCCGTTGATGATGGCAAGTTGTGGGACAGCACCCCACTTCTTCCCTGACCTGTTAACCACTGCTGAGCAACAAATGAGACGGAGAATTTTACGATGACTGATTATCTGTTTTATTTGTTGCTCGGTTGTGGGGCCGGGGCCATCATCGCTGGGTTTGCGATGGGCCTCGTGATTAGTTATCAAGGTTCTGGCATTGTCAATTTTGCTTATGGCGCAATTGCAATGTGGAGTGCCTATGTCTACGCAGAACTCCGGAATGGGGCATATCTTTTCCCCATTCCGGGACTGCCAGACCGTTACCGCTTTAATCATGATGTCGGTTTCACATGGGCATTGAGTCTGGCTTTACTGACTGCGGCCCTGATGGGTTTATTGATTTATGCGCTCATCTTTCGCCCGTTGCGAGATGCCCCGGCGTTGGCGCGTGTCGTTGCCAGCGTCGGTTTGATCATTGTCATGATCGGACTCAAAGATCGCCGTTTCCCAGATCAGTTGGCGATGCGCGTCGATCCAATTTTACCTCGCGAGGTAGTAACGATTACTGACAAGTTGCGCGTACCGCGTGACGGTTTGTGGTTGCTCGCAATCGTGCTTGTGATCACGGTCGTCGTGTGGGCCGCCAGCAAGTATTTACGTTTTGGGTTAGCCACGCGTGCAGCGGCTGAAAACGAAAAAGGAGCTGTCCTCTTGGGGCATTCGCCAGATTTCTTGGCCGCCTCGGGCTGGGTTATTTCATCGGTGGTTGGCGCCGTGATTGCAATTTTGGCCGCGCCGTTGGTGCAGTTGAATGGTTCTATTTTTACCTTTGGCTTTTTAATCCCAGCCTTAGGTGCAGCTCTCATCGGAAAGTTCCGACATTTCTGGCCCACGGTATTGACTGGTGTGGCGATTGGAATGGTGCAAAGCACCTTCACCAAGATGCAACTCGATTTTAGTTGGTGGCCTCAATACGGAATGCGTGAAGGTCTGCCGTTTCTCGTCATCATCGTCACGATGATTGTGTCTGGCGAACGCCTTCCGGAAAGAGGGTCAGTTGGGGGTTGGAAATTGCCATTCGTTCCGCTGGCTCATGTGACGCGGTTCTCGGTTGGCGCCCCACTTGTGATTGCATCGGCCGGAATTATCTTTCTTGGACCGCTATGGCGTGCCGCCATTATGAGTTCGTTGATTGCATCGGTCTTGGCTTTATCTTTAGTTGTTCTGATCGGTTTTGGCGGTCAGACTTCGCTGGCACAAATGGCCTTTGCTGGTATTGGCGGATTTGCGCTGTCAAAGTTGGCGGGCAATTACTCAATCCCTTTTCCAATCGCACCGATTCTTGCGGCTGTTGGCGCAGCGATTTTTGGGCTTTTGGTTGGGCTTCCTGCACTCAGAGTGCGCGGGACGAACCTGGCGATTGTGACTCTCGCTGGTGGTGTCACCATTGCTGAATTCGTTTTCAAACAACCATGGGTGATCGGTGGGGTGAACAACGGTGGAGCCAAGGTCCCCAATCCATCACTAGGTGGCTGGAACCTGGGTCTCATTTATGGCAATAAAACGTCTCGACCTATTTTCGCCTTCTTCTTGCTGGCGATCCTGACAATTTTGTGTTTGATGGTCGCCAACATTCGTCGCAGTGGTTCGGGACGCGTGATGTTGGCTGTTCGCAGTAACGAACGGGCATCAGCGGCCATTGGTATTAACAACACCCGGGTAAAGATGATGATGTTTGCTCTCTCATCGTTTATCGCCGGAATGGGTGGCGCATTGCTGGCTTATCGGTTCGGAGCCGTCTCTGATCTTTCCTACGGAACAATTGCCTCGCTAACTGCGTTGTCGTTCGCTTATCTAGGTGGCATTACGAGCGTTAGCGGCGCAATTGCAGCAGGTGTTTCGGCGGCATCGGGGGTTTCTTTCTTCGCTATGAATCAAGTATTTGGTTCGTTTGGTCGCTGGGAGGCCCTCATCGGCGGAGTGTTGTTAATTGTGACGGCGATCTTGAACCCTGAAGGCATCGCCGGCGGTATTCGCATGCAGGTTGCTGCCAAACGCCAACAGAAAGAACTGGCCAAACAGGAAAATGCCGTGTTGGTGTCGACCTAGTTGACTAAGGTCTGGGCAATTATTTACTTAATGGCCTGGAGGCAACAATGAAGAAGTTTGTCGGATTAGTGGTTTCAGCAGTTGCCGTCATTGGCTTGTCATCGTGTGGTGGCGATGACGGTGGTATCGGAGCAGGTACGGGTTCGGGCGATGCGAAGAAGGTTGCAGATGCTCTCGTGAGCTCGGCGGCAGAGTCTGACGTCACCATCGATGAGGCATGCGTCTCGGACGTGGTCGACAAACTGAGCGAGGCCGATTTGACCCTTGTCGTGGACAACCTTGACGGCCTGGTCGATGGTTCAGTTGACATGACAACTTTGGACATTTCTGAAGAGGGAATTGCGACCCTTGAATCAACTTTTGATTGCGTCGTCGGCAGCTGACCTGGTCTCAAAGCTGAAAACTAGCCTTTTGTGACCATTTGTGTTATGTTTTTGATGTAATACGCAATTGCATATTACGAAAAAACAAACGCGCTGGGAGGCGACATGAAAAAAGTATTAGGAATATTGGCTGTATCAGCAGCTCTCGTTGGTTTTACTGCTTGTGGCGGAGACGACTCCGCTAACGAAACTGGCACGGCTGCCGGAATTTTGGCTGCTCAACTCGAAGAAAAGGGCGCTGCCGAAGGTTATGCAATTGACGTCGATTGCGCAATCAAGAAATTGGTGACCTTGAGTGTCGAAGACCTCACTTTAATGAGTGAAAACATTGATTTTGAGGGCGACGATCTCACCGAATTTGGAGCATCTGAAAAAGCCAACACGGTAGTTGGTCAGATTGCTGAAGATTGCATCTCGGCAAGCGAAGAAGCGACTGATGAGACTTCGGAAGATATGACCGAAGAAACAACCCCCTGATAGTTGCCTGTTTCGATCTATGTCGAAACACAACGAGTAGTAACTACATCACCCGCTGTTGACGAGACCAGTCTCGCTGACAGCGGGTGATTTGTTTCACGAGGCCCGGTCTGAGGGATCTACGACATTCAAAAAGGCGGTTGCTAGGGTGCCATCGCAATATGTCATCACGTATTGCATTGGAACCTAGGCCCTTGGAGGCAACATGAAAAAAGTAATGGGAATTTTGGCTGTATCAGCAGCTTTGGTTGGATTCAGTGCCTGTGGCGGAGACGATTCGGCCAACGAGGTCGGCACCGCAGCCGGAATTATTGCTGCACAGCTTGAAGAACAAGCCACTGCTGCCGGCGTGACCGTTGACGTCGATTGCGCAATCAAAAAATTGGTAACCCTGAGCGTTGAAGACCTCACGATTTTGGGAGACAACCTAGATTCGAACGTCGAAGATGTCACTGAACTTGGTGCATCTGAAAAGGCCAGCACAGTTGTAGCTCAAATCGGTGAAGAGTGCCTCGCAATGGGTGAAGCAGCATCAGAAGACATGACCGAAGAGACAACCGTAGAAACAACCCCCTGATAGTTGCCTGTTTCGATCTATGTCGAAACACAACTAGTAGTAACTACATCACCCGCTGCTGACGAGTCCAGTCTCGCCGGCAGCGGGTGATTTCTTTTACCGGGACGACCAGTGGTTAACCGAAGAAAAGTTTCAGATTTCAGTGATGGCTGGTGATCCAGCCATCACCGTGAAGGTCTTCCACACCGACGTTGAGGAATCCTCAACCAAATTGTTGTCAACAATTCTGAACTCGGCCGTCCAGTCATTGGCGGTCACCGTATGAAGTGTGTAACCCCGGTGCGAAGTCTCCGCATCGATGATGTTGGGAAGGGCGATCAAGAGTCCTTCGGTGTCGGTTGAAACATTGCCTGAAGACGAAATTGAAGTTGAGACAAACTCGGCACCCATGGCGGTGGTTGGGTTGGAGTCAGTTGTTAACTGGCCAACACCAGCAAGGTGAATATCGCCGGTGAGAACGACAAAGTTTTCAACTCCCTGATCAACGATGTCTGACAGAATTCGATTTCGATCGGGGGCGTAACCATCCCATTGGTCGTAATTTAAAATGGCTGCACCAAGACGAATGTCGGTCATGACTGTTTGATTAGCCATGACATTCCATACTTTGGTGGTGTCGTTGATGTTTTCCGAAAACCATTTTTCTTGCTCAGCCCCAAGCATTGTTCGCGCCGGATCAAGTGCTTCATCACACGCAGGTTGTGTGCTGAGAACAGCATCGCCACATGCCTGATCATTGCGATACTGCCGACCATCAACAACTAAAAGATTGATTAGGTCACCCCAAGAAAACTGGCGGTAGATCTTGAATGATTCATCAATCGGAGGCTCAAGGCGAACTGGCATGTGTTCCCACCAAGCCTGATATGCCGCGGCACGTCGTGCGGCGTAACCCTCGGTGTCGACCAGATCTTGTGGTGACAAATTCGCATAGTTGTTCTCAACTTCGTGATCGTCCCACGTGACAATCCAGGGACAACTGGCATGAGCGGCCTGTAGGAGAGGGTCACCTTTGTACAGCCCATATCGATTGCGGTACGCAACAAGATCTTTGGGCTCATCACTGTTGTGTAGTCGAACTGTTGTCGCGTCAAGAGATCCGACGCCACTTTCGTAGATGTAGTCGCCCAAGAAGGTGACGACATCTGGTTGCTGTTCGACGAGGTCGCCGTATGCGTTGTAGAAGCCATCGGTGTAGTTCTGACATGAAACAGCTGCGATCTTCAGGGTTGTCGTAGATCCCGCGGCTGATGCGAGCCGAGTTCGACCAATCGGACTCGTGTAATCGCCAACTTTGAATCGGTAATTGACGAAGTCTTCTTTCGACGAGAGAGGAACGTCAACATGCAACGAGTGACCAAAGCGAACTTCGGCGGTTGAGATTCCGGACGCAATGATGTCGGTGAATTGATCAGTGCTTGAGACTTCCCAAAGGACATCAATATCTTCGTCGGGCATGCCACCACCGTTGAGGGCATCAATTGCTAATCGAGTCCACAAGATGACCGATTCGCTCGTTGGGTCTCCAGAAGCAACACCCAACGTAAAGGGATCGCCGACAAGGTTCGATGCTGGCACCGGACTGGTGGTGGGGGCCGCTGTTGTTGGATTACTGCTAAGGACTGGTTCAGTTGTTTGGGTGTCAGAGTCCTTTTTTGAACAAGCCACGACTGCGACTGACGCGCTGAGGGCAAAGAACATGCGGCGTGAAATTGGTGAAGCCATGTCGCGAGTTTTACAGATTTCGTCAAGGTCTGACGACATTCACGAACGTGATTCCTTTGATTTCATGACTAGTTCATTTGACCTATAGTTCGTCTGTTTTTTACGAGTCATCTTCTTGGACAACGGCACCGTTGTGGGGCTCTGAATACCCACAGTGTCAGCACGAAGGGAAGATTGATGAAACGAAATTGGTGGATAACAGCACTTTTTATTGTGGGTGCATGCGGCGGAACATCGGGAGCAGTTGTCGGCGAATTATCAAGCGCTGAGTCCCTGCCGCTGGACGCAACTCCAGACGTTGGTTTAACAACGACAGTGCCTCCCGAAAAGATTGAACCGACCACTTTGACAGTCGCCGCGGATCTTGAGAGTTCGTTTGCAGAATTGATGCAAGCGCGTATTGAGTGTGGCCGCAATCCCTATTCATGCGACGTAGCGACTTTTACTGAAGTCGATAGTCCGATCTACAAAGACCTTCAGCAGCTGATGACGACGCGGCGTAGTGCTCACATCACCGCGACTGGTGGTGGATCAATTCGTTATCGAGTTGACAAGACCGAAGCTCTCTCGGATTCGAGTGCTCTTGTATTTACCTGCATCACTGACGATGTTGTGCTCGTTGACGGAGACATCATTTTTGATGACTCAATGATGAGTTCATTGGTGACTTTCACATTGGTCAAGGTCGATGATCAATGGCTATGGAATAAGGGAACCTCCACTCGCTGGACCACCGAGGAGGACTTATGCGATTTCGACGCTTGAGTCTTGCGGGCCTTGTCATTTCGTTGCTCGTGATGCTGTGTGCTGATGTGCATCGTCAAGTTCTTGCTGTTGATGCACCAGTTGGAAGTGGTGGCGCCGATGGTGGTTCGATATGGGCCGGTGTTCAAACTTCATCACCACCGAACGGATCGGGTGTTGATTCATCGGGATATCGATGGGTGCCTGCCACCATCTACGACAGCGGCCTTGGATCAACAACAGGAATCACCAAGTTGGTCGGTTCAATTCGTTACGACCTGTATGAACGACATGCGCCGAATGGTGCAATCACATTGGTGTGGATTCCGCGTCCGTCCTCTGCGCAGTTAGCGCAGAATGCAGCGATCTTGGTGAGAGGACGATTACCCCAACCATCAGTGATGACCGCTCCGCCGACTGATCAAGTCGTGGTAAGTGTTGGGATGTGGATGTGGGCAAGCGCTGACTGGTGGCACTCGGTCACAGCGATGGCGTGGGTGCCGACTGTATTTGGTTCAGCGTGGGCGCGCACAAGTGCGACTCCAGTGCGACTTCGTTTCATTTCTCAAGATGATGGAACATCGAATGGTGGGTTACTCGGAGCAATGGAGTGTGATGGGCCAGGCCTTGAATGGAGCGTTGCTATGGGTGATGAATCGGTGTCTCCGTGTATGTACACCTATCAACATTCGTCAATCAGCCGCGATGGGGGAGTATTTGTTGGTGTTGTCTCAGTTGACTGGGAAATTGCGTGGACATCGAACACGGGTGGGAGCGGTTTATTACCGTCGTATACAACGAGTTCGTTTCTGGCGTTGAGAGTTGACGAACTTCAGGCGCTTGTTGAATGAACTTCGCCAGAATCACCTGTGGCATATTCACTCGGCGTGCGTTGTGACCACACCACGCCAGCGATGACAAGTGCAGCACCAAGCAGCTGAATTGCTTTGAGCGAATCTCCAAGAATGACAACAACCCAAATCAAAGTGAGAACTGGCTCGGTTGTTGCCACAAGCGCAGCTGAAGCCGGACCAAGGTGTCGCACTCCTAAGAAGAATCCCATGCTGGCAATCACAGTGCTGATGAGGGCTAGACCAAACATCGAACCGACACCGTTAAACGTATGTGGAAAATCGGGTGGCCATTTGATGACGGCAATGACGACAGCAAACGCCAATGAACCAGTCAAACTCCATGCGGATGCAACCAGACCGTCACCGGCTTGATCGCCTCTCACTAAACGTTCGCTGAAGATCATGTAGGTGGCGTACATCACTGCATTACCGAGAGTCAAAATAAGTCCGAGGACTGTTGCCCCACCGGCCCCGTCAAGAACTTCGGGAACGGTCAGTGCAATACCGACAAGAGTGATCGCAACCGCAATCCACACGTGCTTTGATGCGGGTCGTCCCAAGAAAGATGCACCGACGGCGACCATCGCGGGGTAGGTGTAAATGATGACGATGTATAACGCGCCAGGCATACGGTCGAGCGCGGCAAAACCTAACCACGACACCGAACCAAAAACG
>Ga0209297_1002379_pt1 | contig 10463 bp, 8 predicted proteins | sample S_130805_MF_Meta_FD_187322 | JGI IMG/M metagenome (GOLD analysis project Ga0209297, IMG submission 187322) | Freshwater microbial communities from Lake Simoncouche, Canada to study carbon cycling - S_130805_MF_MetaG (SPAdes) (version 2) | ecosystem: Environmental > Aquatic > Freshwater > Lake ... | reverse complement strand
TATGCGGCGGTCACCTATGGCGAAGGTCCGCTTCTGGTAGTTGCTGGCGCCGGCACAGGGAAGACGCAGGTGATTACACGGCGTGTTGCCTGGCTGATTGCCGAACAACGCGCACTCCCTGAGGAGATCCTTGCGCTGACATTCACCGACCGCGCCGCGGAGGAGATGCAGGGACGCGTCGACCGTCTCGTGCCGTACGGGTACGCCACCACGCCAATCAAGACCTTCCACGCGTGGGGCGATGAGTTGCTGCGTGAAAACTCGCACCGTCTCGGCATCTCCGGCGATCTGCGCGTCCTTGGACGTGCAGAGGTGGTGCTCCTCTTGCGCGAGCATCTCTTTGAACTTGGACTCTCACGATTTGCGCCGCTCGGCGACCCAACACGTTTCCTTGGCGACATTGCGGGCTACATCTCGCGTGCAAAGGAGGAGGCGGTCAGTGCCGATGCAATTGAAGCCTTCGCAACCGAGCTTCGTGCGAAGGCTGCCGATGTTGTTCCTGATGCGGATGCACCGGCGAAGGATCGGAAGAAGCTTGAAGAGTATGCGGCGGCGCTGACACGCCTTAGCGAAGAGCAGGGGGAGCTCGCCGCCGTCTACCGCACCTATCGGGGGATCCTGGCAAAGAGTGGGCTACTCGACTTCGGCGATCAGGTGCTCCTCACCTACGAGATTCTCCGCAGCGACCCACTCGTTGCGGCACGCGTGCGCGAGCGGCATCGCTGGCTCCTTGTTGATGAGTACCAGGATACGAATCGTCTCCAGGGGGCACTCGTCGACCTGATCGCGCAGGGGAGTGGCAACCTCACCGCGGTCGGTGACGACGATCAGTCCATCTATAGATTTCGAGGTGCGGCGATCAGCAACATTCTCGGATTCGTGGATCGCTATCCAGATGCAGGGAAGGTGGTGCTCACCAAGAACTACCGCAGCACCACGCCAATCTTGACCGCTGCGCGTCGCCTGATTCGATTCAACGATCCTGACCGCCTTGAGACGCGACTCGGGATCTCCAAGGATCTGAGCGCCGAGGCGGATCCAGGGAGTTCGGCCCCCGTTGGATTTCGGCGATTCCGCACCACTGCGGACGAAGCGGACTGGATCGCGCAAGAGGTTCGGGCGTCGATTGATGCTGGAAGGCGACCCCGCGATCACGCTGTGCTGGTGCGCGCAAACGTTGACACGGTGGAGATCGGACGCAGCCTGAATATGGCGGGGATCGCTTGGCGTGCGAGCGGTGCGGCCGGACTCTACGACCGACCAGAGGTTCGACTCCTCCTCGCTGGGCTCCGACACGCCGCTGATCCCGACGCCTCCGCACCGCTCTTCCTGATCGCCGCCGATTCACGCTTCAAGGTGCCAGCCGCGATCCTCGCCGCAGCGGTGGGGAAGGCGCGTCGCGAACACCGCTCGCTTCGCGAGTGCCTCGCCCTTATCGGTGCGGCGCACCCAGAGACCGAGCGGCTGATGGGGCGGCTCAGCGGACTGGTGCAGGAGAGCGTGGAGCGGACGAGCGGCGAGGTGCTCTATCGCTGGTTGCGCGAGAGCGGCCTCCTTGCCGAGTTGACGCGTGAGGCGAGCCCTGAGGCTGATGAGCAGATTCGCAACATCGGTCGACTCTTTGACGTGGTCCGTTCGCGCAGCCGACTCCTTGAGCTTGATCGTGCTCCTTACTTGGTGCGCTACCTAGAAGAGCTTGGCGAGGCGGGTGACGATCCATCTGCCGCCGATGTAGATCCAGACCTTGATGCTGTTTCGCTGCTCACCATCCATCAGGCGAAGGGCCTTGAGTTCCCCGTGGTCTTTGTTGCGAATATGGTGGAGACGCGGTTCCCGGCGCGCGGGCGACCGCCGCGTCTCGCACTTGCGGCAGAGTTGGGCGGTAGTGATGAGATCGTGCCGCGCGATCCACGCGCAACAGATGAACCAAGCGCGCTTGATGAGGAGGCGCTGCGCGAAGAGCGCCGTCTCGCCTATGTGGCGTTGACGCGCGCGCGGACGCAGCTCTACCTGAGCGCCGCAGAGCGCTCCACTGGAGGGGTACGCCCGCGAAAGGTGAGCCGCTTCGTCTCTGAAGCGCTCGACCTTGCGCGAACACAACTTGAGGAGGTGCCGTTCACTGGCGAACGGAGCAGCGCAATCGGCGCGCTCGAAGTTGTTGCCCCCGCGCCGCCAGTCTTTGCCGCGCGCGAAGCTGGCGTTGCTGAGCAGACGCCGCTGACGCTGAGCTATACGGCGATTGAGGCCTATCTCGCCTGCCCGTTGCGCTACCACTACCAGCAGCGACTTCGGATTCCGCTCCCGCCGCATCACGCTGCGATCTACGGCTCGGCGCTCCACGCTGCCGTTGCAGAGTTCCATCGCGGGCAGATGAACGGCGCTCCGCCTGAGCTTCCGGCGCTGACCGCCGCACTCGACAGGAGCTGGCAGAGTGCTGGGTTCGTCTCGCGCTCACACGAAGAGGCACGACGCGACGCCGCCCTCAAGGTCATTGAGCGATTCCGTAGCGAAGAGCTCGCAAGCGGCGTCGTCCCGGCGTACGTTGAGAAGGACTTCTCGTTTGAGATCGGCGGTCATAAGGTTCGTGGTCGCTGGGATCGTGTGGATGTGCGACCGCTCGCACCAGGCGAGCGCACTAAGGAGATCCCCGTCATCGAGCTGAGCGGCGACACGTTGCGTCCAACCCTTCCACTCTCTGACGAATGGGTGGTGATCTCTGATTACAAGAGTGGCGGGAAGGACGACGATGAGACAGGGGTTGCGCGCGCGCGTGATGCACTGCAGCTGCAGATCTACGCCCTCGCCTGGCGCTCCACCACCGGCCGCCTCCCAGACGAAGTGAGCCTGCGATTCCTTGACTCCGGGAAGACGGCAACCGTCCCCGTTGATCCGAAGCGAATTGAGAAGGCACGCGAGAAGATTGCCGAAGCGGCGGAGGGGATTCAGACTGGCTCAATGGAGGCGAAGCCAGATCTAATGAACTGCACCTATTGCGCCTATCGCGAACTCTGCCCCTCATCCAAGGCGCCTGCAGGTCGGCCAGGATGAGACTCCCCACGCCGGTTGAGCGAGCGAGCGAAGCGGCGGAGCGAGAGGCCCCGCCGCGCATCCCAGTGACGGATCAGCGACTGATTCGGATCACGGCGGTCGCCGCCCTCGCTGGAGCGCTCCTCTCTGCACTGCTGTTGACGAGCGTCAATCCGAGCGTCGATCCGATTGCAGGGCTCGCCGCATCGCTCGCCTTCGGCTGCACACTTGCACTCGCAACCGCACCGATCCTGCTCGTGGAGTCGTATCGCCGCCACCCTGGTCAGTGGCGCGGGAGGAGACGGCGCGCGCTGCGCCGTAGCTTTGCGCTTGGGGCGATCGTTGGCGGGTATAGCGCCTTCCGCGTGGTGGGTTTCGGCAGCCCGAGCGGCCTCCTGATCGCCGTGCTCATCGCCGCCGTGATTGAAGCGGCGCTCACTCGGGCGGACGACGACAGCGTCTAAGGGTGTAGGATCGGGCTGCGCCCCGCTGGACGTTGGATCGAACCGGCGGCGCATGTAAGCATCGGTGTGTGAACATGAGCGCAACCAAACCCCCTTTTGCTGAATCTCTCGCCGCCCTCGGGTGGGGCGCTCCTCAGGAGCAGCGCGATCGTAATGATCGACCGTCATACGTTGGTCCAGTCTCCTTCTCGCAACTCCCGTGGGTGGAAGATGCGAACGAGATCCAGCGCATGCAGGCAGATATCGCCATCATCGGTGCACCCTTTGATGACGCCGTCACGCATCGACCAGGGACACGTTTCGGTCCACGCGCCATTCGTGAGGCGCAGTATCAGACAGGTCTCCTGCACTCGCTGCAGGTTGGCGTTGACCCATTCCGCGTCCTCACCGCCGTTGATGCGGGCGATGCGGCGGTCGTGCCGGGTCGAGTTCAGCATGGTCACGGCGAGATCTACCGGAAGGTTCGTGAGGTTGCTGCGACCGGCGCCATCCCGATTGTGCTTGGCGGAGATCACTCCATCACCTGGCCAAACGCCACGGCGATCGCGGAGCTCCGATGGCCGAAGAGCATTGGCATCCTGCACTTTGATGCACATGCCGATACGTCACCAGATGGCTACGGCTCGCTCCACAGTCACGGCTCGCCGATGCGCCGCCTGATTGAATCCGGCGCGGTCCAGGGGAAGAACTTCGTTCAGGTTGGCCTGCGCGGCTACTTCCCAGATAACGAGACGCTTGACTGGATGAAGGGGAAGGGGATGCGAACCCACTTCATGACCGAGATTGAAGAGCGTGGTGCTGAGGCGGTGATCCAGGATGCGATCGCCGAAGCGCTTGATGGCCCTGATGCAATCTGGATCAGCGTTGACATTGACGTGGTGGATCCCGGTTTGGCGCCAGGGACTGGAACGCCAGAGCCTGGCGGCATGCTGACGCGCGAGCTGCTGCGTGCGCTGCGACAGATCGCTGCACGCGTCCCGATTGCCGGGATGGACATTCTCGAAGTGTCGCCTCCGTACGACTGGGCAGAGTCAACGGCGATGATCGCGAATCGCGCCGCGCTCGAGGTGATCAGTTCACTTGCAAAGCGGAAGGCGGCGGGTGAGACGATTCGCTGGGAGCCGAGCCGCTGACCGCTGATCGCCGCCGTCGCCTCCTTGATGACGAAGGCGATCTCAACACGGGTGGCGACGCTGATCTGGACTTCTGGCGTGCTACCGCCGCGAGAACGAGTGGTCCAGCTGTAGAGCTCGGTTGCGGCGCAGGTCGCATTCTCGCTGCGATTGCCACCGCTGATCGTCCGCTCGTCGGTCTTGATCTTGATGCGGCCGCCCTCAGCCTCGCGCGCGAACGTCTTCCGGGTGCTGAGTTGATTCAGGCCGATCTGCTGACCTGGACGCCACCAGACACACTGCGGCACGGTGTGGGGCTCGTGATCGCTGGCGGCGACCTCCTCCCACTCTTCACTGAAGTCACAGATCTTGAGCGGCTCTTTGAGCAGGCAGCGACGCTGCTGAGGCCAGACGGCACCTTTGGAATTGATGCAACGCTGATTGACGCTGATCTGCTCGGTGAGGCGGTGGCTGACTCTGCATGGGGTGAAGACGTGCGCTGGGCGAGCGACGAGTTCGGCGAGGTGCGTCGTGAGAGCCGTCTCCTGCCAGATCCGACAGGGCGCGCGGGCTGCGCGCAGCTTCAGATTCGTCACTGGCACGCTGGCGACGCCACCCCTGATCAGCGCGACCCCTTTGCGATCCGCGCCTGGCAGCCTGCAGAACTTGAGCGCATCGCCGAAGGCGTAGGCCTGCACCTGCATCAGCGCGGTCCCGCAGATCGTCTGCGCTGGCTGCTACGGTCTACACATGTCTGACCCACGACCGATCGGATTCTTCGATTCTGGAGTTGGCGGGCTCACCGTCTTGCGCGAGGCGCAGCGACGCCTCCCTGGCGAGTCAACGATCTATATCGGTGACAGCGCACGGCATCCATATGGGACGCGAAGCGACGCGGAGGTGCTCGACTACGCGATAGAGCTCGCCGATGCGCTTGTGGCGCGAGACGTGAAGGCGATCGTGATCGCCTGCAATACGGCGACATCTGTTGCGCTTGCGCAGCTCCGCCAGCGCCATCCTGCGATACCGTTCATCGGCGTGGTGCGACCCGGTGCGGCGGCGGCGGTGCTCGCCACGCGGACGGGGAGGATCGGCGTGATCGCAACGGAGGCGACGGTGCGCTCAGGCGCCTACTTCGCGGCGATCAAGGATCAGAACCCAGCCGTACAGGTGGAGGCGCGTGCCGCATCGGCACTCGTTCCGCTGATTGAGGCGGGAGACCTCTCATCGCCGCAACTCGTTGAGGCGGTGCGGAGCACGCTCGCCACCTTTAAGGAGCTTCCAGCCGCGGCAAAGATTGACACGCTGCTGCTCGGCTGCACCCACTTCCCACTGATTCGAAACCTGATCGCCAGCGAACTTGGCGAGAGTATCGCTGTGGTTGACTCAGCCGCCGCTGCGGCGGCAACGCTTCAGGAGGTGATCTCAGTGAACCACCTTGACGCGCCAGGTTCTACGCGCGGCACCGCTGCAGACCCAGGCGCCGCTGGTCACAGCGCGCCAGCTCGCGCTGAGGTGCTCCCAGTACATCAACTCTTCACCACTGGTGCCGTTGCAGGATTCAGTGGCCTTGCCGATCGTCTCTTCGGTGATCGCGTGATGGAGGCCGAGCAGATCAGTCTCAGCCGCTAATACCCGTTACGGGAGGCCGCGCTCCGCTACGGGAGGAGTGGCAGGGTGGCGCGGACGATTGCCGCAGCATTTGCAGAGGCGAGCGCGAGATACTCGTCAAACGATGGTGCGGCGCTTCCGTCACCGGCGTCGCTGACGCTGCGAATCACGATCCACGGTATCCCGAACTGTTGCGCAACGTAGGCGATCGCCGCACCCTCCATCTCCACGAGATCGGCTCCTGTGCGCGTGGCAATCGCGTCGCGCGTTGCAGCGTCGTTCACGAACCAGTCACCAGTCGTGATGCGACCGCTACTGACAGCGAATCCGCGCGCTGTACCAGCACTTCGTGCCGCCGCTTCGGCAGCCTTCGTCGCGGCGGGATCTGAGCGCAAGATTGGATCGCCGTTGGACGGCCAGTCGCTGCCGTAACCGAAGAGGGTGAAGCCCGATGCGCTCACCGCGGCGAAGTCGTGTTGCAACACTTCGGTGCTGATCACCACGTCGCCAATCGTGTGCCCGGCGTGGAGCGCGCCAGCGGAGCCGACAGAGATGATGCAACGCGGCTTGAGTGCACTCGCAGCGGCAACCGCTGTTGCGGCGGCGACCTTCCCTACGCCGCAGCGGAGGAGTGCGACCGACGTTCCGTCAATCGTTCCAACGAGGAGATCGCCTCTGCCGATTCCGGGGAGCGCGTGCTCCGTAAGTCCCGTTGCGATCGCTTCAAGGGCGGCGCGCTCTGCGCTGAGGGCGGCGGCGATCAGGACTGGAGGCTGGGCTGTCATCTAATTCTCGTCATCTCGCTCTAGTTGTCTCCCTCTTCTGGCAGCTCGAGTTCAACCACTGCTGAGCGGAGCGGTCGTGGCTCCCGACCGGCGAGGAGGTCCTCGGCGTCACGGAGATCGGGATCCTCCTCTTCACCAGCGTCGCTCTCATCATCCGCTGAACCAGCCGCCCCCGTCGCCTCAATGAGTGCCGTTTCGCCCTCTTCCGTTGAGGCGCGCACCGCCGCTTGAAGGCGGTGATCAAGTGCGGGGTAGAAGCCGTGACTTCGCTCAAGTTCCAGCGCGATCGCTTCAACGAGCGAATCTTCTTCGTACGACTCAATGATCCGTCCGCGCGCCTCCTCCACCATTGCCAAGAAGTCGTGTGGGGCGATGCGCTCTTCGTGGGCGAGGGTGATCCCGAGCGCTACCTCGTCGTCTGCCTCATGGAGCTCATAGAAGAACATGCGTGGGAGGCTAGCACCGCAGCGTCAACCTGTCGCCATCTGCTCGCTTGACGTGGCGTCGTCATCAAGGCGACACTCTCCTCATGAAGGCACGGATGCTTCGGGCGCTCCCTTCCACTGGTGATCGGCTTCGCGCTGGGGCTGCACTTCTGGTTGCGCTCATCTTCCTTATCGCACTCGCTCGGAACCTCATCGGTGCGATCCAGGCGAACACGGAGATCAGCCGCTTACGCGATGAGAATGCTGCGCTTGCGCAACGGGCGGAGGCGCTGACGGCGGAGCGGATCCTCCTTGATGATGCCGCCTTCCTTGATCTTGTGGCGCGCGGCTATAACCTTGGTTCACCAGTGGAGCGGCCGTTCGTCCTTGCCGCGGATGCTCCTGAGCTCCCCGCCGATGCACCTGGCTCCGCTGGGCGCCGTCTTGGCGCCGCTACCCCGCAGCGTTCACCGATCGATGTCTGGTTGGAGATCCTCTTCGGCGGCTGAGCGCTACTTCTCTGGGTCTCCGAAGACGGTCCAGTGCCACGGCTTCACTGGCGCTCCGGTGAGCTCGATCGCCACATGCTTTACCTGTGTGTACTCCTCAAACGAGTAGTGGCTGAGGTCCTTCCCAAATCCGGACTGCTTAAAGCCACCATGTGGCATCTCGCTCATGAAGGGGAGATGGTCATTCACCAGCACGGCGCCAAACTGGAGCGCCGCCGCCATGCGGTGTGCGCGTTGCACGTCTGACGTCCAGACGCTTGCGGCGAGACCGTACTGCGTGTCATTCGCGAGCTTGATCCCCTCAGCCTCGCCGGAGAAGGGGAGGGCAACGAGAACTGGTCCGAAGATCTCCTGCTGCACGATCTCGCTGTTCTGTGCCGCACCGGTGATCAGCGTTGGCGCGTAGAAGGCGCCACCCTCACATCCGCTCGGCTTCTCTTGCGATCCGCCCGCAACCACTTCGGCACCTGCGGCGCGTGCGCGCTCAACGAATCCCGCAACACGATCCCGCTGCGCGAGGGAGATCAGCGAACCCATATCGGTTGTGGCGGCGAACGGATCGCCGAGTCGAACGCTGCGCATCAGTTCGGCGATGCGCGCGACGACCTTTTCGTAGATGCGCTTCTCGGCGTAGATGCGTGTGGCGGCGGTGCAGTCTTGTCCAGAGTTGACGATCGCGCCGATCAACGCGCCGCGCGCGGCGTTCTCGACATCAGCGTCATCAAAGATGACGAGCGGCGCCTTGCCGCCAAGTTCAAGGTGGAGCCGCTTCAGCGTTGGCGCGCTCGCCGCCATCAGTTGGCGGCCGGTGGCAGAGTCGCCGGTGAGCGTGATCATGTCGATGCGCGGATCGGCGGCGAACTGTGCGCCGATCTTTGGCCCAGGCCCAGTGATCACGTTCACCACGCCGTCAGGGAAGCCGATCTCGCGGGCAAGTTCGGCGAGCCGAATCGCGGTGAGTGGTGTTGCGCTCGCTGGCTTCATGATCACCGTGTTCCCTGCGGCGAGTGCCGGAGCCGCCTGCCAGATCGCCATGGCGAGTGGGTAGTTCCACGGCGCAATCAGCGCTGCAACGCCGACCGGCTCGCGCCGGATCATGGAGGTGTGACTGCCGCTGAACTCTGACGCGGCACGACCCTCTGGGTTGCGCAAGACGCCAGCGAAGAAGCGAAGGTGATCAACGGCGGCTGGGATGTCCCCTTCGCGCCGCAGCTTGCGCGCTGTCCCCGTCTGCCAGACCTCGGCGTCGGCGAGCTGATCCGCTTCGCCAGCGAGCGCGTCAGCAAGGCGAATGAGGAGGAGGGCGCGGTCGGCGGGGGTGATGCTGCGCCACGGACCGTCGTCAAAGGCGGTGCGTGCGGCGGCGATCGCTGCATTAACGTCTGCAGGCGAGGCGAGCGGGATCTTGCCGATCTGCGCGCCAGTCGCCGGATGGTGGAGGTCGAAGGTCTCGCCACCCTCCGCAGCACGCGAGGTGCCGTTGATCAGGAGCTGCGGCGTGAAGTTTGGTGTGGTCTTCGCCATCTCAGAAGGGTAGGCGATCCCTCCGCGGAGGTGTGGCACTCGTCGCGCTAGGATGACGCCATGAGCAGCGAGCAGCCCCCGAAGCGTCCAGAGCGCGCGGTGAAGCGCGCCGCACCAAGCGCCCCCACGGCGGCCGCCGCACCTGCCGCCCCCCATGTTGCGTCGGCGCTCGCTGCGTCAAGCCCCTGGGCTTACTCGCCAGCGCCTGAATCGAAAGAGCTCGCCCTGATTCGTCCGCGCTACGGCCTCTTCATTGATGGCCAGGAGCGCGCACCGGCGAGTGGCGAGGTGGTGGTCACCTACAACCCGGCCACAGAGGAGCCGCTCGCCGAAGTGGCGAAGGGGAGTGCCGAAGATGCCGACCGCGCCATCACCGCCGCCGATCGCGCGCATCGGAAGGTTTGGTCGAAGATGGAGCCGCGCGAACGGGCCAAGTATCTCTATCGCATCAGTCGCATCATGCAGGAGCGGAGCCGCGAGTTTGCGGTGACAGAGACGCTCGACTCGGGGAAGCCGATTCGCGAATCACGCGACGTTGATGTGCCGCTCGCCGCGGCGCACTTCTGGTACTACGCCGGATGGGCCGACAAGCTGCAGTACGCCGTCCCAGGACGCCGACCCGAGTCGCACGGCGTGGTTGGTCAGGTGATCCCGTGGAACTTCCCACTGCTGATGCTTGCTTGGAAGATCGCACCAGCGCTCGCCGCAGGGAATACGGTCGTCCTGAAGCCTGCCAGCACCACACCGCTCACCGCACTCCTCTTCGCTGAGGTCTGCCAGCAGGCGGATCTCCCGCCAGGCGTCGTCAACATCATCACGGGACCGGGCGAGATGGGGATGGCGATCGCGACCGATCCACGCGTTGCGAAGGTCGCCTTCACAGGAAGCACCTCTGTTGGGATCAAGATCGCCCAGGGGATCGCGGGACAGGGGAAGGCGCTGACGCTGGAGCTTGGTGGCAAGGCGGCGAACATCGTCTTTGAGGATGCGGCGCTCGACCAGGCGG
>Ga0209297_1002375_pt1 | contig 10473 bp, 14 predicted proteins | sample S_130805_MF_Meta_FD_187322 | JGI IMG/M metagenome (GOLD analysis project Ga0209297, IMG submission 187322) | Freshwater microbial communities from Lake Simoncouche, Canada to study carbon cycling - S_130805_MF_MetaG (SPAdes) (version 2) | ecosystem: Environmental > Aquatic > Freshwater > Lake ... | reverse complement strand
GTATGGAAAACACCAAAGACAAACTGACGTTCTATGTGACCTTTATGGTCAGCATTACGCTTTGCGTTTCGGTACTGGCCATGGTTATCTCGTTCATGCTTGGTTTGTGGGCCAAAGAAGTGGACAACGCCGAGATATTTAAAATGATCAGCCCAGCCTTTTCAACTTTAATCGGCGGCATGATCGGCTTTCTGTCAGGCATTAAACTCAACCAAACTGAGGACAAAAAATGATCGGACTAGACGCAATCCTAAACGTGGGCAGTAAGCTCATCGACAAGTTAATTCCTGATCCAGAAGCCAAAGCTCGGGCGCAGCTCGAATTGCAAAAGATGGCGCAAGATGGTGAACTGGCCAAGATGGCCAACGAAACCAAGTTGTACGAAGTAGAGCAAGAAAACGTCACCAGACGCGCTGAAGCGGATATGGGCAGTGACTCTTGGCTATCCAAAAATATACGCCCTATGACGCTTATATTCCTTTTGGTGGCCTATTCTGGCTTTGCCATCGCGTCCATCTTTGAATATGAAACGCGCGGCGCCTACGTTGAGTTGCTTGGCCAGTGGGGCATGCTCGTCATGTCGTTCTACTTTGGCGGACGCACCATGGAAAAGATCGCAGACAGGATTAAAAAATGACGCCGCACTTTACACTTGATGAACTGACGCATACCGATCACCGCACACTAGATAACACACCCAATGAACAAGAACTGGCAAACCTCCAACGCCTTGCAGAATTCCTTGAAGACGTCAAGGAAGTCTTGGGCGGCAAACCCATCATGGTTAACTCAGCTTTTAGAAGCAAGCAAGTCAATGACGCTGTTGGCTCTAAAGATACTAGCCAGCATCGTACTGGTTGTGCTGTGGACATCAGGGTTCCTGGACTGACGCCAGACGAAGTGGTCAGAACAATCATTGCTTCGGGCTTACCCTATGACCAGATCATTCGTGAGTTTGACCGTTGGACGCATTTGAGCGTACCCAACACGCCAGAAACCAAACCACGCAAGCAAGCGCTGATCATTGATCGGACTGGGACTCGGGTATTTGCTTAGATAGATTGCGGTACGCTTCAATGGCCGTCTTCAAGTCGCACTGTAAGTGCTGAATGCGGTCATCTTGCTCACACAACTTGGCATAAGCCTCGCCTGCAAAGTCAACTAGGCTTTCGCGTTCCCATATATCAAATTTTGGCATCTGAATTTGGCGTTTACGCCATCCGCTTTTGTTAATCATTGATTTCTTTCTTTGACGGCGCGTCTGTTTCAAGGCGGTAATACTTAGCAGGCATCTTGGCATTCTTGTCCAATTGTTTGCGCAGCCAGTCAATGCCGCCTAGTTCTTGAAAGATCATCATGTGACGATCCGTGAGCCTGATCTGGCGTCCTTTAAGGGGTTCCGGTGGTTTTGGGCGTGGCATTATGGTTGTATTGCTTCTCTGAGTAGTTCTAGTCTCTCCCGCGCAACGCGCAGGGTGTTGTAGCGCTGGTGAAGGCGCTGAAGCATGGAGACGCGCTTGGCGCCTTCACGTTCTTCGTGTAGCATTCTGAGGACTTCTTCTTCGCTCAGACGGCTTAATTTGCTGTTAAGGCTTCGCCAGGTGTCGTTCAATTTTGTTCTCCAATTCAGTAATCGTTGCTCTGACGTGCATTAATGCGCGGATGGCAGAGTTGGCGTTACGCTCTCTAATGCGTAACTCTGCTTTGGCCGTTTTGAGTTTGGCCTTCCATAAATCTAGACGTTTCATTTAAGTGCTTCCTGTAGTCCGGCCAAGCCATCGACGCGCTTGCCATTGATAAAAATGTGGGGTAAGTCAGGGCTAGACTCCATGTCCATCTCGACATAGTTAATGTTTTTAGCCCTCAAAAACTGTTTGACCTCTGTGCAGTTGGGGCACTGGCGTTTGGTGTGGATGACCACTTCCATGGCGCTCCAGTAGTAGGGTTGCCCTTTAAGATTGTTTTCCATGGCGATGCGGTCAAACTCGTCGTCTTCGTCGGTGCGTATCATTTAAGTTCCTCCATTGCAATGTCAGAGATGGCGCGCTTGTCGTGCAAGGCCGCCCAGATGCGTTCGTCAACAGTTTTGTTGGTCAGCATTACATAGCACCACACAGCGTGTTTTTGCCCGCTGCGATGCAAACGGCCAAGGGTCTGCTCGTATAGTTCCAGACTCCACGGCAGTGACAGAAACACCATGTGACAGCCGCCGTGTTGGAGGTTGAGGCCGTGGCCTGCTGACTTCGGATGGACGGCCAGTAGCCTGATCTTTCCAGCATTCCATCGCTCGATGGCGTCTGGGCTGTCAAGGGTTTGCAGACGTCCGAAGCGCCTTGTGAGTTCGGCAAGTTCTTCTTGGTAGTTGTACACAATGATGGTGTTGGCATGCTGGTTCTCGTCTAGTAATTCCTCAAGGCGTTCAAACTTGTGCAGGCCGTACCAGATCGGGCGCTGGGTAGATGTAAACTTGCCTGGCACCTGTGACGGCGTGGTGGTTGTGTCGTACACAAAGCCAGACGCCAGTTGTTGCAACTTGCCCGTGACAACAGCCGCGTTGACTGCCGTGATGCCGTCCAGCACGAAGTCCTTTTTCATCTTGTTGTAAGGCGTCAGATCCATGTCGCACTTGATCTCGACCGTATGCAAAGGTGGCAACTTGTCCTTATACTCACCTGCCTCCAAGACAAATGTGGCAGGCTTGATCACGTTCATAACCTTCTCAAGCGAGCCAACGCGGGGCGACCATTCACCAAAGTCCTTGTTGATCAGCACAAAGTACTGCTGCATGAACGCACCCTTAGACCGGCCAAGCAATGACTGGTCAACAATCTTGCACTGACCGAAGACGTCTTCCAAGCCATTGCTGGTGAATGAGCCAGTCAAGCCCCAGCGTGTTGTCATGGGGTCAACTACTTTCAGGAACGCTTTGAAGCGTGTGCCGGATGGGTTCTTGAGCCGTGTCAGCTCATCAAACACAACCCCGTCAAAATTTAATTTTTGTTCGGCCAGCCATTGCAAGTTGTCGTAGTTAGTCACAACCACTTGGGCGTTGGTCTTAAGGGCGTCTAGGCGTTGCTTAGGTGTGCCAACGCACAGAGCCATGCTGATGCGGTCTGCCCACTTGGGGCGCTCGACTGGCCACACGTCGGTGCAGACCCGTTTGGGCGCCAGCACCAGCCAGCGCTTGACGTGACCATCGCGGATCATCTCCCACATGGCAGTCAGCGTGATGGCAGTCTTACCAGCGCCGACTGGCGCCAAGATCATGGCGCGGTCATGCTCGTAGAGAAAGTCAGCGGCTGTCTCTTGATACGGTCGTAACGAAACCATCAACTTGTTCCTTAGTCCACAAACACGCATAGTTCTGACGCAGTAGCGCCATCTCTGTCTGAAATAGTTTTTGCAGTTCGCTCAATCTGCCGCCTTTGGTTTTCAATTCCACAAACCATGTCTGGCCATCGGGTAAACACGCAATGCGATCTGCTACACCTTTGCGTCCAGGCGAAGTAAACTTCCAAGTCCTGCCGCCGATGCTTTGCACCGCCCAGTCAAAATAAATTTCAATTTCTTTTTCACGCATGCCGCAAAGTATACATGTAAAAAAGATTTGCACAACAATTATTTTTGTGCTACATTTAAATCTCATTAACTAAAGGACTCTCAAATGAAGTACATGCTCTTACCTCTCTTAGCCGCCGCGTCTATCGCTCACGCTGACAACTTTGCTGACGCAGACAACCAAGCCGGTGGAAAAATTGTCTTGATGACCAACGCTTGTGAAGCAGACAAGTCCTTGTCGCGCGCTTACTTCTACACTAAAGACAACATCACTGAAGACGGTTGCTGGAAATACGACGCCGAAACAATCGTTATTGTTTGGGAAAAAGAAGGCAAACGTCGCTACCCTATTAGCCACTTCACCTTGCTCAACGCTTACCGCAAATTTAAGGGCTATTGAAATGCAACACTCAAACATCGTAGGCGGCTCAACAGCCAAGCGCGTCATCAACTGCCCAGGCAGTGTGGCGCTGGTGCAAAAGATGCCCCCTAAGCCTTCAAGCAAATACGCTGACGAAGGCACGCTCCTTCACAATGTCATGGCCGAACTCATTATGAGTGAGGAGCCGCCAGAATATTACATTGGCACACGCTATGAAGATCAAATTCTCACGTTTGAATTGGTGGAAGAAAAGATTCTGCCAGCCCTGCGCGCCCTTGACGTCATCGACCCCGAGCATAAGATGGAGATTGAAGCAGAGACTAGCGTTAATTTTGGTGATCTGTTGCCTGGGGTTTTTGGTTCTACTGATCTTATTGGCCGCCTTGGTAATCGCGCCGTCGTTTTGGATTGGAAATTCGGTGATGGTGTCATGGTCGAGGTGGAAGAAAACCCGCAGTTGATGTTCTACGCCGCCGCCGCCATGCGTACCAAAGAATCGCAGTGGGCGTTTGATGGCGTGACTGAGATTGAAATGGTCATTGTTCAGCCGCCTGAGATTCGCCGCTGGGTGACAACGCCTGAGCGCATTGCTAAGTTTGAACTTGAGTTGGTGCAGGCCGTTAAGCAGGCCGAGAAGCCTGACGCCAAGTTGGCCGTGGGTGACCACTGCCGTTGGTGCGCGGCCAAGCCCATCTGCCCCAAGATGACGGGCGCTGCCGACCGCGCATTGAAGGTGCAGATTGAAGCCCTACCGGCCGAGCAGATCAGTGTGTTTCTTAAAAACGCTGACATGCTTGAGGAGTGGATCAAAGACCTTCGCGCCCTTGCATTGCAGATGCTTGAGTCTGGCGCTAAGTTGCCCGAATACAAACTGGTGGCCAAGCGTGCCATCAGGTCATGGTCGGATGAGGAGAAAGCAAAAGTCGCTTTGTTCGCATATGGCCTTACAGAATCTGAAGTGATGGAGACTGCTGTCGTCTCCCCTGCGAAGGCCGAGAAGGCGTTGAAGAAACGCAAGATCGGCCTACCAGAAGACCTCGTGGTCGCCATCTCGTCAGGTAACACTTTGGCAAGCGTGGATGACCCGCGCCCCGAAGTGATGCTCTTGGGCAAACAGTTATCTGCTGCCCTTTCTAAACTCCAGTAAAGGAAAATCATGTCTAGTTTAGTAACCTTCTCTCAAGCAAATCTCCCTGCCGTTTCAACCTTGTCTAGCGCTTTGCGTTCGATCCAAGCCGAAGTCGGCCCAGCCGGTGTTGTCATCCTCAAGATGGACAAAACTGGTCACTGGGTCTTTGGTGCAGATCAAACCGAAGTTGAAGATGACGCTGTGTGGGCTGTCAATCCTTTCTCTTTTGTCCACGGCTTTATTGCTTGGGGCGATGGCGAAGTGTTGGGCGAGAAAATGACCAGCGTCAGCAATCCCCTGCCTGCTTTGGATGAGGCTCCCCCTCAAGCCAAGAAGGGCTGGGAGAGCCAAGTTGGTATGTCTTTGAAGTGCATCAGCGGCGAAGACAAGGGTATGGAAGCACGCTTCACCACCACGTCAGTGGGCGGCAAGCGCGCAGTTCAAACCTTGGCTGTTGCTCTGGCCGAGCAAGTCGAGAAAGACCAAAGCAAGCCAGTGCCAGTCGTGCGTCTGAAGAAAGACCATTACAGCCACAAGTCCTACGGCAAGATTTACACGCCAGTGTTTGAACTTGTCGAGTGGGTGAGCATGGATGGTGAGGCGCCAAAGGCTGATGAGCCAACGCCAGAAGCAGCGCCTACACGCCGCCGCCGTAGCGCTTAATTAAATAGGGGCGGCACTGGGAAGCTGCTTGACGCTGTGGGACATGTTCCTTCTTTATGTGCCCTTTAAGTCGCCCCGCCTACTATGCTTTACGTAGACTTTGAAACTCGCAGTCAATGCGACCTACGCTCTAAGGGCGTGTACAACTACGCGCAGGATAGCACGACTGACGTCTTAATGATGTCCTACGCTTTTGACGATGAGGAAGTGGTGACGTGGGTGCCGTCCCAGCCCTTCCCCGAGCGCGTTCGCAACTACACCGGCCAGATCAGGGCGCACAACGCCGCGTTCGAGCGTTTGATTTTCTGGTACGTCTTACAAATAAATTTTAAGTTGGAGCAGTTCTATTGCACTGCAACACAAGCCCGCGCCAACTGCGCGCCTGGCAGTCTGGAGGACGTTGGCCGCTTTGCTGGCGCGTCTATGAAAAAAGATCACAGGGGCGCGCAACTCATTCGCCTCATGTGCGTGCCGCCATTCAAAGACTCGCCTGAACTCATGGCCGAGATGATTCAGTACTGTGAGCAGGACGTGCGCGCCATGCGTGCAATCAGTCAGGCCATGCGTGACCTCAGTGCTGAAGAACTACAAGACTATCACGTCAACGAGCGCATCAATGATCGCGGCGTGTTGGTCGATGTGCCGCTGTGCCAAGCGGCGGTTAAATTTGCCTCCGATGAACTCATTGAGATTGAACAGATCGTCAAAGAAGTCACGGGCGGCGCAATCACCAGCGTCAGGTCGCCACGCATGCGTGAGTGGGTGCTTGAGCGCGTGGGTGATGAAGCTAAGAAGTTGATGGAGAAGGATGGCAAGTACTCCATTGACAAGACAGTCCGTGCCAACCTACTACTCATGGAGAACCCCGATGAAGTCCCTGCCGATGTCCAAGAAGTTATCCAATGCGCCGACGACCTCTGGGCGTCGTCTGTGGCAAAGTTCAACCGACTTAGCTGTCTGGCGGACGAGGAGGATCAGAGGGTACGCGGAGCGTTCGTATTTGCGGGAGGCTCAGCAACTGGTCGATCAAGTTCGTATGGCGCCCAAGTCCACAACTTTACACGCAAGTGCGCTGAAGAACCCGATGCCGTACGCAATGCTATGGTCAGGGGACACTCAATCGTGCCTCGGTATGGAAAGCGCGTTACCGATGTTCTTAAAGGAATGCTCAGACCCGCGCTCATTCCCGCAGCCGGTAAGCACTTCGTCGTGGCAGACTGGGCGGCCATCGAAGCGCGTGTCAACCCGTGGCTCTCAGGGCGAGGCGCCGATAAATTGGAACTATTCCGAACTGGGGAAGACGTCTACAAAGTCAACGCCGCCGCGACCTTCAACGTTCGCGTGGATGCGGTCACCAAAGATCAGCGACAAATTGGAAAGGTTCAGGAATTGGCGTGCGGCTTTGCCGGAGGTGTTGGTGCCTTTGCTGCAATGGGTCGTGCTTATGGCATTTCTTTACCTGAGCCTGTGGCAAAGCGAATGGTTGACGGATGGCGTCGCGCTAATCCTTGGTCTGTGCCTTACTGGTCTGCTCTTGAGGACGCATATACCCGCGCGATGAGAAACAAAGGGCGTGAATTTAAGGCTGGCCGTATAACATATTTGTTTGATGGCTTGCACCTATGGTATGCCCTACCCTCTGGCCGCATCTTGTGCTACCCCTATGCCAAATTGGAATCGGAGGGCGTCAGTTATGCCAAAGCGGCATGGAAGCCCGCGCAAGATGCAAAAGAATGGCCGCGCGCGCGCCTTTGGAAAGGCTTGGCATGTGAAAATGTGACGCAGGCGGTCGCCAATGATCTACTCCGACATTCCCTTAGACAACTCGATGACGTTGTGCTCCATGTGCATGACGAGATTGTTGTCGAAACAGCCGACCCAGAAGCGGCAGAGAATTTAAAACGTGTGATGTGTACAGCGCCAGCATGGGCAGATGGTTTGCCCTTGGCCGCTGAAGTTGAAACTATGAAAAGGTATGGCAAATGAATTTTCTTGAATTTTTAATTTCTTTAGCACCAGAGGGTGAGACTGCACTTGTCGTGCGTCAGAAGCCCCAACTCAAAGACGGGCAGATGCAATTTCACGCTGACGGCGCAATCAAATGCACATGGCCTGCAATGTTGCCTACCGCACAGACCAAAAAGGACTGGGCGATCTACGGCAACACCGCTTCGTTTATCATCGACCGCTTCAAGGATGGTCATGTGTCTGCGTCTGCCGCCAACTGCGAGTACGTGCTTGTCATGGTGCTTGATGATGTGGGCACCAAAGCCGCCATTCCGCCCCTTGAGCCGACTTGGAAGATGGAAACCTCTGAAGGCTCGTTCCAGTGGGGCTATGCCTTCTCAGAGCAACCTACAAAGGCCGACTTCGCAGCCGCCATCAAAGCCATCGCAGATGCGGGCTATACCGACAAAGGCGCGATCAATGCCGTGCGTAACTTTCGCCTGCCTGACTCGATCAATCTGAAGCCCGACCGCAACAACTTTGCGTCTAAGTTGGTGGAGTTTTATCCCGAGCGTGACTTTACGCTTGAGCAAATCTGTGACGCCCTTGGTGTTGTCCCCGCGCCCGCTGACTCTGTTGGCGTGCGTCCAATCCGTCTGTCAGACGATGGCGCGGATGATGTGATGGCGTGGCTGTCGGGTCAGGGTCTGCTCTTGTCTAAACCTAACGCAGAGGGTTGGGCTGGCGTGATCTGCCCCAACTCAGCCGAGCATACTGACGGCAACCCAGAAGGCCGCTATATGCCCGCCAATCGTGCGTACTGCTGTCTGCATAGCCACTGCCTTGAGATCGACTCTAGCGTGTTCCTCAAGTGGGTGGCTGACAATGGTGGCCCCAAGCACGCTCCAGGTCTTCGTGATGAACTGCTGACGATGGCGATGGATGCCGCGCTTTCCAAACTGACGCCCTCTGATATGTTCACCGATGACGCTAACAGCGTGATCGCTGAGGTTGAGCGCAAGGAATTGGGACGCATTGAGAAGTCGCAGTGGTATGAGCGTTTCGCGTACATCCAAGACGATGAGTCATACTTTGACATGCAAGACCGCCGTGAGATTAGTCGGTCAACTTTTAATGCCTTGTATCGTCACATCGCCTGCAAGTCCATCCACGGCAAGAACCCCAAGATCGAGGCGTCTATCTGCTTCGATGAGAACCGACAAAAGCATGGCGCGAAGGCACTTGTTGGCATCACCTATGCCGCAGGCGAGTCGGTCATCGTGGCGCGTGATGGCGACCTGTACGGCAATCGTTGGCGTGACGCGCGCCCTGCGGTCGGGTCTGGTGATGTAACACCTTGGCTTGAGCATTGCAGGACGCTCGTGCCTGACGAGGCCGAGTTGGAACACATCTTCAATGTGATGGCCTTCAAGGTGCAACACCCCGAAGTCAAGATCAACCACGCTGTTCTGCATGGCGGCGACCAAGGCTCAGGCAAGGACACCATGTGGGCACCCTTCATCTGGGCAGTCTGTGGTGAACACCTTAAGAATCGCGGCCTGTTGGACAATGACACCATGTCGTCTCAGTTTGGTTACGCCCTTGAGTCTGAAATTTTAATTTTGAACGAGTTGAAAGAACCAGACGCTAAGGAGCGCAGGGCGTTGGCGAATAAGCTTAAGCCAATCATTGCCGCCCCTCCTGAGATGTTGACAGTCAACCGCAAGGGTCTGCATCCGTACCAGATGGCTAATCGCGTGTTCGTGTTGGCGTTCTCAAATGACCCTGTGCCAATCAGTTTGGACTCGCAGGATCGTAGGTGGTTTTGCGTATGGTCGCACGCCCCCCGCATGTCGCCTGCGTCTGCTGAGAAGATGTGGAAGTGGTACAAATCGGGCGGCTTTGCTGCGATCGGTGGCTGGCTTGCGTCCCGTGATGTGACTGCCTTCAATGCTGGCGCGGCTCCGATGATGACCGAGTTCAAGATGAACCTAGTCGAGCATGGCATGAGCATGGCTGAATCGTACCTTGTCGAACTCATGCGCGGGCGTTTGGGCGAGTTTTCCAAGGGCGTGGTGGCGTCCCCCTTCCACGCGCTCTGTGACCGCCTTGCAGGTGCCGCGCCTAGTGGCGTGAAGGTGCCACAGCCCGCCTTGTTGCACGCGCTCAAAGAAGCAGGATGGGTCGACATGGGTCGATTGAAGTCCCGTGAGTTTGACAACAAGAAGCACATTTTCTGCGCGCCTGAGATGCGCGATGTGAGCAAGTCTGAATTGCGTAGGCTTGTCGAGGATATTCCAACACCCCAGTCTGTGAGGTTAGTCAAATGATTAGAGAAGAATTGAGCGACGAATATGGCGACCTGCTGTTTATGACAGAGGCAGAGTTTGACGAGGCGATCATTGGCGTAGCCGAGCGTATTGGCATGGAGGCGGTCGTTGCGTATGACATCGACAAGATCATTGAGATTTTGTCGCGTGACATGACCGAGGAGGAGGCCATTGAATACTTCGACTTCAACATCATTGGCGCGTATGTGGGCGAGCGCACACCTGTCTACATAAAAAAAGCCCCCAATTAAGGGGGCTTGTGAGGTGTGGCAACTGTTACAAGTCAAGGAGAATGGCAAGTAACGCCGCCAGTATAACCGCGATTAGTAGCACCATCGTGACATGGCCTCCATTGCCCCTCTGTTGAGCAATCTGCGCGCCTCTTGTCCCTCAGCCTGAGCGCGTTTGTATTCGTATTCCTCGGCCTTGCCTAGTTCGTGCCGATAACCAAGGTCAACGTAATA